>Ga0179593_1401047_pt1 | contig 18459 bp, 18 predicted proteins | sample CZODoug2_1_08_16_FD_185931 | JGI IMG/M metagenome (GOLD analysis project Ga0179593, IMG submission 185931) | Vadose zone soil fungal communities from Angelo Coast Range Reserve, California, USA - CZODoug2_1_08_16fungal (PacBio error correction) | ecosystem: Environmental > Terrestrial > Soil >...
GGGCATCAAGAATATACCTAAGGGTGTACTTCTCTCACCACTACAATTGAGGAGGGGCATTCTGTCGAGGTGTCGCAATAGGTCCGGGTATTCTTAAGGCCGCGCAGAACTTTGCGAAAAAACAGTGGAGTTTGAGGAAACCTCGGAAAGTGTATCTACTACGTCTAATAATGAAAAAGGGACCGGACGAACGCCTTCAGTACCGACTGAGTAGGACCGAGTGGTAAGAGGGAAAAATTCAAGATATGATTCTGCGAACCTGGAAATCGAGCGACGTCGCTAAAAGCGAAGAACGTTGCTAATAAAGACTTTTGCGGAGAAAGAGCTGAATCCATCGCCTTTGGATGGCGTAGCCGTAGAATTCATCATCAAGAGAAAACAAAGATGAAAAAAAACTACTTTTTTAGTAAGGGGAGTGCAGCGGGGATCACTCGCTAGTCATGAAGCCGATGCTTCGGCAGGGGGGGAAAGAATGTGGAGGTTGGAGTAGGATAAGATCTGTAGAAAAGTCAGAGAGGTTGGAAAGGACTACTGCAATTACCAAAAGGAGGCGCGATAAACCAAGAGCTCACGAGGAGAGAATCCTTCAGTTCGCCTGACGATAAGAGACAGGGTGTGCGCGCCGAAAAAAGGGGCGCAGAAGGTGGTCACAAAGCAAAATCGGAGTTGTGATCCACGTTCTCTTTTAAGGAAAAAAGACAGGGGGGGGGAGGGCTTGCACAACACAAAAAAATAAAAGAGCAGAGAAACGACCATTAGTTTCTGGACGGGGAAAAAAACCAGACGTAAATATGAGGAGTGTTGAGAAAAACTCAAATGGGGCAACAGTGAAAAATTAAAATGACTATGCAACAAGAGGAGTAAATAGGTGATTAAACACAATACTTGGAAGAGGGACGGTGCAAGGGGTGAAGTTATTGCGGAGATACACTTTTAGAAATGAGGTTTAGGTAAGGGCGATGGTGCTGTACATGTGGAATACTGCCTTATAAAGTAGAAGACCCAATTACCACCGGCCGAAGCGACAGCCTTACCAGACGATAATACTGCCGGATCAGACTGAGAGACAAAAAAACCCGCGCCGAAGTAGACCGATCGGACCTGGTCGGGACGCAGCGAGAAAAGCACTTGAAGCTCAGAGGGGTGGGGACTCACAAGCCAGGAGAGGTAGCGAGGTAACTCCACTTGAGGGGAGCGAAGAGAAGGTCTGAAAAGCTTGTACGGATCGAGACGGCGGATGGTGGCCAAAGAGAGAGGGATCTGGGAAATCCAGCCGGAGCTACCTCTGTTGAAAATAAAAGGGTGATCTATCAAAAATATGCAACAAAAACAGCTCCGGAACCGTGGGAAATGGGTGGGTCGGACACGAGTTCACAAATAGGAGCTCCCAAAGAGAAAAAAAGGGGAGGAAACGACAAAATGCTCAAGTCATTGTTTGCGAGGGAGGGATTGGAAGAGGGCAGACAGAAATTGGGGAGTCGATCACTCGGAGAAGGGAGTAATCGTATCTCCTCAGTCGAAAGGAGGGAGGGAGCCAACTAAAACACTTCCAAGGCGATAAGAAAGGCCGCGAAAGCTAGTCGGGAGAGTTGACAGAAAAAAAGGTTAGGGAGCGGGGTGTTGGACCACTGGCGGCTGCCAGAAGGAGTATAGACAATCACAACTGATGAGAAAGGAAGAGAGGGAAAGACTCTGGCAAGAAAAGCAAAGGGTGAAATATGTTCATTGTGTTTTGTGTGGTGGGGGGAGTAATATAAAACTAGACTGCCTATCTTCTTGGAAGGGTTGAAAAAAATTAATTCATATTTAGGAGGGAAAGAGAATTAGCAATTCATGACGTTGCAGAAGGGCTAAGGAAAAACTTCACATGTAATCGACTCCATCAGAATCAGAAATCATGATCTGCGGGACAGGAGCGCTGGAGAGAAGGGGGCGATATGAAATATTTGGAGAGGAAAGAAATCACAATTTACCAGGAACCTTAGGGAAATGAAGGGGAGAGAGACGAATGAGACACAGCCGATGAGAAACACGTGGGGCAAAGCAGAAGATCGCCACCGAGAGGCCAGTCGCTCAAGCGGCCAAGGTCGCTTCACGTCAAATAAGAGGATCATAACTGCGCTCATTCGGACCGAGGGGGGGAGTCTAAATTGATGAGAGACGAGCTAAGACCGGCGCGCTCGGCACTTCGGTTTTGTTGTCGAGATCGAGAAGGAGAAATCGGGAAGGAAAAATCAGTATAAAGAGCAGGAGACGGAAGCTGCGGTGGGGGGGAGGACCAGCGTCGTAATGTTATGTGAGAATGGGGGACGAGCAAAGGAGGTAAGAATAAAGTAAACCGAACAGAGGGGAGACGCACAAAGTTTTACGCACGTATCCTAACGTCACTTGAAACAAGGAGTACTTCTGGGGCGAAGTGAGGAACGCAGGGGGGGTACATACTCCCTTATGCACACCTTTCACGGGTTGTTTTTTTCTCACTCCTCACCAAGAATTAATCGAGGGGGGGGCTCTGGCGAACACGTGGGGATGATGGAAATACTTCTTGGGGGGAGGGAAAGAAAAAGGTAGATCTTACGTAAGTGGAAATCGTCAAAAAAACGGAAGAGGGAAAAGGATCATCCAGCGCAGAAAAGCTGGAAGGAACACCTTCTATTATCGACCTTAGGGGTGATCGTGGGTTTCGGCAGCGAGGAGGGGGAGGGGACATTGGAGGTCGCAGAACATAAAGAAGGAAAAAAATTTTGCGAATCGCGATCTCGCGGATCGACCAAAAAATAAGGGGGGAAAATTAAATTGCACAAGCGCTGTCCAGGAAGCGACATATGCAGTCCCGCGGACAGCAAATAACAGGGAGAGAAAAGTCGGTGAAAGAGTGGGTAGGGGGGAAAGGACTTTAGTCGGATAATCCGGGCAGCCTCGACGCGCGCCGACATGGTACCATTGGGTTCAACAAAGGCTCAGTTCAAAGAGACTTTAAGAAAATTGGTATGGGTAGGAGGAGCGGATCTAGAAAATCTCATGAGGAATACCAATATCGCTTTGATCAGAAGTCTGTAGAGGGGACGAGCTCTTGGAATCAGGAGAGGAAAAATAAAAAGGCCCCTTTTACGTCCGAAAAAGAGTCATCCGAAGAAAAAAGTATATCTTAACCTATATTCTCTTTCCCAGCAAAAAGATATAAGAGGATGACCGTATACAAGCATATCATCGGTGAAATTCGGATTCGAACTGGGGGACTGAGGGGGCCCTATATGAGTCTCACAAAGTGTAACCAAAGGCTTAAGGGAGGGGGAGGAATCGTATGCTACCAAATAAATGTAGGAACCCACATCTGCAAGAACTAATAAGGTAAGGGCACTGCTTATTTGAGGGACCGTTTTTGTCAGGTGAAATCCGCAAGGGAGAGGAATCATTCAAAACCGGCGATTTCGCGGTTATTCATCGCAGAGGGAGACTGGCGAGCACGGGGATGGGCGGGGGAGAAAAAAACAGACAGCATCAGGAGCGAAAAGGACAGTTATGAAGGGGTGGAGACGGGGGGGAAGCGTCGGTTAGAGAGGTGCGAGCTGAAATAGAGTCCGCAGGCGGATCGGGTAAAAGCCGCGGAGGCCGGGGGGGGTCAGAAAAAGACGATTGTTCTCTGGGAAGCCGCTGTCGTCGAGAAAAATCCGCTGACGAGGAGAATCGCACATAATGCCTAAAAAGGGGGGGAGGTCGGAACGATTCGAGCCAAGGAGCAGATCAAAAAAAAAGGGTTTAAGGGAGAACCGCGGGGAAAAAGGATCCAATCAATTCACTCGAGGGGGGAATGAAAAAGGGTCATCACGCAAAAGAACAGCACCATCCTTTTGGAGATCCTGTGAAACACAGAGGGGTGAGGCGCTTGGGAAGGAAGACCGTCGCGAACAAATCGCTTCCGGGGGCGTAAGGGGCAGACAATACACACGAAGGAGAAAGGGTTGACACTCAAAGCTAAAAGCAGACCGCCGATACGTGAGCCCCAAAAAGAGCACTCTCCAACAATCTTCGAGAGTGACAAGGCCCTAAAAAAAGCGGGTCCGGGTGATTAAGACCCCCGTTCGTCGGGCACCGTTACAGAAAAAAAAGATCGCTGGACGACGCTGAATTTGGGCGGGAGCGGCGGGGCGGACAGCAAAGCAGGTTGACTCAGGGGGGATCGTTCAGGAAAAGTCGTCTGATAGGACAAGCAAAAAAAAGAAGGGGAGGTAACTTCCAAAAAGATGGCGACCGTTTCCACAATGTCCCAATCTTCGAAGTATAATAGCGCCAGTCGGAGAATTCTCCTCTAGAGTCGAGAAAGAAGAAGGCCATCAGGAGAAAGTCTGCATCTCGAAAAATAAAGAACGCTCCCCAGATGGGGGGGAGAGGAGTCCTAAGGGAACGGAAAGATTTTCCGGAAGGCCTGTAGGTGAAGTGGATAGGGGGGGAGATAAGACCAATCGCGGCGCAGAATCATCGGCGCGTTTTGGAGACAGCGATACCAGAGAAAGTATGCCTGCGGCCCTCGAATGAGGGGGGAAAAAGCTGATGACGGGAGCAAGGGAAAGCTGGAATTTTCAAAGGGGAGGCCTGAGGCACACCAAGGTGATTCAATAAGGAGAGGGGAAAAAAAATAGAGAGAGCGGCTGGGGCTGGAAAGTCACTTCGGATTAAAAACAGAAAATGGGGGGGGGGGGGAAAAAATGCCCGCCCTTGAGGAAAAAAGAGATCTTGGCGGCATAGAAGCTGACGCGGACAGGCGTTTTCAGGAGGGGACTATGGCGAGCGTCCTGGAAGACAGACTTATAGCGAAGGGCGAATCGTAGGAGGGGAATCAGTCGAAGAAGAATCCCCTAAAAGCTGTTGATCTGGAAGTGACTATTTTGACAGGGAGACAGAGGAAAGAGCGAAAGAGTTTTCAAGGATGGGTATCGGGGAGAGAACGTTCGGGAAGCAAGGGTAGCGGCATCCATGTGGGTGCAAGGCTCATACATCAAGTAAAAGACGCGAGAAAGTGGTCGTAATCCTCAAAAAAAGCAAAAATGAATCAGGGGAGAAGCTGCTAGGTAAATTAGGGAAAGGTAGCGCAATGGGGAAGCGGAGAAGAGGCTGTTCTAGGGAAACGAACGTATTAAGGAGCTAAAATCAGTAGTATGTATTCTCCGCAGAAGCCGAGACGCGCAAAGTGGGAAGGAGAATAAAACCTGGAAATTTATTAGAAGTGGCCACTTAATAATCTCTTGGGAAGAAATGAGTCTATCCTCCTGAGGGGTGGGGTTTTGAATTGAAAACCGCGTCACTTTTTCTGCAAAACGAAACTAGTAGCCTGACTGTGCGCTTGAGGAGGTAGAAAAAAGCATGGAAGGTGCGGCGGCGGGCCTCGAGGAACTTTTTGGAGAAAATGTCAGGTGCCAGTGGTTGGACATCAGACCAGAGTTGTAGAAAAGAGCTTCTCATTAGGAAAAAAAATAATGGTTGTGTCGGGGGGAATTACAGTCAGGAATAGAGACGTGCTTAATGTGTAAAGACTATAGTAAAATCGGTTAAAGGTTACACCATTTCTAGAGAATCAGACTGCGATAGTACGAACTAAAAGAGTTCATGGTCTCCAAAAAACACGGAAAGAGATAGGAATCTGGATTTTTTAAGATTCAACTTTATCTTAAGGAAACCAGAGTACGTCCGCCAGAAGGAATCTGGAGGGTGAAAATAACGTCATCCGTATATTACAGCTAGCAAGCGGGGAGGAAAATGACTTGTCATCACATACAACAACCCTGGGGGGAACCCGCTCTTCTCTCGGTGCGAGGGGGGGTCATGGAGAAACGAAAAAAGTTCGCCAAGCCTCCGCTCTGGCATGGGGGAAGGGAAAAGGAAAGCAGACCGGGAGGGTAGACCAGGGAAGAAAAAAAAGGGAACTGCAGCAACAATTGGAGAATAAAAGCCGGCAATTCTGATAGAAGTCTGAGAAGAAAGTGTGACGAAAGTTAAGGGGGCATTATCTTGTGGGGAGAAGGGGAAAAACTATGGAATACTTGGTACAGGTTGGGGGGAGAGCTCTTTCGGTAAAAGCAGGGTGGGACGAGTAAGAGGAAAGTCCACCAATTTCATTATGAGGGTGGCAATAGTTCCGGAAAAGGTGGGCTGGAGGATACGGGGTGGGCTGTTAAAAAGACGGATCGGGTCAGAAAAGAAGAAGTCCTTGCACGCGCGTCGCGACTAAAGGAAATTGAAAGAGGCTAGGAAACTAAAAAGAAAACGCTTATTGGCCGGGCCGCGCTGGGAGCTAAAAGGTGGGATTCGGCTAACTTGGACATAGTATGGACGTGAAGAACGACCGAGACGATAAAAGTAATTTTATGAACAGCTCGGATGGGAAGAAAGGAGGGAAGACGCCGGCCAGCGAATCGGCGAAGAAAGGCCGGGATGAATCAAGATCACGAAAAAAGAAAAAGACCGACCAAAAGCTGTTGCCGACTCGTGCGAGCTGCTTGACGAGAAGGCAGGCTGTCAGGGAGTCATAGATCAGGGGGTCGAAAAAAGATAATAAAGGGGTCAACGGATTGACTGGAAGGAAGATCTAGGGATGAAGGGGGGGAGAAAAGTCGTTCAATCGTCAGGCGAAAACAAATTCCAAATCATGCGGCGAGAAAGAGATCGAGACTCCATCATCAGAAACGAGAAAAACACGAAAGAGAAAAAAAAAATGGGGGATGCAGCGCAGGAACTGCGAAGGGGATAAGAGCACAAGAAGAAAAGACTCTATGGGGGGACGGAGACCCGGAAAAGTTGTAACTATCCAAAAAAAAAAGGGGGGCTGCGTTCCCAGGAACGCAGGTCTTCATAGGGAACCGTAGTTGCGGACGCTCTAGACCAAACCGATTCTTAAGTAAAAAGGGGATAGATTGGGCTAGTAAAAACTCAATGGTCGCTTAACACACGAGAGGTCAGTGAGAAGTGAACCAAGCGACTTTGTTTGTCATGTGGAGGTTAGATGGCCGTTTCATAGCAAATTTTGCGTATGATTCGCCCAACCTGAACTCTAACTTAGGGGCTAGTTCTTACCTGCTAGTGGAGAAGCTTCTCACCTCAAAGGTAAATAAACACCTTACCCCCAGAGAGACGCGACCAGAAGATTCGGCGACCTGAAGCGGAAGAGAGTCTAAACACAAACCAAAGAGGCGAGCGGCCGGTAGTGCGCCGGCACGCAAGAGAGGACACTTTCAATTTAGAAAGGAAATTCACTGGACGGAACCAAAGACGAATGCCAAGGAACTTGAATGTTCAGTGGGAAAAAAAAAGGTCGGCTGCTATGAGAGGGAAATCTGCGTGCGATGACTAGACTGAATCTGCTCATTTAGGTAAAATGTCCGGGGACCATTAAATCATTGGGGGGGGGCTCTATGCCTAGTTGTGTTTTCTAAGAGAAGTGAACCGGGGGGGGAAACGGAGGAGAATTTTATCGATTAGGTATTGTCAAGAGCCAGTAGAGCCATATATGAAAAATAAACGCCCGAAGGGGGGTGGGGAATTATCTGAAGAGATCTGCAGACCTCAAGGGGAAAGTTGGGGACTCGATCTGCACAGATGAAGGAACGTTCTAGGAGGAGAGACAGGGGGAGAAGTTAGGGGAATCCCTCATTTTACACCTTCAAAGGAAAGAAAGGGGGTCTAAGCTCGTTCATATGGGTAACAACCATTGTGGGCAGTGTAGAAAAACGTTACCTTGCGGTACTTGGACAAATACGTGTAGGCGAAAACAAGGGAGGGGGTAGAATGAACAGAGAGGAGAAACAAAGGGGAAGAAAAGAAATGAATAACCTGGAAGGGGGGAAAGTCCGGTTTCTGAAACCTGTGGAAAAAAGTCGCCAGGCTCTTAGAGGAAAGGTTGAAAAAAGATTTATTAAAAGATAAGCGAATAGGAGCTCTAAAGAATAAGGCGGAAAGAGTTGCAATTCGCGGGGAAAAGGCGAGTGTCTTGCACAAGCTGCACGCAGCTAAAGGAAGATGCGGATCAGGTTAGCGAGACTCGATCTGTTCTCCTTAAAATAGTGACTGGAAGAGTGATCGAATAGGGCCCCATCCGATCGTTGAACACTTCAAAGTCTTGTGAAAAGTGCATGTTCAGGCGGGAGAGAAAAAAAACAATTCGCTCACTCGCTTTATGTATCGGGACTTCGGGGGTAGGGAAATTTTCCCAGAGCAGAAGAGAAAAACGTCTCTCGAGACGCGAACGGACTAGATCACGAAGTCTATAAGTCAAAGGGGGAAAACAAATTGGGCTGGCTCTGGTCAGAAATTCAAATGCTCGGAAAGGGTGATATATCAAAGAAAAAAAAGGGCAGAGGTCCTGCGACTGAGGCCGTGTGCATAGCAGAGCGGAGGGATGGAGGTATCGCCAATCGAGAGGCCGTCGAGTCGACTGCTGGGTGGAGGGTCCGGGGAAGGGGTCGGGGCAATCGGGAGTTTAAAGGCACCCCAGGAAAAAGAGGAGAAGTCAGAGACACCGACAGAAGAGGAATAAGGAAGCTGTGAAGAAGTAAGTTAAAAACTAAAACGGGAATTGGACCAAGGCGGAAGACTTGAAGTAAGCGCACCGTGAAAGAACACTGGGTAGAGGAAAGGGGGGCAATGTGGCGAGGAGGGTTTCGACACTACACTAAAGACCAATAGCTCCGTAGAAGCTCGCGGGACAAAAAGGAAAGAAAAGGTTGGCGTAGTCCGTGGCAGGTGTTTGCAGGAACCTGCAAGCATGCAGAAGGGGATCGGGGAATAAAATTGGAGGAAAGAAAACTTGATGCCTTGGAAAAGTACGTGAGCGCCGGGGGGAGGATCGCAGTCAAGGGGGATATTATCGGGCGGGTTTATCGAGGAATGGCGGAAGCGCGGGTATCGAGCATGGGGAATTTGGGTCCGTCCGAACGGACCTCTATGAAGGGGCGTACCAAGGTCGCGGGGGAAGCCTAGAAGACAAGGAAAAAGCTAAAATTCATGGGTAATCATCTTCTCGGAAAAAAAAGGACAGAGACGCCTGGGAGTATGAAGCCGATCACCGACAAGGTGGAAATAGGGGGGTTGCAAGTTCGGGGAGTCTGTCGGGAAAGCAAGGGGAAGGACCCCTGAGAAGTCGATCAAGGAAATTTTTGCGATGGTCTTCAAAACCAATATTGAAAAAGAGGGGGAAGGAAAAAAAGGATCGGTAAAGGTTCGTCGCGGGGGGGGGGGGGGGGGTAGGTTCGGGGGGAGCGGATCATACTTTCACATGTCTAATCTGGGAGCCGAAATTCGCGCCTGCGGAATGTAGAGGGGGTAAGAAATGCAAGGGCTTCCGCGAAGGAGGCGTAATAAAAAAAAAGGACGTCTATATTTCTTACCTGAAGGGACAGGAGGGAAGTGCGGTACGCGGAAGAAGTGAGAAAGGTTACGCCGATGAGCGAGGGCTACTGCATTGGGGCCTGCAAAGAAACGTGAGTAACAAGGGAAGGAGCTGTACCCGTGAAAGCCACAACTTTACAAAGGGCTGATACGGGGTGCTTCCCGAGATGGAACTACCAACCAATAAATGTCGGGTCACCCAAGGCCAACGAAAGTAAAGGGGGACCCGAAGGTCAGAATGGGTGACTGGGGGTCAATTCCTCATACTGAAGGACAGAAGTCTACGATCGGGAGAAAAAAAGAGTGGCCAAATCGCAGCGGAGAAGGGGGCGCTTCGGAAGAGTTTGACGGGCAGCAAGGGGGAGATCAGCGCCGGGGGGGAGAACGCAGTGTCTACGACCGGGTGATTTGGGGGAAGGGTCCTCCCGTCTTTGGAAAAGGTCCTGCTCCGCGATCAATCGTTCACAAGGCAAAGGGCTGGCTAAATTCAGAAAAGAAGGATTGGGGGGACGCGATACTAAGGAGGCAGGGGAATCCCACTCCTCGGGAAAAGGGGGAAGCAAGGTCGGACTCAAAACCATGGTAGATCTGATGGGGGAACGACGAGATCGAGACATCGACAGGTGTGAACTTTAGAAGCCGGTCGCCAGCAGATAAAGGGAGAAGAAGGAAATTATCACGAACAGAGACGACGAAGACCAGGGTCTCCATCGTGCGGGGGACAAAAAATCCCCTGGCCCTTGAATCGCAGGGCCCTCAACCAAAGTCTCGGGGGGCGCCGTCCCTTCAAAAACAATCGATTTAAGGTAATCGCATACGGAAAAAAAAAAAGACTCCGTCGTCGGGGAAACAAAAAAAGGTTCAGCTCACAACAATCCTGAGAATGACGCCAAGGAGACCAGCGAACCAATCCGAGGATGACGGGATGATATGGGAGAAAAACAGAAAAGTTACCGAGCGGTAAAAGGGGGGGGGAGAAGAGACTTTGTAGCGGGGGGGCGATGCGGCGCATAACTAGGAGTATGAAGAGGCTTAGGGGAAGTAGATGATCCTCCTACCCCCAGGTAAAGGGAGGAACAACTCCAAAAAGTATCCTCACTCCCTCAGGAAAGCGCCGGAATAGACGAGGAATCTTAAAACTTCTTCCGCTAGAGAGGACCAAAAAATGCTCCATCAGGATGCAGCGAACGATGGAAATGAGAGGAAGCCTTCCAACAAAGGAGGGGGTACGATAAAGAAAGGGCTCCCCAAGGTCCAATCTCGACCGGAAAAATCTGGAACCAAAGTGCCAAAGAAACCTGGTAAGCGCAAATTCAGACTTAAAAAAGAGGTGGTCCTACTAATGACTACAGCAGAAAAAAGCCGGGGAGAAGGAATAAGCTCGAAACTGCGATAGGAAAAATACAAACACACATATCACAGAAAAAACCTCCGGAAGAAAAGATACTCTACCTCCGAACTGGGACGCTTGAAATTAGAATGGGAGTCTTCTGAACAGCCAGAAAAAAGGTGGGGAAAAAAATTTTGTGGATGGAAAAAAAACGGAGAAAAGAAAGGAAGAACAGCGGGAGCGAAAAAAGTACATAATCTGTGCTGATAAGAAGGGAAAAGGGGGGAAAGGGGAGCCGGAGATTAGCGGATCAGACTAGATATTTCGGCGGGGCACCGGCGCGTCACGTATAGTTGTTAGGGAAACGTGGAAAAAAGAGGGAGAAGTACTGTAGGTGCATAAGAGGGGACTTCGAGTCCCTTTAAAAGACACAACCGGAATAAATTTGGAACGCAGAAAAGGCACCGCGGGGCCGGTTTCCGAGGTTGTCTTGTCTAGGACGCAAAATGCCATCGGGAGACCGTGCGTTTAAGAAAAAAAAAAACACCCCCAAAAAGAAGATAGTGGGGGCTTCGGAGACTTCGCCGTCGCAGCCTCCTTCGGGGAGGAAAAGAATACAAAGATATCTCTAAGATGTGATCCTCGCCGCGAAAAATCGGAAACGATCCGGCGAAGCAAAAAAGGGGAAATGGGATGAGGGTAACGCCCTATAATTGGGTTTAACTAGACGATGGAAGGCGCGACAAATAAGACCGCCTAATAAGGGCGCCGAATTCGATGGGAATGCCGTCAATCCGCCGAAAACCAAAGAAAAAAGGGATCTTCCACGTCGACAGAAAAGAAAAAGGGGTTCTGTTAAAGGCTTAACAAAACGGGGAGTCAGATTGAAAAAGAATCTGGCAGACGAATGGAGAGTGAACCTTCGGCTCAAAATCGAAGCAGCCCAGGCCACGAAGGCTATAATACAGGATGCATCAAGGGGCTAAGTGGGCTAAGGCGTAGGACGATGAAAAGCTCGAATGACAAAAAAAAGGGGGGGAAGTTTTTTAAAGAAAAAAAACGCTTTTCTGGGCTCAAATTAGAACGAAAAAGGGAGGGACTCGTGTTAGTGGGAGGAAAAACACAGTCCTGAGCGAAGGCCTTGAATTGATGGGAAACGGATGAGAAAAGGCGGGGTCGAAAACCGTTTTCAAAATGGGGGGGAGGGAATGCTCAAAAAAAAGGGGAGTAATTCAACTAAAGAAAGATAAAAAAATCATTTCACGCTCGCAAATGAGTAAACCAGTCTCTCGGAAGCGAGGGGTCGGGGAGCTGGGGAAAAACCGGGCTATCACGAGGGATTACTCGAATTGGAAAAAAAACGAATCCGTTGAGAAAGCGCTGCCGGAGAAATTCAGAGCGCAAGACGGGGACTTACATTTCAACCTCACACAAACTCGAGAAAAACTTAAAGGGAGACGCGCGGGACGGGAAAAAGGGCTCCGAAAGCAGTTCGAAACTTCAACTCGGCCAGGGAGGAAAAGCATTCAAAGAAAAAAGGGGGGGGGAGGACGCCGCTAAAGTCTGAACAGTCGTCGTAAGGGTCCCAAGTTCAGAGGGGAAGGTTGCAAAAAAGACATAGGAAGACCGACGGCACTTTACTTAGTCGAAAAGTGACCGCTTGTGGTGCGAAGAAGAAGGTGTTGGAAGTGCCAAAAGGGAGTCGATCGAGGTCAGCACAGACTATTTTAAGGGGGAGTTGGGGAGGGGGGTCTCAATAAGCGCAGCATTAAACGTTTCTAAAAATTGAAAGCCGGAGGGGGGCACAATTCAGGCTTGGTGGGTCGGGGGGGAGGTACCTTTAGCGACATGCGGGGGGGTGGCTTAGTCAGAGAAAAAAAACGGCCAGGTAAGACTCAACGGACTTTCTGAAGAAAAGAGGAGAGGGGTTACGGACAAACTGAAATGTCAAAGAAAAAGCGAAGATACCGGAGAGAAACCCTCGTAGGTAAAAGAAAAGACTTTGATGCCGTTCTCCACGTAATGGGATTCAGACCGACCGTGTGGGACAGCGGCTGACGGCAATAGGCAGAAGCTACAAAACTGTTCATGGGACGTTCCACAACCCCCCCAAAAAAAACTCGGGCGAAATGGGGGGGGGGGGGGGAAGACCTCAGGAAAGGCCGGGGGGGAGATCGAGGGGGGAGTCGACGACGCGACTGGAAAAAAAGTTGGCATCCCGAGAAAAACGCCTGGAAAGTCCAAGAAAAAAAAACAGGACTGGTTTCTATCGCGCTTGCTTTGAGTTCCACTAAAGGGAAATTGAGCTGCTTGCAGGAATTCAATCGCCTCGAAGATTTTGGTCGGGGTTGCATGAGGGGAAGGTCAATCTAATAGCTCGATGGAGACGCAATAAGCAGTGGACCTCGTGACGTTAACGAAAGAAAAAAACTCCCACAAGGATTCGCGTAGACAGACGCCAGAAGCTGAAACTGCTCACATGAATCCCACGATAAATAAGGGAGGAGGCAGTTGTTTTAATACGGGGCCCAACCGCGAAAAAGGGGGGGGATACCTGTTTCAAAAAAACCGTTGTTTTCGGAAAGCCAGTCCGGGACGAGGAACATCACGGCAGACGGGGAAAAAAAAACACCGAGTCTGTCCCGACAAAAAAATTTTGAGGGGGGGAGGAGAGCCAAACGCGCAGAGAAAAAAAGTGTCCGGGGGGGGTCTTATAGGTGAGAAAAAACTAGGGGTAAGGGCCCCACGTGCAAGGGCGAGGTGTCAAAGTAATCGGAAAAGGGGGGGACCACTCACACGTGCCGCTGGGGGGGGACAATGAGGGATGGGGGAAAGGGGTTAAAGGCGGTACGTCATAAAAGGGGATCTTTCTGGGAGTACTGGTTTACTTGAGGGCGAGTGGCTGACCGAAAAACCTAACTTGAAAGGGGGTGCCTTCTAAAAAGGACAGAGAGACCCGTCCATTACAAGACGAAAAAAAAAAGAACGACGCGAAAAAAGCCGTGAGACTCTGAGAGCTACTCTGCCTTCCAAAGGAGAGTCACAAAACTAAAAAAAAGGCAATCCAGACTTGAGGGAAAGGGCTGAAGCGGAAGGGCTCTATCAAGGGAAGGCAAAGAGGAGGAATAACGAGAAGATCCAAAGTTGGTTTTTTCTGGACTGGAAATAGGCCAGGGACCGGCTCTGGGAGAAGAAATCGGTTGAAAGGGGGTGCAATCTAAGCTGTAAATCTGGGAGAAAACGGTCCTCCAAAAGCGACCCGTCTTTTAATCGAGCGGAGGAAGAGGGGACCGCACCGTGAGGAGTTCGACTCCTTTGACCGGGGGGAAAAATGAGGGGAGTCTTCATTAGGTGGAAATCTTTCAAGTGAAGGAAAGCCCATCGGGAGAAATAAGGACTAACGAAGGATCCCTCAAAGTGTGACATTGTGCTATTGCGAGGGGGGGAGCAAAGGGGGCAAGCCTAGTACCGAGCGAAGTCGGGAAGCCTGGTGAGAAGTGCGAAGGTTGGAGGTTCGCGCCGCGGGAATCCTCTTTTGAAGCCTCTTTTTCCAACATACACGGAAAGAGAGCCTTGGAATCTGAGGGGGAAAAAATCTCACAGGGTTAAAAAAAAACCAAATGTGGGAAGGAATACACTTTATTGGGACTGAAGGGGAAAAAAAAAGGACCAAACGTATTAGGTGCGAAAAAAGATAAAAACTTATGGAAGGGAAAGAGGGGAAATACTTCTTGCAAACTCACATAAAATAAAAGGGGGGATCACGGCAACTTTTGTTGGGTAAAAAGTTTTAATGAAGAGAACGCGAGCAAGACGCGCCGGGGAAAGTTTATGGGGGGGGAAAAGGGAAGGGGGTCAAGGGAAGAGGGAAAGACGGACTCTACGCTATAACTGGGAATGTCTTCAGAGAAGGAGCTCGGGTCCTCACATTGGTTCTGAAAAAAATCGAGAGAACGCAGGGAACATGCAGGAAGACCCCATCGGATATTGTCGTAGTAAAAAAAGCCTCTGCGCGGAAATAGGGTCAACGGAAGTAACGGAGAGTCCGCCAATATCGTTGGTCCCGTCAAGGAAGGAGGGGATCGGGGGAGCTCAACCGACCACGCGTCTCTATCGGACGTTGAGAGGAAGGTCATCTCGGTCTCCAAAGGAGAGACGATCTCTCACGGGAAAAGGCCGGCCATTCGCCTTCACGAAATGGATAAGGATATATTAGAGGGGGCGCTGTCAGCTTCCGAAGTGGAGGGAACGTAGAGCGCGCGCCCCACGCTAAAACCGCTCGCGCTTAGGGGGTTAGACCTCTGCAAAGATAGGTGGGTAAGAAAAAAACTGAATCGAGGGGAGAGAGGGTCGCGTCTCGGCGGTGTGGGGATCCTGGGTAAGGCGGGGAGTGAAATGAAGGGGGACTTCCACATGGTCCGGACAGGGAAAAAACGACGAGATACGAAAACGGAAGAGAGGAGAGGAAGAGCAGTAAAGGGCAGGATGAGAGGGCAACGAAAAGGTAACTCTCACTCAAGTAAAACCGGAGGAGAAGGGAGGGTAATACGCACAACAGTTCCTAGGAAACCGGTAAACGGCACTTTACGGAAGGGCGTCTGCGTGGGAAGTAAATTACTCAATCTAGCGCAAGGGTGGGCACGGGTTGAGCAGACAATTTAGTTTGTTTTGCGACCTCATACCTCGGAAAGGAGGACTTCGCGGTGTAACACTGGGTTGTGGGCAGGGGGAAAAGGGGAAAGATGAAAAGGCTGGGTTTTTCTTTCCCACAAGCAGGGAAAACCGCTTGGAATCGTCACTACACGGGAAATTGATGCTTGGAAACCGGCTATAAGACGTGCGCTGCATTCAACACCGGCAGATGAACGTCGGCGTTTAAGATAATCTGGATAGAGAGCGAGAGGGCGTTGTGCAAAAGGGGGGGGAGTTTAGGAAGGGACGTCAATATCAACTTACGTTGCAAAAAAAACCACAAACCACAAAAACAAAAAAAAAAAAAAACTAGTCCCCCCCAAATCCAAAACACCCCCCCCCAAACAAACAAAAAAAAACACCAAAAAGAAAAAAACCCAAAAAACAAAAAAAAAGCCTCCACACTCCCCCCAACCCCGCACAAAAAAAAAAAAAAAAAACCAAAAACTCCCCTCCCACAAACAAAAAACTGGAAAACAAAAAGAAAAAGCGATCCGTAGGGAAGCCGATTAATCCTAAAAGGGTTCGAATGAGGAATGGTCTTTAAGCATAAAGGGAAAGCGGGAAGACATACCGAACGCCAGGGAAGGAGATCCCAGCGGCAAAGCAGAAAATAAACAGAGCCAAAAATGGGGGGACGTTTCAGCTGCGGGAAAGGTTAGGTCGTGAAAAAGGCGGGAAAAGAGCCGGGCAGCGAAGTCGAGGAGCCGAGGGAAAGGGCCTGGCTAGGGGGATTAAAAAAACACAGTCTCATGAAACCCGCCTTTAGAAAGGGGGGGTCTCTTTGGTTACAGTTCGCGTGTCTTAGGGGGAACGTCGCAGGGAATCAAAAGCGGGTCAGAGAAAAAAAGCGGAGGAAAGTCATTACTCTAATCGGAGGAAAAGGAAAATCTCTAGAGGAGCGGGTTAGGCCGGTCGCTCCTCGGGGGAGGAGGATAAAAGAAGGAGATTCGACAGCGATTGGAGACGTTCTTTCGTACCGTCCAAAAGAAAAGGACGAGGGAAAAGAAAGGGGGTACTCCTAAAGAAACCGACTGCAATTGTGTGGAACCTAAAAAAATGAACTTGTGGCGCCTGTAATGAAAAAGGGCCAGAAGAATACCAAAATCCCCAACTTGGAGATAGGGCTGTGCGTCCGTAGATATGGGACCTTGGGAAAAAAAAAAGGGCTTCCCACAATATGAGAAAATCCAATCCGGAAGTCCGGAAAAATTGCCGCGAGAGGGGGTGAATGGGATTCCAATTGTTCTGAAAAAGGAAAAATAGAAAAACGACACAGCTAAGGGTAAAAGTGAAAGGTCAATGCAAATCTGCGGGCAAACGTGTGGAAAGATTGGGAAGTGCACGAAGTGTGCGTCGAGACAGCAGCGCTATCAAAGCGGGAAGAGCGCGCAGGGGTTGGGGATGAAATCTGTTATGTGGTAATCAGGGGGGGGGGGGGGCATCTTGGATTCTTTGAGGATATAACGGGCTCGGGAGACGTTCACCGAGGCGAAAGGAACAATTCAGAATAAAAGGGGGGGGTTGTCCAGGAAACAGAGGAACGCGAAAAACCAAGCCTCTCTGAGAAGGAGGAGCAGGTCGCAATCAAAAATGATTCCTGAGGTAAAATCGGACGACGCAGGGGGAGGACGCAGAGCAGATCCATCGCAAAAAAGGGGGGGTGGTCAAACTGTGGGGGAGAAAAATGGGGTCTCATAACGATTATAGAATTCAGGAGGCGCAGGAAGGATTGTTCATACCGGAAACGCGTCATCAAATGGAGCCACGGTTAAAAAACCGGGGGAGACCCTCGTGCAGCCGGATACCCAAATCCCGCAAGGCCTTAAAAGCTAAACATAGACAACCATTTATAGGGAAAAATGCTCCTAAGCATCCCACTAAGAACCTTCCCATAGGGGAAGGAAATCACCTCAGCAAGAAAAATCCGGGACGAAAAAAATCGTTCTGTTGTCACAACCATAAACTGTTTAGCTCAAAAAAGCTTCGGTGAGGGATAAAGGGGCCGTGGCCGAGAAAAAGGAGGATTCAGTGGGATTGAACCCCTTTGACGAAAACAGGAAGGGGAACGAGGGGGGGGGGCCTGTAGTCGGCCGGAGAGTGAACTTGTGCGCAGTCGATAGGGGGGGGGAGGGTCGTCAGCCATCGGGGGGGGAGGGGGACTCTTACTTCCTGGGAAGAATTGGAAAAAAAAAAACTGCAGCTTCCCGATGCAGTTCGCGCCGGGAATCGATTACGTAAAGGGGGAACTCACACCCATGGGAAATGTAGAAAAAGGATCTGTGCCGCGTACCGCAAAAAATAGGGATCAGTCCCCATAGGCAAGACTAGATTTGATGATGCACAAAAAAAGAACGCCAGATGCGCGACGGAGGCTCGTCCGGGACCGGAGCGCACAAACTGCTCCCCATGAAAGTCAGACGTCAAAAAAAAGAAAGAAAGCTCTGGAACAGGAGGCCGGGGGAGAGGGGGAAGGTAAGCGAAGGAGGGGGTCGGGGGTTAGACTGGGGCGGCAGGTAGAGGGGACTTGGGGGGGAGGGGAGGAATAAGGAGAGGAGGACGGGTTAGTCAGTCAGAGGTTCACAAGGAAAAAACCGGGGTCCTTCATGCGAGAAAATAAACGGCCGCAAACTAGGAACCAGCTGTCGACGCGAAAAAAACGAAGAAGGCATTGGGGGAACATTTGGGGAGGGGAGAGCTAAAGGTGGGAAGGCGGGGACAGCCCGACCGGGGAAAGCAGCAACACAACGGAGGAGTCGGAGAAATCATTGGATGGAAGGGCAAGGGGAAGAGGCCTGGGGGGGGGATATGATCAGGAAGTCCACGCGGCTTCGGTATATAAAGTCTAGTCACAGGCGCAGAAAAGGAAGGGCTGGGGGGAAATCTAGAGTATCGTTGGGGCTTGGCCGAATCGGGGGGACGGGATCAACTCTCAGGGAAAGGGGAGAACTGGGGGATTAGTGCTCTCGCATCCTTAGAGTCGTGAAAAACGGGAACTTAGCCGGGTAGGGCTACTATCGTCCTTGGAGACTATCACAGGAAGGGTAATGCTGTCCCCA
>Ga0179593_1224526_pt1 | contig 18458 bp, 16 predicted proteins | sample CZODoug2_1_08_16_FD_185931 | JGI IMG/M metagenome (GOLD analysis project Ga0179593, IMG submission 185931) | Vadose zone soil fungal communities from Angelo Coast Range Reserve, California, USA - CZODoug2_1_08_16fungal (PacBio error correction) | ecosystem: Environmental > Terrestrial > Soil >...
CCGAACGAAAACGCGCAAATCGCTAACTATCAGGAAAAATCGACGCGGTCAAGACGTAAATGGTGCTTCTGCGAGCGACGGAAATAGAAGGGGAATGACACCGTCGCGAAACGTCCAAGAAAAAAAAGATGAAGAAGTTAAGAAGGGGGAGAGCCACGCCGTGGAAAGGGAGGCTGACTAGTGCCCCCCCACTCTCCTAAAAACTCGCCGCGTCCATACTCTAGACGATATCAAGGAAGGAGGAGGCGGGAAGTTTGAAAAAAATTAAAAAACCGAGCGGACCACAAAACGTCGTGAAATAAATCTCGTGGTATGGGAGGGAGGAGAAAACTTTGCCGACTCCTCGAAACATAAAATCATGGGAAGGGGAGAAACTTCTACGAACGATTCTAACCAAGAGAAGTAACAGACAGCCCCTCCTCACCGCATCCAGCGACGAAAAAAAAAATCGGGGAAGGGAAGACTGAAGACCGACGAGCGAAGAAAAGCGGGATGGCTTCGATCGCTGTCAACTCGGGGGGCACGGCGCCGAGCGGGCGAAGATCCAGGAAAAAAGAGAAAGGAGAAAAAAAGAGCGCGGGCGAATCTCGCCTCGCTGATCGAGACGCCTGATCAAAGATGGACGTGCGCAATTAGGAGGGGGACAGGGAAGGCGCTGGTCACAACAGATTCAGCAAAGAGAGTGGGAGGCTCCTTGAAGTACGTGCAGGTAAAGGAGAACGCCCGATCTTAGAGATCCTCAAATCCCAGTCTCTCCTACATCAAACGGATCGATGTCAAAAGCAAGAGCTATTGACGAACCATTCAAAAAAAAATTTGACCAAATGAGAGGGAAGCGCACACCGGATGTACTAAAAGGAAAAAAAACCTCAAAGAGGGAAAGGGAGTCAGGGAAGGGCCTACAAGAACTAAAGTCGACGGGACCGCTCTGAACTAGGGAAGAGAGATGATCGTCAGCTACCTAAGAGAAAAAGTAAGGCCTTGTGGGACGAGGCAAAGCCCTTCAAACCGATCTAAAAACAGACACCAAGGCGAATGACGCGCGTAAAAGTGCCGAGAAAAACGCAGAAGTAGAGCTCGCGGCGAACTCCACTTCGCTCACTCTGGAAGAGGAGAGGTCGACTCGTCGGAGAGACACGTTCTTCGGCCAGCGAAATACTCTTCATCTACCGCCGCGGCACAGCGCGTGGTAGAGTGAACGGAGGAAAAAAAGGGGGGCAGACTAAGGGGGAGAGGGGGGGCATTCTAGGACCTACGCCGGTCGGGGAACAAAGACCTGGCCCGTGGCCGCTAAGAACCGGCTTGATGCGCCGGTTAAAATGTCGTGACGCTAAACTTGCAAACCCTCCATCTTCAACGAGCGGAACTGCTAGGCGGTCGAACAGCAGAAAGACCGAGCGCATGGCAGGCGCGTTAAAAACGAAAAAAAATTTCCCCGAGGCGCGAAATGCTCCGGTGGCGTCACTGCTCGAGAAGGAAAGCGGGGTTCTTGGCGCATCAAAAAAAAACCCGGTGAATCAAACTCGCCCCATTGGATCATCGGGGGGAAACAAATGGAGAAGGGGGAAAGATAACCGACCAAAAACCAGGCCGACAACAAGGCAAAGGAAGACTTAGCGTCGAAACTATCTAACATAAGGCACTATCCCGGACTCGCCATCAGTCTAAAATAGGAGGTCAGATCTTTTGCTCGGGGGAGGGCCGTAATCACAGAAAAAAGAAAGCGTATAACAGGGGAGAAGGAGGAGACATCTCACCTGGTTTGCGGAGAGGGTCGCAGAAAGCACAGGAAACGTTGCGGGTAGCGCCCGAGCTTGTGAAGGACTCATACCTGCCGAGCCTGAGGGGCTGCCTTCCACGCCGGGCGCGAGGGGAACGAAGGATTGCTTGAACGCAGGCTTTCACCAGTAAAAGGAGACCCGAGGTCCTGACGGACCGAAGTCAAAAGGAGAAGAATTTACTCCGGAAATATCATTCAACCTGGGCCGGAAGGGGCAATACGAGAGGGACTAGGCCAGCAGAAACCGGGCGTGATCCTTTTATCCGGTTGGAGGCAACAGCGATAGCCGGCCTGAGTGCGGCCGCGTCGGAAGACGTCTTCCCGACTTGACCTAAGGTTCGGGAAAAGGTCTTCTTCTTCGAATCGGCGGTGCAAAAAAGCAAGAGGAGCAGAGAAGTAATGGACCCACAGCACAGCGGGCATCACGAAAAGCGGGGAACAGGGGGGGCCGGGGGGAAACGTCGGTGGTCACACAACCGCGTTCAAAACGCTCGAGGGGCAAAAGCCTCGTGGTCAACGAGAGCCTCGGTAAATGAGGAGGAGCCGGAACCTTGCACGACGTCCTAAGCCCGAATCATCTTCAAAACCGAAAGGAGGGAGAGGGGGGCACCAAACACTGCTCTCGTAGACAGAGGAAAAAGAATACGGGGAGAGTATGGTGGGAGCCGGTTAAAGTCTAAGCACGACGCGTCCGAACTCTGGGGCGAGAAAAGCGTCCATGGCGTCTTGCCCACCTCATAAAAAGGCGAGCACGAAAACGTCGCCACACGCAGACGTCGCTCCAGGGGAAAAAGGAGGGGAAATAACCGGTGCGGTACTTCCGAAAAAGAATTGACAGACAGGGAGCAGGCCGAGCTGAACGGGGCAAAAGAAACGGGGGGAAAGAAATTCACGTTCGAAAGGGAAAAATGGCATCCCCTCAACAGAAGACGAACCTCCGGGTCAAAGCTAGGAAAAACCAGAAAAACCTTGAACGAGGCGTGAGAAGGAGTGAGGATAAAAAAAAAAAACACACAAAAAGGAAGAGGAGGAAAGATGAGGACTGCACTCCTCCTCTAAAGAGCAGAGCATGACCCTTCTCGATCAGACGAAAGAAAAAGGACTTGGCCTTCTGCTTTTCGGTCGAAGAGGGAACTGCCGCGAAACATGATCGGACAAGCAAAAAGGCACCGAACTCGGGAAGCTCGCAGCCTCCCCATGGGCCTTGAAACGAAAAAAATCAAAAAGGAAGGCCTTCAGCAAGAGCGGTCACGCAAGAGATCGTGGCGACGCGCAGCCGGCTCAGAAAGAAAGAGATTTCAAAAGCAACTACCGTTAGGAAGGAAAAAAAAGAGTCGAAGACCTTCGGCGCCAGCGAGGGAGAAAAAAGACCAAAGGAACCGCAAACGTATGTAAAGGGGCATCAGGCAGAGAGAGCGGCAGAAAAATCGTGGTTGCATGCTCGCTTTCGGTTCTCTTGAATCTAGCAAGGCGGACGCGTGCCAGCTGCGAAGAAGGAAAGTCACTTTCCCGTCGCCGAAGAAGGACACGCAGCGTCGGCAAATCAAAAGACCGCTAAACTTTGACACGCTAAGCGGGGAGAAAAATCCACTGCCGAATATCTGCTCCTCCCAGGATAGGCCAAGAAAGAAGGAAAAGAGCGTGCATAGGCCGCATCACCTCCTCACGGAGACAGAAAACTCTCCAGACCGCCACTCGGCCGAAAGGGGAACCCTGACCGTCGAAACGCAGCAGTAACGCCCGTCGAAGGAAGCGCACCCACACATCGCGTAAAAGACACTGAAAAGGAAAGTACGAATAGATACTGACGGACGAAAAAAGTGGGGAAGAAAGGAAAGGAAAGGAAAGGTGCGGGAAACGACGACTTCGGCTACTGGGCAGGACCTCGGGGGCCGCAGAATATTAAGGAAGAAGGGAATGCACCGAGCTCTGATCGGCCATGAACCTGCGCCGAGTGGAAAGAAACGAAGAACGGGATAGAGCGTCTGCACTCTGACCAAAGCCGCCTTGGGGAGAAGAAAAAACAAAAGGAGGGGGGGGGGGCTTTACGCCTGACCTCAGCCAGAAAGAGGGGAGATGCGATCTCCAAAAGAGGCGATCAGAAAGAGGAACGAGTTCCATACCCAGCACCCGCCAAGAACGAAGAGGATTAAGAGGGGGGCGAGGGTCCGGAAGGAAAAAAAAAATGTCGAAATACAGGCACCAGGAATGGAATGCGGAGCGCGGTACTTCGTGATGCGAGCGGGAAAAGGGGCCAAAGCAGCCCGCTGAACAATGGAAACTATCCGCTCGGGTGAAGCGCCATCCAATGGCCGCGATCTAAAAAACCCGATCCTGGAAAAAAGAAAAGCAGCAGGGGAAGGAGGAAGGGAAAAAAAAAACTTCCGAGGCGCAGGATCGCGGCGGCCACCGAACCATCTTCCATCGAGCACGCGCCAGGGTCAGCGGGGAAGAAAGGATCGTCCTAAGTATGAAGGTGCAACACAAAAAAAAAAGCGAGAAAAAAACGGCACAGAAGTCCGTCAAACCGCGAGGAGGGTAAAAAAAGATAAGCCCACCATCGACACGATCCGAGCACTGACCCAACGGGAAACCCGCACGAAACCAACAAAATGTCAACCGAGGAGAGGAAAAAAGGGGCAGCCGCTACGACGCATCACGCCGAAAACTTCAAATCGGATTGCCGAGCGGGGCGCGCATGGACCTTCAGTCTCCGTCCGAACAGGATCACGGCGAGAAAAAAATCACCTTCAAAAATAAGACGCCGTCATGCCGCCCCCTGGAAAACCATCGGGGGGCACGAAGATCGACGCAACTGTAAAGCGATGCCCGCAGGCGTCAACGAAGAACTATTTCCGAGGGGACGAGAATAAAAATCACGGCAAAGAAAAACAAGGGGGGGCCACCCGGTAGAAGTCGTTGCGGTAGAAATAAAAACCGGGAAAGATAGACGTCGGAGGCGAACAGAGCAGATATCACATCGTTGGGATCAGAGGAACCGCGCAACCGCAGCATTCGATATAACTTGTAGAACATCTTGCCACAGTAACCACAGAAAACTCAAACTTACGTACCGCCGGTGAGTAACAGTCAAACGAAACGAATGACTGCCGAAGTTTGAGTCAACGCGTCACACTGAAAAAGATAAAAAAAGAGAGGGCAGGTGGACTAGCCGGCTAAAGGGGAGAGTCCACGACAGCGCCCACTCCTCGTGGGGCGGAAAGGGTGCCACAACACGGAGACGTAATACCAGCATGGAAGAAAAAAAGAAACGCAGAAACTGGAGAGCAAGAAGAGGCGAGATGAGCCTCGCGATCTTCGAGTACTGTTAAAGCGTGGCCAGGCTTCGGGGGGGACTCGACATCAACTCTCAAACCACTGACAGCGCTAAAAAGCACGCCACTACGAGGATACGAGTGCAGAGAAAATCCAAGAAAAAATAATCGAAGGGAGCGTGCGGCGGGGGCAGGGGAACTGAACACTTGACTCAGTGAGGCGAATATATGCCTTAAGAAAAAGAATGGTTATTTCGAGGAGCACCGCCCGAATGTTAATCATCCGCCCACAACGAACGAAACCAAAGAAGGGACGGGTCGGGAGAGGTGCTCGCTCTCCGTCAGCAACGGAACGCAAGCCGCACGACACCGACGGGAAGAGGGAGACGACGTTGACGACCTAGAGGTCGGCACGAGCTGAGAAAAGATACCACGAAAGAACAACGGTGCAGCTGACCCCAAGACCCTAAGCAAAGACACGCACACAAATGTGTGGGAAACTCGGAGGGGAAGTTCGAAAATGGGGGGGCTATCGCAGAAAACCGCACCACATCCTGGACGTAACTGACCGGAAAAGATGTGACCGCGAAAGATACACGACGTCGGAGGAAAGTCACACCGGAACGCCGCAAAGGAGGAAAAGGAACCGACCATTGACATGATCAAAAAATGGCGACATGCCAGCCCGTAAGAACAGCCAAAAAGCCCAGACCCCGACATGTCCGGTGCAGGGTTCGACGAATAAAGGAAAAGTTGAACGCCGGGAAATAAAGAACGGGGCGGCTCCGCCTCTTTGGCCCGCGACGGTGCCGTTAGTCGGCTCCTGGAAAAAAGTCTCGTATCGCCTTCGTATGGGATCAAGGAAAGGAGAAGCGGGAGGAGAAGAGGTTAAGCAAGCCGAAATCACCTTCGCAGGAGCTGGGCAGAAGGAACCTGTCTCCCCGTTAAAGGGGGAATAAGAATTCGATATACACTAAACAAAAAAAGGGGATGAGGGGAAGAGAAGACAAAAAAAAAGATCCAGTGCTGCTTCACGCAAAAAATCACCGTCGCAGGATGTGCTGATGAGTGCATGATCAACGAAGAAATCAGCCCTGCAAGAAACTAGAAAATTAGAAGCGCTCGGCGCAAATTGTTGCCCAGGAAACGAAGAGCACGCAGCGTAAAAATTTCGTAAAAGTCCCTTTCCGGGAAGGAAAAAGAACTGATCGCAAAAGCCCTCCCGAAACCTTCCATGAAAGGAATGCGGGGGTGGGCGGGTCGCACATCGAAAAAAGCGATCATGACGACGGGGGAGGGAAGAAAAAACGACAAAAAACGCCTACGCTCTCGATCGCGTTCAACCTCTGAATTCAATCCGGAACGTCCAGGAGGGGGTGGAGCGGCGTAGCTCGAGATTAGAAAAGGAAGGGGAACAACCACACGTCCCTCATGTACTGTATCTTCTACAGAAGCTGGGAGAGCCAGCACAAAAGGGGGCAGGGGTGGGGGGAAAAGCTGGTCTGAAGTGCCCGCGCCAGAAAACGTACGCAGTTAGCAAGCGGTACACCGAAGAAGCAGCAATCCCTGCCAAGTGAGGGCGGGAAGGGTTGATAACTTCAAAGGAGGGAACGGACGCCGACCCGAAGTGGGAGGGGGTTTTCTCTAGGCTGAAGGGGGGGGGGGGCGGATATCAAAAACTCAAACCCGGAACATAAACATTGGTCAGGTTGGGTGTAGCCTGTAGAAGACGATACAAAAAAAACCAAACCAACCGCAAGAACGTAAACGCAAACATCATGGACGCGTTTAGGGGAGATACTGCACTCCGCGAGCAGATCTATGAGTTGTCGATTCGCTGCTACGAGGAAAAAAAAGCGAAGATCCAAACCGTGGACACGCGGTAAAAGAAACTTCAAACCGGAGGGAGAGGAGCAGAGAGGCCGGCTGAAAGAGCAGAAAAAAAAAAGAGAGAGGGACTACATAAGATGAAGGGCTCAAAGGCGGGCACCTACAGCGTTTCGAAGAGATGACTTCGTGTAAGGAAGGGGTCACCGGCTATCGACGCCAAACAAACAAAAAGAGGTGGCAAGGAGAAAAAACATCGTAAGGGGCGGTAGCCGAGGACATAAGGGGCCGGGAAAAGTTCCACCCTTAAGCGGGACCTCCGCCTTAGACAAACTCCGCAACCATGTCAATTAAATGAGGGGAGCCCGACGCGATCCGAAAAGAAGACAGGAATACAGCAACGACTTAGACGACAAAAGTTCGCTTCACTGAGGGCCGGGATCGAGATGAATTCAGATAACCTCTAGCGAAGGAGTACGCCAGCAAAGAGAAGCAAAGTTATCCGATCGAAAGCGCAAACTGAAAAAAAAATAGAACATAGGAAGTGCTCGCGCTGAGGTGCTAAAACAGCTCTCGCCTTGATAACCAGGGTCGCGCGGCGACTCAGCAAGAGAGGGGGGAAGCGAGGAAAACTACAATGCGAAGTCTGACCGGAAAAAACGGCGCAAGAGACGATTGATCTTAAAGCCGTCGAACGTACAAAAAAAAAACAAAAGGGGACCGTGATCGGGAATTCGCTGTTGTCAGAGAGGGACTCTAAATACGCCGAGGTCGGGCGACGGACAGAAGATGTAACGGGGGAGCAATCAGAGAAGCTGGGCTGGGCCTCGTCGTGAAAACCTCTTCCAAAAAAAACTGCCACGAGAGTGGGAGATGCCGCGATTGGCGCGGCGTCTGGAACGCCCTCAGACGCGCAGAGGGACCGGCGCGTGTCAAACAAAACAAGCGAAAAAAACGTACGACTGCCCGGTGTCGCCTGCGAAGGGCGGAAAGGGACCCGACAGGATTGGTTACTGGAGCTCACAACCGCCGCATGCTCGCTCCCTTTGCAAAAGCGGAACCGTGAAGAGCATACACCGTCAAAAGCAAACTTGAAACAGGAAAAGACGAGGACGGATGTCACCAACGCCTAAGTAAACGTCCCGCTCTAAAAGCGAAGCAAGCTGCCTTCGTCGTCCGTGGCGGGAGAGACTAACTCTTGACCGCAAACCGTGAGCGCGAGGCGCTGCGCATACACAGGCACAAAACTCCACAAACGAGAAGATCGAGGGTAGGAGAAAAAAGAAGAATTGGGGGAGCCACCGCGGCGCGGGACAAAAAAAAGAGAAAGAGGAAGGTCATGAGGTACACCAGGGGCGGAAGATTCGCTATCATAAGGGACGCTGAAGGTGCATGAACGCCTCACGTTCCCGGAATGGAAAAATTTCCTGCACCGCCGAAGGGAGAGTAGCCGCACCCGGGACCCGGGAACTTATCGCGGCTGGCCTCTCCTTAGATCGACTAAAGGAGAGACCAGCGGCGTAAACGCTAGCGGGAGCGGTGAGCTCAAAGATCGCGCGAAGCCAGAGCCGCGTCGAAAAAACGACGATATAACGCGGCGAGAAAGGTATGCACTAGGTCTTCGCTGGAAGAGGTTCCTCGCCGCACTCGTATACTGGACGAAACTGCTCAAGAGCAGCGGCCAAAAAAGAAAAACCGGGTGAGCCGAAGAGGAAAGGGAGGGTGGACCATCGGAAGTGGGGAGAAAGAGGAGTCGGAAGAAGGCCAACAGCTAAAAGGCACGCGACACCGTTTCCTGAGGAACGCGGCCTCCCAAAAGGCAAATCCCTGCTTCCTCAGGTAAAAAAGCAAACGACGCAACCACGAGTTCAAAAAGCCGAGCTTCTCCACCCCACGAACTAAGTGCGGCATGTTGGGAGGCAAAAAAATTTAGAAAAAAGGCTTAGACAGCGAGTTCTAAAAAAAAAATGCTTCGTTCCCCTACTAGAGAGCTACGGCGAGCCGGCTCGCAAGCAAAAAGAAAACTGACAAAAGAATCTCCGAAAGTTCCGGCGCCTGGACTTAAAAACGCCTGCGTGCCAAAAGATGAAGAAATCAGGGGAAGCCGACGACATAAAAAAGGGTAAAACAAAGAGGTCTCGACAGCCCCAGAGGGCGAAAAGAAGCAAAAATCCAAGGCAGACGTCCGGTTCGAGAACCGGAGCCCGGACAGCGGGCATCAGGGAGGGAATGATCTAAGGAAAATCAACAACACAACACGGAGGAGTATCTTAACATAAAGGGCAAACAAGAGCGCCCCGAAGACATCTGACCAATAACTAAGAACAGGACGGGGGCCGTCCTGATGATGTGCGAAGAGGAATTAATGAAACGGGAAGGTCACTCTCCTGACATCGTCTGTCAGCGGAAGGAAGAAAGGAGACCGGGCCTACCAAAGGACCTCGACCGCGCGACCAAATCCGAGTGACAGGAAAAAGACTGAGGAGAGACGAGAAGTCGGCGATCGGGGCTACGCGAGCAAGACTCCCCATAGGAGAACTCCGCTCTGAACTCGTGCTTTTGCGAAAAATGGAAGGCCTCGATCAAACATCCGAGCAGAACCCAACCAACATTCCAGAATTCTGAGGGGCTCGCGCCGAGCGAGCGCATGAAACTGGGAAATCAGATGGAGGGCAGATGACGAGCACTCGTACGCTTTAAAACTGCACGGGCCGCGTCCCGACGGGAAAAGAGTCTCCTGGGACAACAGAGATTACCAGCCGACGCCGCCGAGCCTTTAACAAGAAACTGGGCAACTCCACAGCCCACGGCAAATCGCGGAAAGGACCAAGGATAGGCCAGAAACAAAAACTATAGGACCAGATCCGGGGGCTCGGCCCGCATACTCCGAAAAGAAGCAGAGACATCGTCGCCGACCGCAAAAAAGGCCCTTCCTTCCGAAAGTCAGACATCGAGCCGCCTCGCGCTCCTTAATCGGCGGGGAATAGCAAAGGCAGAACGACCGCGGATCAACGCCCACTATGAGAGCCCTTCCAGTCGATCGACGGGAAATCCCCTCCCCGGCGAGCCGGACTACCCGTGGAAAAATTTCGCCGAAAATCAGGGAGACGTGACAGAACTCGGGGCAAAAAACTGATGACGGGCGTTCTGCACCGCAGTAGAGAAGGAAAATCAAAAACCGGCGACAGCACAACCTCAGCCGTTTCTCGGCGAAATGAATCAGGTCTTAAAGACTCAGACGGGGAGCATAACAAAACGTCAGATGGTGGAAAAAAAACAGAACCGCCAAGGCACGAGGGGGGAAATGCGAGCGCACGCCTCATCGCGAAAGACCGCTTAGAGGTGCGAGTACGGCAGCCAGACAGCAAACGAACAAAAAAAAAAAGATGAAGATGTGCGGTCCGGTACGAAAAAGAGGTAATCAGAAAACGAAAAAGACGTTAAGAACCTTGCGTTCAGAGCAAGGACGGCGGTTATCGGTACCCGCGCCAGAAAATCGGACCCTGGGTTCAGCGAGCCTGGACGGCGGGGGGTAGGGGCCAGCACACATCGCGGGAGTCGCGTAGCAAAGGACCAAAGGGAGAAGGGCGACGCCGAAGGAACCGGCTGAAACAAAAAAGGCCAGCGCGCGGCTCGCCGGCGCACAAAAGCGCCAGTCAGAGACAGCTCAGCACCATTTTCAATCTGGGCGGGGGTAAAGAAAAAGGAACGTCACGACGAGACTCCCCAAAAGGCAAAAGAGACGGCTAATCGCGCCAAACAGAGTAACGCGACCGAGAAGCCCAATCCACAAAATAACCGAAACGTCACCTGGAAGGACCGGCAAAGACGAACAAACAAATCGCCATTTAACGAGACGGACGATGAGGATGCAACTAAGTTGACCGCCGACGAGTCACAAGCCCGAAACGAGAAGGCCGAGCGTGCAAACGCCCTGAAGCAAAAGCGACGAGCTACGGAACGAACCCTTGACATAAACGAAGAAGGCATTCGGGAAACCAGGCTGCAACGGCACGAAGCCAGAAACGAGGGATCCCGAAGCGTCCACGCGGCAGATTATAGAAAAAAGCATCGAGACAAGGGCAGACCGCCGCTTCCCAATCGACAAAAGTGTCGTTGCGGTAGCCTCCTTTAAGTGACTAGCCCACGGATACGGTCGGCGGCAAAGGGAGTGGCTCACACGAGCACAGGCGGGGTCGCTGTGCTAGAACACGCCCCGCGGAGTTGAAACGCGAAAAGTGTAACTTCCTCTTTGCCGCTAAACTATTCAATACAACCAGACCTAAATAAGACTGGCCCGTCCGGGCCGAAACGCATCAGCGACCCCTTCATTCGCTAATGAAAAGGACAACCCGAGCAAAAGAGACGGGAAAACGAACCAAACGTTCCGCGGTCAAGACACCACACCGTGCGCAAGCGGGGGAAAAAGGCTACTGAAGATAAGCAGCGGCGCAAGTCAAAAAGAAAGGGGAAGAGAGAAAGCGGAGGATGAGCAGCCTCGTAGACGTGTCGGAACGGTACAATTGCGCGGCCAGGGATCTGCGCCGAATAGGCTACGCCCGAGGTCGACAGCGCACCGAAGCCAGAAGCAACAAGACTGGCTCGGCGGCGTGCAATCAACTCCAATTTAAGCGGCGAGACGGGCTCTTGCGCGGGCTGGAGGGGAAGGGGTTACGGCAATGAAGTTCAGTATATAACGAAACCAACAATGGTTCTATAGAGTATCGGCCCAAGGCGGAGCGCTGCCGCCCACAGACCTCAAAAAAAACAACGTCGGAGGGGCGGCGCCGGTCCCAAGTCCTGTAACCGCCACGCCTCACCCGGGCAAAAATCTTCTTGAACGGGATCGCGCAGGAACACGATGGGCGCATGGAACGACAGACCGCCTCAAAAGTACAAAATTCAAGGCGCTACCAGCTGCCCCCGCAAAACGGAAAAAAGTTACCCCGCGTACGGGTGGTAATCGCGAAAGACTCAGGAGCGCTACAGACACACACCACCAAATGGACTGAAAAAAGAGCAGGTGAAAGGCGTGCGAGCGGAAAAGCTCGTGCTAGGGCGCTGACGGCAAAAGGCACCTGGCCTCTCGCCAGTACGTTCCGTGGCAAGGGGAACCACCCTCCCTTATAACGTCCCCCGTGCCCGAGAGCAGGTGGCCGCGACGGAGATCTCGAACACTTCTGGGAGAAAAACCGTAAACGGCGAACCGCACCGGTGGAACGCAGAAGGCTAGGACGGACAGGCAGCCGGACAAAAAACCGCCAGAAGAGGCCGTCGAATCAGGGCTCAGAAAAAAGGATCAGGTACGCGTGCGGCTAATTAAAAGCAGAAAAGCCGCACATACGAACCCGGAAAAATCCTAGAACCCAGGGGGCCCGGATGCGTCTTATTCTCAAAACTCAAAAAAAAGATATGGAAAAAAGAAAGAGTTAGACCGACGCATCAAAAACCGGACCTGTGCCGTGCGCCTATGCGACAACGAAGCAGGATGGCTGTATAGGGCGAACGAAGAGGAAAGAAGAAAACGGACCAATTCGACAGATGCGGCACTCGGCTCCTTGTTGCCGCGCCGAAAGAGCACGTCCGCGTCCAACGGAGGACCACAGAATGTAGGCGAAAAGCGAGCTCGGCATTAAACACCCTCCACGCCCTGGCCAGTACGGGGGGGAGTTAGGCGTGTGGGGGGAGAATCGCCAACCGACAAAAAAGATGCGCGGTCGGTACGCCTGCGTGCTTACAAGAAAAAGAAACACGTCGGCGCGCTCGATCGCTGGTGCACCAGTAAGAAGGAAAAGCCAGGCGGTGGTATCAGGAGAAAAAAACGAGATTCGGATGAAAATCGAGACAAAACCCACCGTCCCTCATGCACGTGAATAAAGGCGGGGGCATGGGGAAAAGCGCCCCCCTTTTCAGGCCGAGGCAGGTATGAAATTTTCCCGCGCGACGATCGGCCGACCTGCGCGACGCTTTCCACACGAGCGTACAGAAGAGGCCATGACCGGGTGAGGGGAGAAGTAGGAAAACTGAGGAACGGCGCGAAAACCACGACATTCTTTGGGGGGAGCGGTCTGCTTGATGTTGGCAGAAATGGGGTGAAGCCTCGAACGACAGGGTAAAACCGGTTTAGGTTAGATCAACACGAACTATGCCTCTCAAACGCAGACTGACCAGCCTCCGCAGCACGCCGGGAAGAACCGCAGAAAACTGGGAAAAAAGGGGGGGAAAGCCTGCACGCCACAGAGGCATAGATTCTTGTCTTGCTTTCTGCGAATGCAAGAGGTCGACGCGGGCCGTCGAAAAAGAAGAGGAAGCCCCTTGTGACACGCGGGCGAATTAAAGCGCCGATCGCGAAGGGTAAGCTCATCGCCGCTCTGGATAAGCGAGGACTGAATGACGGTCGCCAAATGAGACAATCGGACAAAGCAGAAAACAGGCAAAAACGCTAACTCGTGCTGAAGCATCTGGCAAGGACAAAGGAACAGCGCGCCCGCCGAGCTTTGTTCGTGATCGGGTCAAAGGGGGAAATTCATCGCCGACAATCGAGTAATCACCGGCGGACGAGAAAAGGCGCCCAGGAACACGCCGGTAGGCGGGGGGAACACGGACGGCCTCGACGCAGAAGGGCTCGTTAGAAGGTCGCCGGCCGACGCGAAAAGAAGGGCTTCCTGGACCTGAACACCGCACGACGTCGGAAGGGTTCAAGGGATCGTACCGAGGGCACTATAGAAAGGGGCAGCCTAAGAGATAGGGACGCCGGAAAAGCAACAGAAAAAGACGCGAGCTCGCGGAAACGCGGGAAACGCAAGGGCAAAATTACTCTCGTCGTGCAAACTGACGTGTGCTGCTTGCGGCAAACTTAATAGGGTCGGGGATCGTAGACCACAATGCGCGACAAACGCCCAAGCGGGGACGAATAGTAGGCCGGGCTGCACCTAGCTGGATCCGCCGCCCATCCTCTTCATCTACTCCGGCGAAAAGGCGTTTTTTCTCGGGAACGGAGCAAAGGGGACCGGGAATCGATCGGGTCGCTGGGGGGGTGGGAGGATAGGTCGCCTACGCAGAGGTCCGTCTACAAACCGGGCGCTCCTCGCCGCTTGAGCAGGTCAAGAGGTCAGGTACAAATCAACTCTTCGCAACCGAAAGCATGACAAGATCTTACTTCGCAGGGCCAAGCGGTCGAGGTGGCCGCCGCGAGAACCTAATCCGTCCCGGCCAAAAAAAAAAGAAACAACACCAGAGGAGAACTGCCTCAATGGCACTGCTCGCGACGACAGGGTGCTGGCGATCAAAACCGAATCAAACTCAAAGAAAAACTTTTCTTAAAAGCGCTGCGCCGTTCCCGCTCATAAAAAACGGGGGAGCCCTCTCCCCTGCAAAGAAGGCACCAGGCCTGGAGGGAAAGACTAACCTTAGAAAAGCGGGCCATCGTCCCGGGATAGCAATAATGCCGAAATATGAGTCGTCGTGCGGTCGGGACTGCAAAGGTAAGAGGAACACCGCTCCTCTGTTAGATCTCTCAGCAGGACTGCGCGGCGCGAACACTCACAAGAGGGCGAAGAGTGTATTCCAAAAAATCCGACGGGTAGCTCACCGGGGCTCTAAGGAGGCAAAAAGAACGACGAGAACGCGTGAGGAGGAAAAAAAAGAGCCGATCAAGATCGCTGCGGGCAATGAAAAAAAGTCATGAACGAGTACTGGAGAAAGGTCCTCACGAAAGAAGTCGCGGAAAGAAAATGACCTGTCATATCAACGGCGGATGTCGGCCCGGCCGTCAATCCATCGACTGAAGAAAAAAAAGCGGCGGATTAAGCGGGGGATGGCCGGTGCTTCCACCGAAAAGCGAGTCGCAAAGTTCGAGACGACGAGGGAGCAGAATTGACCGGGGTGCGTTCATCTATCTATTTAGAAGTCGCCGTAGAGTGGTGCGGCGGCCTAGCACGCGACCGGGGAAGTCTCCCGCATCCAGAACGGGGCCCGATCATGGGGGAAGCCTGGACTAAAAACTGGCTTGGGAGACATCAGGTCAGAGAAAAGGGACATCGGCGGCAAAGGCTAACAGAAAAAAGATTGGTAAAAACGGCAAAAAGGCCGGTTCCTCATTGAGCGGCCGCCAGATGTGCACGCGACAATTCGACAGCTCATCGGCCCCACCCATCTCAACCACTAGTAATGACAGCTTCGCGAACGTCCACTACAAGCAGGGGGTCCCTGTGACGGGGGTCGAAAATGGAGACAGTACTGCTTTCTAACCTAAGGTAAAACAACATGGGGCAGGTCAGGGCGCGTCAACAAAACGAGATGACGAATTGCTAGAAAAGCTAGGCGTACACGATCGCCGACTAAAAAATCCAGCTTCTAGGAAGGTGAAGGACAGGGCGACGGGGAGTCAGAAGGGAAAAATAAAGAAGGCAGGCCGAGACAGAGGACGTCAAAAAGCCTGCACAATTCGGCAGTATAAACCTTCACGTTCAGCACAAAGCACCTCATAGCAATTACTCTCCAAGCCGGGCAAGCTCGGGAATAAAACTTCAGCTTCGGGGGGGCGGAGAAGGGGGAGGGGAAGAGTAAATCTCTCAAAAAAAAAAAAAATCCAGAGATATGACACTCACTCGCGCCACTACACCTCTTAAACTTGATCAGAACGAGCGTCCCCGGACGTGGCAGGGCAGCTGAGATTTTCTCAAACCCGAACTGCAGAACGTTAAGGTGCAAACGCGACAAAGGCGAAGAGCAGCGAGGCGCCTCACGAAACCGCAGAGAAAAAATTGGAAGGAAAACGACGAGCAGACGGCGGCGCTGAGCGCAGCGAAGAGCAAATCTCAAAAAGATCAGGGAAGGTCCGGAACGCTCGCCCGACCGGGCAGGATGAAAACACGGGCGGAACCGACGGGCGCCAGCGCAGAACCCGCTAAACAAGAAAAGAAGGTACTGGCAAACAAAAACAGAAATGGTGCAACTAGCTGGCGGGTGAAAAATGAAAACTTTCAAAAGGACAACTGACCTGGAAGCACCGTCCTCGACGGCCACGGAACGACGGGAAAACAAATCGAGAGAACCGAGAAAACACGCAAATCCAGAACGTGAAAACGATAGGTCTCCACCGGGAAAATGCAATAAAAGGAAACCAAGGAGAGGCACCTGGATTTCACGGGCGATTAAAATCACGCGTGCTCAGAAGCAACAGAGAGAGAAGGGCCGAAGACCAGGCGTCAGACCTCCACTCCTGTCAGACGGGCACGACCTCGTCCGACAGCAGGAACCCTCTCCCCCGTCGACGGGGAGCTAAAAAAGGCATCACCTCGCGGAACCAATCGCCTCTTAACTGCAAAAAAAGAAAAGACGATCGTTGACTGCAAAAAAAAGATAACGGATCGGCCCCCGGGGAACGGGGGGACGGAGCCTGAGGAATGAGAGGAGAGTCATTGAAAAGAGGGGCCTCCGTACTCGTGAAAAGGGACTTTCGAACCAAAAAGCTCGATCGGGCCCTCCGAAACGAAGAACCAAATAACTACGTTCCTCGGGCGTACCTGCGTCAAGAATAAAAAAAATCTAGCCAAACGGCGGCGTGACAAAACCTCAATCAGGAACTATTTTAGTGGAAGCGGCAGCCGCAGTCCCGGCCAGAACGCAAGGGAGGGGACCATTAAAATACACACCGCACGACGAAGTAGCGGTGCGGACCGTGACGATGCCCGCGAGGAAAACGGGAAATCTCCATAAGCCCTGGGGCGGCGTTAATAGAAAGAAGGCTTTTATTACTAAGGAACGGCGCCAGCAGCCCGGACCAAGGGGGGTAGAATCCCTTAGGTCGTGTGGGGGGCAAAAGCACCATCGCTCAGGACGCTAAGGGAACAAACAGAGGAAGGGAGCCCGCGAAAGAGGTTGCAGCCGAGGGACAATCGAACGTAACTCGTCTCTAAACGCGGCCACCGCGCAAAAAACGAGGAAAAAGAAAAAAGCACGCAAGGGGCATTTTGCGGGTTCAGAAGGGAGCGTCACAGAAAAAATGAACCTTCAGAGAGCCGCCAAGGGAAAAGCCAGTTCTGGCGCCCTCCAGCGGCGGGGAACCGGGGGGATAATCCCACCAGCGAAACGAGACGAGCACACCCTTTTTGGGTTGTCAAGAAAGGAAGAGACCACACTGGAAAGAAGTGAAGATGGAGGAAAGGAGAAGGGGTAAAAGGAAGCACAGACAAATCCCTCCGGATGGCCGCCGGAACTCCTGTTGAAAAACGAGGCCGCGAGCTAAAAGCAAAAGAGCAAAAATGGGACAGAGAGAGCACGACGAAAAGGACGGAAACGGAAGAAAGCGTGAGAGAGAATGGAAGCCGTGCCTCTGATCCCTCAGGCGTGAAAAGCTCGAGGTAACTGAAGAGACATCTCTATAAAGAACGCAGAAAAGCCCGGCCCCAGTTCGAAATCAGGGTGGTAGGCAAGGCCAAAAAAAAAGTAAGCGTCGGGCAGGCAGAAATCAGCACTATCACATCGGTGTGGACGGCTCGATCAGCCGGCGGCAACAAAGGGGGAGTTGGAAAAAGAGACCACTCTGGCGGATCTTCCGCAAAAACGCTAAAAAGAACGATGACCGGAAATGTAACCAGAACGAAAAATAGAAAAGCGAAGGCAGCGATAAAGAGTAAACGACCAAGTCCAAAAAAAACGCAAAGTAAGTCCCACGCGGCGACGTAAGAACTCAGCAGAAACATCAAGCAGCTAAAGTGGAAGCTCGAGCACGTGATCGCCGGAGCTATCAGTAGAAGCTAAGGGGTAAGCGGGCCAACGTTCCGAAAAGCTCAGCGAAGGCCCATCGACAAAACTCATCGTAAGAACTCAGCACGACGACTGCTCGATCGGAAGAGAAAAGAAAAACGGGAAGCATGCTGACGCTGACGGAAGCGCGGGTCTTGGGCGTGAGGAGACATCAAAGCGGGGAGGCGAAAGAGACAAGAACCGCCACATGTTTATAACGCCCAAATTAGCTCCGCCATCCAAAGAATAAAGAGCAAAAACTTCGTCTTTGTCGGCAAAGACCGCCGCTGGCAACCGCCGCCGCAAAACCGGGCAGAAAGCGATCTGAGAGGCGGAGCGCAAGTTCGGCAAACCTGGGACGCGGAAAAAAAATCCCAAAAAACCGGTGCTCTGGCTCTAAAAGCTCCCAAAATCCTTCCTCAAACGAGACGGGTGTCCCGCGAGGGGGGATGAGAGATCTGAGCGGCTCAAACCAAAAACAGCCGACTCCGACCGATAGTATGTACAAACGCGAATACGAAGGGAGCGTCCGGGCGCAAAAGAATGCAAAGTCGTCGGGCGACCGAGAAACCAAACACTAACGCACAAACCCCGCTGGCCGGGCGGAGGAGGGACTGACGAAGGTCGTTCCCTCGGGAACGCACATAGACATTGCGGGACGCACGCGTTCCTCGAGTGCTAGTAGGAGGGAGGGCCGGGCAAAGAGAAGAGGAACCGGGGGAAAGAGCACGGGAGATGAAGTCGCGAAGCTCAACGTTCTTCCGCACGCGAAGCACAAGAAGGCCTAAGGGATGCGTCCAAAACCTAAGGATACTGGTCTCGTCTCA
>Ga0179593_1441593_pt1 | contig 18458 bp, 22 predicted proteins | sample CZODoug2_1_08_16_FD_185931 | JGI IMG/M metagenome (GOLD analysis project Ga0179593, IMG submission 185931) | Vadose zone soil fungal communities from Angelo Coast Range Reserve, California, USA - CZODoug2_1_08_16fungal (PacBio error correction) | ecosystem: Environmental > Terrestrial > Soil >...
TCCAAAGCAAGGGCTGAAGAGGATTTGCGCCAACTTTACGGGGGTCGCTTGACTCCCGTAGAGTTGATAGAAAGGAAATCAGTTGGGCCGACGGCCGGGGGAACAGTGCAACGCGGTCCGGAGGCTCGCAGGCCGAGGAAAAATCTATCCTGGCGCAACCCGATTCGGAGAAAACAGCAGCGCACACGCCGGGAGAAATGATCTGCACGATTCCCGGGTGACCTGCCTCGGTGGGGTCGATCTTGTATCGCGAAAAGTCGGTAGGGCCGCGGCGACAAGGTTTTCAGAAAATAGGCTCTCGCGTATGGGACGTGGGGGAACGGCAGAATGGCCCATCCCTGGTCTGCGAGGGGATGGAATTTCGTACAAATAGCGGGGCTGATGAGGGGGAAATTCGCGCGTCGGACTCTGATCGGAACCCAGGAAAGCATCGTCGGAGGCCATCTTCCCCTACGAGCAACGGGTCACCAACGAAGACAGGCTCTCCAAGGGGGAAGGGACACAATCGTCTTCGAGAAAGTTGGTGCCTTTCCGCCTGTTGGGCTCGAAAAATCTCTGGATGTCAGGAGGATGAGAAAACTTAGTGCTTTTTATCAGCAGCAGGTAGGGGGGGGGGGGTCGGATCTAGTCGGTCGGGTCTAAACATACTGGAGAAAACAGTAAAAGCGGCTGAGAATTTCAAACTACGGGGGAAAACCAGAGGAGGGAGAAAAGGGGGGCCTACCAGGACAAGAGGATGAAAGGACTTCCTCATAGTCCACCTTTCCAACCGGGAAAAGTCAAGATCGTCCTACCTCACAGAGAGCTTCGTCCGGTAATCAGACGACCGGCCCTTCAACCTAGCCTCTGTATATAGAGAGCAAGGAAGACAGGGAAGCGAGACATACGAACATTCTCGTGGGGAAGGCGCAGGGGCGGAGAAAGAGCGAAGGGGGGACAGTTTCCTCGGCTATTAAAGACCAGGGGGGCAAGGGGGCCGTTGACGACAGAAAAAAAAGACATCAGGAGGGAAATTCCACGGTCAAAGGCAGCGAGTGCTTGTCTTGAGGAGGGGTTGACAAGGTGGGGTGGGGGGGGGTCTCGCCTGAAAGGCGGACAAACGCCGAACTATTCAAGGAGGGGGGGAAGATGGTCCGGGCTATTCTTCGGATTTCGAAGGACAGAGCATAAACCCATGGAGGCTGGAAAAAAACGAAGGACAAAAAAGAATGAAAGTCTCCGGAAGTCGGGAAGACTATCGGCTAATAAGGGAATCCGGGAAGCTGCAATTCCAGACATACATCTAAAGGAAACGACGAAAGGGAAAAAAGGGGCAAGGAAGAAAAAGAGAAGCCCTCGTCAAAAAAGAGGTCTCTGGAGGGAAGGATTCAAACTAGAAGCTAGGCAGGGGACCATGCGGGACTTGGATCATCTTCAAGATTTGGGGGGGGAGAGGATGTGAAAAGAAAACAACAACAACGGAGTAGAGAAAAGAAGATGCACAGCAAGGAAAGGACGAGTCAAATGCTTACAGACTCAAGGGGGAACGAGTGAAAAGGGGAATCGTTGAATTCGTTAACGAGATAGGGAAGAAAGGAAATAACGCGACGAAGACCAATGCTAGAAAAAAAAAGAAGGGCGAGGAGGACTGTAACTGAAAAGGAGGACACACAAGGGGACCGGGGGGAAGGAAACCGCGTATCGTATGAGGGGAAGAAAGAAAAGCTCGTATTAAGAGGAAAAAGGGAAAAAGTGAAAGCTTCAGACATCTCTGGACGCTCGTCGGCGGGGCTGCTTCGCCAAAAAGGGGAGTAAGGAGAAAGATCGCAGCTTCCGCAATCAAATAGCCCGGAAAGATCAAACAGGCATTTTCGGCGCAAGCGACTCCGGAGAAGCAAAGGAAGCTGCCAAATTCCAATAAAACCCGAAAGTTTTATTGAAGAAACCAGTCTTGATCAAGTCGAAGGGAAGCGGAGGAGGGGGGGGGGGGAAAAGCGGAAGAGACGTTTCCAAAGAAAGTAAAAAAAAGGGAATAAAAACACAAGCGCTTTATCTCAGAAAGGGTTGAATGGATGACCATGCCGTCTCGGTCTAGGGGAGAAAAAATAGGAGGGGATCGCAGCGAAAGGCAATCAAAAATCTCGGGAGGGAGTCGCGAGAAAACTTTGACTGGGGAAGCTTGAGCGGTTGAGAAAGGGAAGAAGAGTCGCCTTCTTCCAGAACCCACGCCAAGAGGATAAGCAACATCCGCAGAGGGGGAGCAAGTCGAAATCTCGCCGCTCGGTTGCTTAACAGAAAACCGGGAATCTCCGATCCGAACTTGAAGGGAGGGGAGAAAAACTGCGCGAACTCGAGCCGAATGTCTTGTGAGCAAACCGGAACGCACCAGCTTGAAAGGGACAAGAGGAGTGTCACGGTCACCCAACCCTAGGGTGTCAGACATCGAAAGGAGGGGAGGAATGAAAGGGTCCGTTTGCAATCGGCTGGTCAGAATGGGCCGATGAGGTGCGATGTGTTGCCGCGGTCGAAAAGCGTCTTCAAGAAGTCTAAAAGACAGCAGGAGAGGAGGGGTTCCGCCGAATTCCATGACCAAACGAGGAACGCCAGCTGAACGCATCGTGGCCACGCCCGCTTAGAACTCGAGAGGGAAGAGTCTGACAAGGTCCCGCCGGCGGTGCCATGACTCCAGGGAACGCAAGAGAGGCCGTCGTGTCCCCCCTGTTCAACTAAAGGGAGTCCGCTATCCGCGTTTTTGAAAACCGGTGGCGGCTCATCGTTGCGAAAGGTAGATTGTTCCTACATCCATTTAGGCGGGAGTGTCGAAACTGACTTAAGCCAAATTTCCTTGCAAAACGATACTGCCCTTATCAACTAGGGTACCGTCATTTGGTCTGAACCTTTCTGGGCCGACAGACCGGTTAGAAGGCCGCGTGGCCAGGGAACTTGTCGTGGAAGCAGCCTTGAGCGGGAAAGTAGTCGGCTTAGATCTGACGTTCCATTGGCTGAACTTGTGTTGACCCACGATCACGTCTCCTTCTCAAAACCAGAAGTTCACTCTGAGGCGCAATTGGAAGTGGGCGTTCAGACGAAGGGTCGCGGTCGATTACTAAAACAGAAATCCTAAGCGCGCGAATTGTCCACCCCACTGCAGAACGCAACGCCGAGGTCGAAAAGACTTGAAAGCGACATCCTCCGGGAAGGTGGGCTGCAGAGCTAGTCAACAGCAGCGCTCCGACACAAGGGGACTTACTGCCGAGCCCGAGGGGAAAAGCGCCCGATAATCGCGCCAGGATAATTGAAAAGTTAATCACAAAGGAAAGACGTTCTCATTTCAACGATGCCATCCCGGGGGGAAACGGCAAATGCCGCCGGCGAAGGGCTATAAAATGGACCAGAGGAATAGGAGACCGCGAGCCCATGTTCCATAACTGGCACCCCGGTACATAAGATTTAGTCAAGGTTTAGCCGCTTCGGAGAAGGAAAGAAGGATAAGTGACTTTCTCAAAAAGATTCCGAAACGGGGATATCACCGGCCATACGGGTTCGAAGAAGTCCCCCAGGGAAGACTAGATTTCCGTACGCCGCCATCAGGAAAGAGCAAAGCGACAGTATCTATTTTCGGTGGTCGGAAAAAGTCAACGGGGGGCGATACCCTCGTGTAGGGAAAAATTCGAGAAAGCTACGGAAAAGGTTTGAATTCGAGTAAAAGTGCAAAGGGAGCTGCAAGGGCACGCAATGAACCCATTATAAGACCAATTTAGACGTACGATGGCCAGCCAAAAAGACAACTGATCAACAAGGGCCGAATACGCCGAGAGCTGCGAAACAAGGTAGTCGTCTAAAACTAAGAAAAGTCAGAAAAAAAGAGGGGCCTGCCAACGTGAGACCAGGTGCCCATCTGGTAGGCGCATGAGGATGACTAGAAATGCGAAATTTCTGCCCTCAATAAATTGGATCTCAGCTCACCAGGGGATATTCTTCCTGGAAAAACGCTGCCTCCCTCGCTGAATAAGAAAAAGGTTGGGGTCTAGACCATGGCTTGGTGGACTGAGAAAAACAAGCTTTTAGTTCACCGGGTCTTCCGGGGTTAGCGGGCACCACAGCTTCCGAACAGCGGGGAAAGGGGCCCTATAAAGGGCTCACAAAATCTTTTTACCTTGGCGTAAAAAACGGGACGACAATGACTTGGTGAAAAAAGACCGGGGGAGCAGTTACTGGAGGGGGTGACGAAGGGCGGGTGGTAATGCGCGTTCATATTGGTGCAGGGTTTGAGAAAGAGCTAAAGGGAATGGATCTTACAGAAGACGGAAAAGGAGACTGAGCCCAGTTGCGAAGGGGACTAAATGGATGTAATGCAGAAGAGAACTGCAGAGAAGTCGTCTAAGTCGGAAGAGGGAGAATCCAAGGGGGGGCCTCGCCTCTTATTCTAGTTGGAAAAGGAAGAGGTAAATATTAGTAACCTGCAAGAAGCTGAGGAGAGGGCATCCTAAAGAACTTCTAAAGAAACAACGGGGGGAATAAGAAGGGGTCAAAAAGGACATACTCCTCCCAACGGTGAAGAGTAACTATATTTAATGGTTTCCGCCAATCGCTAGGTCGAAAAGGGAAGGATAGAAGAAAACCAGAACTCTAAATTCCTCCTTAGCCTCATGTAATAAAAGCATAAAAAATCCCTTCCATTGAGTCCCGGGGTGGAAGGAAGGGCAGGTGAAGAAGGAATGGAGGCTGAACGGGGAGTCACCATTGATAAAACTTGAAAAAAAAAAAAAATGAAAAGAGAAGACTATTGCGCGAAAGGAAACATTCGGGCAGTCAACTGAGGGGGGGAGGAATTAACTTGTCGTTTATCTTACGTCTGGGGACTACAAGGATCAAGGAAAATTAAAGTTAAAAAGAGGGGTGAGGATTAGGGGGAGAGGGACCAGAAGGATCAGGGGGGGAGCAGGGGGACAGCTCAAGGGGATAGGCCGTTTATCAAACAGGTCGGAGAAAAAGAAAAGCATTGAGAACAAAAAACCAGGGCGGGGGAAAAACCTTACGGTTTGTAGACAAGTATAAGACGCACTAAAACAGAAGAAAGAGAAGTGTTACTGAAACGTCCACTGAAGGGCAATTGGGGGAGGGATGTAGGAAAAAAAGTCTTTCTAGAGGGAAAGGAAGGAGAAGGGAACCAGAATGTAAACGGAGGGCGGGGAGGACGTGTTTGGGAAGACAGGAAAGATGGTTCATCTCTATCGTTTCGCGGAAGGAGGTGAGACAGGAAGGGAGGACATAATGTGGAAGGCATCAGCGGTGGGCTGTAATCCTCCAGTAAAAAATGGGATAATTCCTTATATCGGGGGGAAGGGGGGGGGGAGGAAATACGAAATCAAGTTGGACTCGATGAAAAAAAGGTACATAGCGTCCACGACCTGAAAAGGTGGGACACAAAAAGTTGGAAAAAAAAAAAAAAAATCTACACTAAATCAACCGAACACAGGATACTTGTCTCTCCAGGGTCGGATGAGGTAGGAGGGCGGATGGGGGATAGGAAGATGCTGAGAGACCGTTAAGAGACGGGTCATATTCTAAGGTGAGAGAGTTTTACGAAGCACTTTTGATCTTTAAAGAAATTGCACGCCATCTTTGAAAAAAAAGGAAAGGCTGAGGCATTAACTATGACGGTCGCGGGGAGAATCTTGGAACTCGGGGAAAGGTTCCAAATCGGAAGGGAAAACCATCGAACGGCGCATTCCGAAGGATTCACTAAAAGTGGGGGGGGGGGGACGTCGTCAAGGTTGGACAGAAAGGGGGTTGCCGAAGAAGATAATTCATGAAAGTAAGAAAAGAAAGGACCCAATCTGGAGGAAGAAGAAGGACATACGGCATGCTGTTTCACTCGGCGAGAGAAAAGAAAGGGGGAGAGGGTGTCGAGAGTACCAAAGAGCAAGGGAAAAAAACGCAATGGGGAGGGTCAGGCCGGGTGCTTAAGGGTGAAACGCTGATCCTTGCAGGAAGGTGGAGAGGGTGAGGGACGGACGACGGAACGAGAAAGGACGGTCTGACAACCGGAATAGAGATCAAGACGCAGGTTACGTCGGTGGGGAAAAAGAAAAGTGAGGGCTGCAAACACAATCTTAATGGGGAAAAGGGACCGGAAAGATAGTCTGAAAAAAAAGACAGGGGGGGAACTCTCAAATCGGGAGCAGGGGGGGTCCTTACACTGGGTGGGAAGGGCCCCGAAAACGAACTGATGAACGAAACGGAGGGGGAGACAAACTAAAGAATAGACCGTCTTTGAAGGAAGGGTCTGGGTGCCTTACGTAGAATCAGGAGGAAAGGTGGTAAATATTAGGGAAGAACCTAAATTACTGAATCAGGGAACTAAAGCTGCTCTAACCTAAAGAAGGGAAAACGAGGGGATGAATTGGGGAGAGGGGGGCTATTACAGGGTGAAAAAAAAAGAAAAAAAAACTTAATAAATAGATTGATATCTTCAATTAAGGCAATGATGTTCTGAAAGTCCTTCGACAACAGATAATTCTCCTCGAGTATTCTGGAAAGGGGATTTAGAAACTGGGCGGAACGATTGTGGGTAACAAAAAAAAAACGGGCGGGACACACGCAGCGAAAGCAATTGATGAGACAAGAGAAAAAAGTGGAATCTGCGTCTCCAGAGCGAAAACAATAAGTCTGCCCCAAGAAGTGCACGAAAAAAAAATCAGGGGGGGCGAACACGCCGACAACGGACTGGTCAAGAAGAGGGCGGGCACCTATCGCTGGAGTAGGAGCAGTGGAACTCCGTGGCATCACACCGAAAGCGGGCAAAGAAAATCGGGATAAGGTGTTAAGAAGTGGGGGAAAGGAGAGTAAAGAACATTGCTTGAAGATGGAAAGAGGGAGACTTCATCAAGAGAGCGGAGGCAGACGGGAGAATAAAAAAGATTGGTGGGCTGAAAAGACGGCCTGAGCGAGGAAAATAAATCACTCATTCAACTTCTCGGAAACTCTAAAATAAGGATAAAGATCTGCACCAAGCCGTTGCGGAAAGAGCCTGTCTTTAGATCGATCAAAAAGGGGGGAAAAGGTGGGGGATTTCAATCGAGAAAGAAAGCCATGCTTGGTCAAAAAGTCGCTGAGGATTTCGGAAAAAAGAGACGCTGTGGGGGTTTCCGTTCGACAGGATAAAGAGAATCAAGAGAGTAAGTAAACAACGAAGAAGACTTAGTGAGGCGGTATAAGGGAAGAAGGGGGGCAGCTGAATGCGTCGAGCCAGCGCCGAGGCAAGAGGGGGGATTTCGTTCGTGGGGAGAAAGGGTCACGAGACGAAATAGCTGCCGAGCCTACAACAAGTGGGAAAAAAAGAAAAAAAACGCCGCACTCAAACGAGAAAACAAAAAGAGCCTGAATTCCCGGGTCTGTGGGAGGGAGAGGCGGCTGAAAAAGAATCCGATACGAGAGGCGGGAAGGGAAAAAAAAATCACGAAAATATAAAAAGTCCCGTCGCTGAGGCCAAGAGAAGGATTGTTAAAAGGAAGTCTGAAGGGATCTAGACGTCGGGAGCCTGAAGTTAGGAAAAGAAAAAAAAGAGCCGCAATTATTGAAAACTGTAAAAACCAATTGCGTATTCAGAGTAAAGAAGGGAAGTCTTAAGGGTGAAAGCTCTCAACACGGAGTAGGAAACAGAGATTCACATCAGATAATTTCAAGCGCAAGGGAACCGCATCGTTGAGAATATTTGGGGGTCGAGTTGGGAAGGAAGAAAACATGCAAAGATAGAGAAAAATGGTGTAAGACGAAACTCGTGACAACAGTCCGCGTGACCTCAGCGAAGGAACGGACGTGAGGATTTCCTTGATTCCGCGCTGAGTAGAGGGAGGAGAAAAAAGAACTCGGAAACGAGGACTTTGCCCACGACGCAGGCTAGGGAAAAAAAAGGGGTCGATTTCGATAATGGCTAGGGAGGCAGAAAATGGGGAGCTGAATCTACCGCAGCAAGGGGAGATCAAGACAGAAAAGATCACATCTCTTCAAGAAAAAAAAATGGCGCTGAAAATCCGAGATCACCGGCACCCGTCCGGAGGCCCCAATACCTCAAAACAGGAAAAAGAAGCCTGAAAAGGGGAACAGAATTATGAAAGAAACGGTCGATGAGGGCAGTAGGGCGAGGCAAAATTTGGGACAGGCGAGGAATTGAGAGGGGGAATGCATTGTCTACTTAAAACAGCAAAACCTGACTGCCGGCGCATGGCACAAAAAAGGGAAGAAAGGGGAAGCGACGCAACTCTGTTTGAGAGAGAGACATCCAGAAGGGAAACGAGAGGTTCAGATCCCTTACCAGGCGAGGGGAAGGGGGGGGTAGGAAAACTTGACGGAGATAAGGGGGGAGGAACAAAAAAAAGCCCTCTCGGCAGGCGGTAAAGAAACCAAGATCCAATCTTCAGTGAGAAAAAAAGACAAGAGAGAATCGGATGAAAAAAAAAAACAAGGGAATCTATTCAACGGTGAGGAGTTTCGAAACCTCGGACTTGAAGCAGAAGGGAGAAAAGGAGACACTTCAAAGAAAAAGCGCGAAAGAGAGGGCAGAAAAGGCAAACCTGGGGGCGTGGCTCCACCTCGGCAAAGCTTCTCCTCTAACGATAGGGAAGGAAATAGGTAGGTAAAATACAAGAAAACGTGTAGCGTAAGGATGAAGGTCAAAGGGGGAAAAGCGCGGAAGCTTCTCTAGGGGGGGGGGAATAAAGCTACGACGCGGCGCTAGGGGTCCCGTAAGCCTCTTGCCGGATGCAGGGGGAAGTAGCATCATACCCACACGTAGTAAAAAAGGAACCAGGGGACATCATCGGGTGCACGTTGGCCAAAGGGGAATATCACCTAGATGCAAAAAAAAAGTGTGCGGAGGGGGACCCTAAGGCTTGATAGAGAAAATGAGCTGTCACGCAAGGGTAAACCGCGATACGAAGGGGGCGATCATCTGGTGGGGGGGGTTAGCGGGGGTATCGCATCGTGATTCAAACATGAAGGAGAGGGAAAAAGGGTCGAATGCCTTTGTCAATAGAAAGTCATCTAAAGCGTCAAAAAGGGGATCTTCCGCAGGAAAATAGAGGGAGAAACGTCAATTTTCTCAAGCTTTCAGAAAGAAATTCGCAGGGGAAAGAATGTTCCCTGTCGGGAAAAATTTCACGAGGGATGTCTGGGAGGGAGGAAGCTCCTTCGATATTCATTCAGAAATAGTGAATAGTACTATCAAAGGTCCGTCGCAAACAGAATTAAGAAAAATCAAGATATCTTGGTTTTCAATTTCCAGGAAAAAGAATGGTAGCGGGGAAAGCCCTCCCTCTCCAATCCAAAATGAAAATGGAAGTGCCACCAAAAATCCCACGGGCAGAACCTCCGGTTGGCTACAACCGCTTGCTTCTTGAATGATCGACCAGCGCCCATCGGGGGGGCTTTTAAGGAATTGGCGAGGAAAGAGAAAGCGAACGTCTCTCCACCTTCCAATGGAAAAAGGAGTTTCAAAAAAAGATGGAGCGACGCGCCGAGAATAGGGGAAAAAGGAGGGGGGCTCAAAAGGTTCTAGGGGCTACGCCCGCAATGAAAAAGCTGAAAAGTTGAAATCGCTTCATGCAGCAGGACACCTGCCCATTTCCCAGGAGATTTCAGGAGAAATGACAGTAGCCCCATTCCAGGGGGATGAAGAACGCACAGAATATAGGAAGTATACACGACATGGCGAAGCCAGCATGAGATGAATTTCGTGGGAACAACTTTTTCTATGGCGAACCGCGACCAGAAAGGGGCTCCCGGATCTAAGACCGGGCATGTAGGAAGTGGGAGGGACTCCCGATCATATGAATCCAACACAAGGACTCAAATCGTGTCGGGATTTAAGTTTTAGATCTCAATTTGGGGGAGCGGTGCTGGAAAACCGGTCGGGTAGCGGGACGCTGAAGCGGTAAACTGGGAAGAAAAACCGACTGGGCGCAGGTAAGTTCCAAAGGGAACAAGGTATATACCCCGAAACAGTTAAAAACAGGATCCAAGCCAAGAATCCTAGGGAAAAAACCGTTAAGGCCGAATATACGAAAGAAGCCAGAAAGATCCCTTGAAGAGGTAAAAGATAGTAGATTCGGGGATGCCTGTCAAAAGGGGAATATTGGGAACTGTTTCCAATCTGGTAAAAGGCGCATTAAATAGGGGGAAATTAACCACCAATGAATAATGGCCGGGAATTGAGGAGAAATAAAAGTATTGGGTTCTCAGCGGGGCACCAGTTTATAGTCGCCGGAAGAGGCGAACAGCGTCTGCATCTCCAGGGGCGGAAAGAGAGAAATTTGGCGGACCATGCGTTACGAAGCAAATGCGGGATAGTTTTCGTGAACGGTGACGGGTACCACAGGGGGAAATTGTGTCACTCTGCCCTGGCGGACAAATCTGGGTTAACAGGGGGAGCCCGGATGATCGACGTCAGGATCACGAAGGGTCGCCGTAAAGGAGGGGGGAAAAAGGACGAAAGTGCGGCGGTAATGAGGAGGACATGCTGCTCTTGGGAAGGGGGGGGGGGGAGAAGGCGGAGGTGAAAGGCTTTCTCATCAATCGTGAAAAATGAGAAAAAATTGCAAGAGTTCGAAAGCGGTGATCGGGAATGGGCCTGCAGAGGAAGAGGGGATAAATTCTGCCTGTGCTGCTTCGGTGGGGAGGAAGCGATAAAATGGAATCAATAGGGTCCTAGTGTTGGGAAAAAGAAAAAATATAATTAAACGCTGGGGAGGCGTCTCGTTGCGCGAAAAGGCCAACAAAGGAGGAAAAGAGTAGGATGGACGTCAAAGGGGAAGACGGAAAAGTCTATATCTTTACCTATTAGTGGAACAAACCTAGGCACGACAATCCCCTAGCGAGCTAATACTCAGGAAGAAGGGCTGTAGGAAGGGAACGTCAATTTCGCCCTCAGGAGCAATGAAGTCGAAGAAAAAAATGAAAGGGGGGTCGACCGATCGTCACGTTTCGGAGGCCTAAAAGGAACAGAAGATTAGAGCCAGATTTCGGTTCGGCACCAGGAAAAAGAAGTCCGGAGAAGGGGGGGGGGAGAATGAAAAAATCGTCCTTACCCAGGGGCGCACGGATTGACCAAGGTAAACTTGTCATGCAGGAGCCAGGGCAATCCCGGGAGGGAAAAGGAGGGGCCTCGGAAAGGGCCTTTTATCTACGGTATGAAACGGAAAAACGAGGTCTCTACCAAACAGCGACGCGAAGGCATCAAAAAGATGAAACGATCACGAAGCGCCTCTAAACTTGGTGCAGATAGAAAGTACGATGTTTGGGCTTTAACTACCTGTCCACCGCCATGTTCGGGAGTGGTTCAGAACATTGCGCCTTTTACCGGGCAACCGCATTGTCTGCCATATGTAAAGGGGACAGGTCCTTGTCAAGGGGGGGAAACGATCGCTTTTTGACGACCATAACTAGGACTGTGTGCGGAGGCCTGGAGGCATTCGCGGATCTTGGGGGGGGGGGAAAAGTCCATAACTCGACTGGTGAAGTATAGCCTTGGTGCCTTGCGGGGGATTCGGCGCCGCAAACTGCAAGAGATAAGTCACGGGAACTCAGAAGGAAGGTTGAAAGAACCGCGGATTTTTGAAGATCTACCTGGAAAATAAGACACGATTTGAGACTGGGGGGCGCGCGGAGCTGTTGATGGCTTTACGGAACAGCCATGCACCCGAACGGAGATATAAAATTATGGCTCGGGGGAAGAAATCCACCGGTTTCGGAAGAGGGCAAACGGGGGAAGGAATAACAGATGCGAAAGGGTATCCCGAGAAACGGCGAGGAAGTGCATACAGATTCTGTCCAGGCTGCGCTGGCAGGTGGCACGCGGATGTAAACTTCGTTGATTGTGCAGCACACAGTCAGCCGGAAGCCGCGATGCAAACAAAAAAACACACAAGAGGGGAATTTGGGGAATTGAGTCGTCCTGGTGGGAAGGGGGTCCAAAAAGAAACCTTGGCGCGAGCTGCTCTCCGCGCGCATCGGGCAAACCGCCGGCCCAGTGGAAGGGGTTGGACGCGGAGGGGTAGATTGACAGCCAGGGTCACAGCGATGGGCGGTGGGAGAGACGCAAGCAATCGATGTTCAAAATCGCCGTTGGGCCGGCCGTTTTCTTGCATTGGGGGGGTGGCGCAAAGGGGGCAGTTCGCAGATTGAGGGGGAGGCGCGTAATCGAGTCAAAAAAATGTCGGGAAAAACATAATATCTCCTCGTCCCGCAATTAATTTTGCAGGACGTGGATCGTCTCCGGGAGAAAAGGGGAGGGATATGCTATCACCCCGATCGAACGCTTCGAAGCTGCGTAAACGTTGCCAAAGGTGCCACGCTGCCCCAGACGAACGGAGGGGGGGAGAACGATGGACGGGCTGACCTGTAAACGAGTTCTGCGTCACGATCGTTGGAGAGCAAGAGTAATTCGCGGTTCGGACCGCGCGCCAGGATGGAATCTACTGACGCATCACGATTAGCTCAGCAGGAGCGTCAAAAAAGGGGAACATTCAACAACGACAGAAGGGGATGCTTCTATCCAGGGCCTCGCGGTCGCTGCCTCGAGCTGATCGGAGAAAAAGAAAAATGCCGTCAACCTGCGACAATGTTGTGCAGGAGTCGCACGAGGGAGGTCAATCGGTTCTTGGCCAAGGCAATGAGTGGAAACTGGGAGCTTGCGGTCATGAAGGACGGACATTGCGGCCACCAGCAGCGGAAAAAGGGAGGGCCATTCTTGAGCTAGGTCCGGACGGCTGCAGTAACAAGTCGGTTACATCAGGTTCACGAACTGCCCCCGAGCAACTTCCGGCACTTCTAACCCCGCCTAACACGCGGCTGGGGGGGCAAGATTTCAGGTAGGCTTCTTCTAAGGAGATTTGGGGAGGTTAATAACGCCCGTTTTGATCGAACGACCTGCGGATCGCGCGGCGACTCGGCTGGTGTATCATCCCACAGGAAGGGGTCGAGCTGGGAAGTTTTGGAAACATGCTTCAGCTGGAAGAAACGGAAAAACAGGGAGAGTCAGGGTTCATACCTATCGCGGGAGGGCATTCCAGATTGAGAGGGTGCTGAAGACGTCCTGCCCAAGAGAGTGGGTCAAAAACGCATACAAGATCCAGTAAACGTCTTAAGTAAACCTTCGAGGGAAAAGGCCTGTATCAGCATAAGACTAGAAGAAACCTTCAGGTATCCTTCTGTAGAATATCACCGAGAAGGGAAAGGCCGATAGGGGGAGAACCCTCAGCAAGGGAGGCATATAAGTCGGGCGTAGACATCGGGCGGAGTGCAAGGGATCTTCATCGATTTCCAATTGCGCGCGTGGCGTCTACAGGAGTCAGACGTGACCGGTCTTATAAGGGGGAAATACTATGAGGGGCGGATTGGCTTGTCCGCGGACCTGGGTTCGTTTCTAGCTGAGGAGGAAAAACAAAGGAACTTCAATTTGCAGGAGGTGTGCAGGTGGGGCTATTTGACTCGGGAGGAAAGGATGAGTTGTAGACGCGACCCAGTTTGGAGGATGCAACTCAGAAAAACCTCCTACGCATTCCAGAAAGAAAGGAAAGGCTCGTGGGCAGACGTTCGTAATACTATCGCTGGAAGAGGGAAAAGAGGAGGAAAGAAAGGGCTGCGTCATATAAAGCTCACTTCCTACGACGAGGTACCCGTAAAAGTCGCGGGGGGTCGCGGAACGATCATTTCGACTCTTCGCGTCGGACATGGGGAGAGACTCGGGATGCTTCCACGACCCTAAAAAGACCAGCCTGCAAAGAGTAAGATGAGGGAGACCCTAGTATTCATCTTCAAAGGGGGGAGAAAGTTAATCGGATGTGAATCTCTACAAAAAAAGGAAAAGAGATTCAACAAGCAGATTCTCGCGAGCATTGAGTGGAAGACGCAGGGACGCATCGTGAGAAATTTGCAGGGGGAGAGAATGGGGAAAATGAGGGATCAAGAGGAAGAGCAAACTCGACTAGGCTACAAATGTCTTGGCCAGGGCCCAGTTCTTTCCATCGTCTAGAGTGGAGCTGTCGTTCAGGGACGCCGGAGGTTACGGCTCAAGAGCTCGTAGTACGGCCGATCGCTTGGCCCCACAAGCGGCTCCTTTCAGGGAAGACCTGCTTCTCGTTCTCGTAATCATCGCGGGGGGGATCCTAACCAATTGGGGGGTAGGCGAGAGGAGAAGGATCGCCATATCCGGCACCTCTTCACATCTTCCTGAAGGGTGAATGGGCGCGATAGACACCGTACCCAAGCCCGGCCAGGGCCCAGAGAGTCGCTGCCTAAATTTGAAAATGGACCGACTTGAATGAAGAATCGAGTTGATCCTGTCGGGAACGAAACGCGCAGCAAAGGGAAAAGGGAACCAGGTAATAGTCCATGGATTTCGAGCATGTATTCACTCATCAGATGGTCAACGGGGGGGGGGGGCGCTGGAAAAAAAAAATGGTCGGTGATCTCGTCTCGCAGAGGCGAGGGGTAGGGCAGGATCTGGTGAGATCCCACCGCTGCATGATGATTGTACTGGACCGAGACGGGGAAAGATCGTTTTGCGGCCTTCGCCGCCTCGCCCACATTGAAACATATGAGGCCCGTCTCCTCCGGCTGGAATGGGATGAACACAGCGCAAAGGGGTCGGTTGCTTCAGCGCAGCAATGTTAACCGACCGATCTCCCGAGCCTGCTGCGGAGGAAGCCTCGGCTATCGCGATAGGGGGTTCGAGCAACCTGTAGGTCTCTACCTACCAATAAGAAGGGCACGTCCCTCGGTCTTGGCACGAGGTTTAGAGTGACTGACGGTCCGTTGGAATAGAGGGGGAAAGATGAGAAGGCGTTCGCGATTGGTCCTACGCAGCGAAGCATAAAAAAAAATGGGGGTCTCATCACGACGGGCCGATGCGGGGGGTCCGCATTCCTGCGACGCCTCCCGATCTGTCCAGAAAAAAGGTTGGAAAAGGCTACTACTTCACATGGTCGCCTTCTTTCGGAAAAAAAAGTTCATTACTTAAGCAGGAGGCCGCGACGGTCACCCCTGGTCAAAAAGCTATTCGTTCGTCCTCTTGTTGAAATTGGGAGCGGGGTGTCGCATCGGCAGGGACTGTTGTGCCTCGTCTCCGGACCGCCGAAACTACGGAAGACCTTCTTTCCGAGTCCGAAGGTACCGCGATCAACTCGAACGGGATTCGAACGTCAAGTTTTACGCAAACGATGACAACGTCGTCTTGGACGCAATGGCAAGGGCAGGGGTCTGTTAAGCAGCTGTTCGAAGCGTCGGGGCGTTCCGTAGTAGGCCTTCAAGAAGAAAAGGGGGTTGACAGGATAATATCACTTCTCAATCCAAGGCCCAACGAAGGACGCGAGATAGCGCATCAAGGTTGGTTTCAAGGTTCCTAATGCGCGTATAAAGAGTACATTCCCGCCAATCCTGAAAATGAGGGTTGCCACCCCAAAGACCCAGACTCAAGTCCTATTTCGAAAGATTTCGGCGTGAATTATCGACAAGCGAAAATCGCTGTGCATTGATTTGCAGAACGTCCACACGCGCCAGCACCGTCCTTGACGGCCGCGGAGGCCCTATTGTAACGGGGAAGATCATGCGCGCCAAGGGATGAGCAATTGCTGCACCAAATGGACTCGCCCGCAATTAAAGACTTTGTAGTTCAAGAGAGGGCAGGCCGGGAGACTTTTGAGCATGAACAATATGTACGACAGTTTACAATTGTAGACCGGAAGAGCCCCATGCCAGTGGCAGGGGTTGGTCGAGACACATCGACAGAAGAGTTAATGTTGAAAAATCCGGATAACCCGTGCTAACTGCAGGAAGTTGATTCCGAAACCGGGGATATGGCAGGACACCAGTCACGTGTCTAAGAGGAACCGAAAGAACAGTCGGCCTGGGTGGGAAACGCCCAGCACAGGGAAGAAAGCACGCAGGGGAAATCCTCAGGTGTGTCGGTGGCGAGGCAAGATCTAACCGCGGTGTCGTAAAAATGTCCCGGTCGAGCGGGACCTATCGGAGGGGTAAGTTCGAGTAGAACTTCATGCTTCCGGATGGGACCTCAATTCACCCATGTATACGCCCTAGACCAGTCAGACAGATCATCCAAGAGAGATGATGCAGACGTGGAAATATGACCATAATCCTAGCGCCCTTTAGTCGGGGGAGAGGATATACGATGACGGTTGGCAACTGGACATATGGGTACAGACACACTCAATCAAAGAACACATTCCCACTTGGAGATTGATAACCAAAAGGAAATATGGCGGAAATTTGTAGGGGAACGCCAGGAAAAGGACCGATTCCGTGTCTCAGCGGAACATATTCGCGCGGGTGCGCCTCTCATAGTCTGAAGAAGGAGCGGTTTTGGTCGAACCGGCAGGAGGGGCGAAGGGTAGACGCGTCTATCAGAAAGGCTGACTGTGAGGGCACCAAGGCGTCCAGGGGGCACTCTGCCCGAGACAAAGCTTTGGGACCTCAGTTCCGGGAAAACTGGGGTCACTGAGCGACTGGTTGACCGGGGCGCCGAGCCGGCGTTGGGAAAAAGGGGGCCGACCAAAGGGCTGCGTGAATGCGCAAAAAGACGGGGCGCTTTGCAGATTCCTGCTCGAAACTTGGGTTCGGAAAAGCAGCAAATGGCCTGCTTGGCCCCAAGGAGAACTTGCCTAGGAGGTTCGAAATGGTGCGGATAGAAAGGCGCTGAACAGATCACTGCCGAGGGGGGACGGACGCTCGGGCTTAGGCGAGAATTCATTAGCTAATCGGGGAAAAAAAATTGGTTGTCAACAGGAGACCGGGGCTTCTTGCGCGAGTGGGGGGCCTATCTTACACAACTGGAGGGTAGGCAGAAACTCTAGAAAGACAGAAACATGAGGGAGAGGGAATCTAGGAAGCCCAACTCGCCTCAGGCGGAGATGGACATACGCAAAAGCGGAAAGCCTCCGGAAGCCGGTGCAACGATTCTACTGCCTCGACATTTGGGCCGAAAAAGGAACCTGTGCGCCCTTCGAGCAAGTCCTGCACGCAGGAATTTGATGGCGATAACCAGTTTAGGGGGGGGGGGAGCAGGGGAAACACTGCAAAGTCGCAGCCAGGGGGACTAGCGGACACCAAGTGCAAGAAAAGCGTCTTCCAGCCGGTCTTCGAACAACGTTTCTTCCCGACCCAGGCAGGGAACATGCCAAGGTAAAGCATTGTAAATCAGGGGAGTGAGGGGGAATGGCAATAGGCCCGTTGGTCAAGAGGCTCAACAAGGAAGAACGTTGATCGAACTCGTTGTAGGCAAGAACGCCTGGCGCGACCAAAACCGTAGCCTCAGAAAGAGAGGCGATGAGGAGACAATATACTACGATCTATATAATGGGGGAGGGAGGAGATTTTCGGGGGGGTAATTTCTTTAAAAGAGGGGAAAATAATGGTCTATGCTTTGGTTACAACCTATTCATTGCGGACCAGATGGAACCGAAGGTTCGGTGGTGTGGAAGCACCCCTGTTTTGAAATAATCGGGACTTCGAGTGGGCACCGACAAAGGGCGAGGTTCGCATTTGTTCGGGCCATCAAACCGATCGATTATCGTGGGAAGAGCCAGAACTCTGACGGGGTCGAGGCATATATACAGGGGAATTGATTCGCGGGAAAACTGCAAGTTGGAGAAACGTTGACTCTATCGGTCCGGGTTCAAAACGCTGTATAACAAAAGTTGTGAAGAGAAAACCACCGAAACGGTAGACTTGTCCCGAGTGGACTGCAATGTCTTGCTGAGGTTAAGTCCAGAAGACTCTAATCTGCGGGAAGTGGGCTGGTCCTACACCGGAAAATCTAAACGCACTTCATCGCATTAGCAGGAGCCCGGACCGGATATAAAAATTGGAATACTGTAAGTCATGGTCGAGCCAGAGGAATTGTCTCGCGGTCAGCATCAGGTGGCAGGAAAATGGAATAGGGCCATGATTGGACGGAGAAAAAACGTTCGAAACGACGTAGATTACAACTAAAGGAGGGCCGCGGGTTCATGGTCAAGCAGTCCTTTTGGGGAACGAAATTGAAGCTCCATTATCCTGGGATCTGATGGAACGGCGCGGATCTCTTCAAATAAGGGCGGCACGACCCAGGGAAGGGGGGCGCTTCTGTTGACGCGATAGAAGAAATGCGAGGGGCGCGGTTGATCATCATAAGCGCAATGATTTTTCGAAAATCGGGTTCCGGGATTGAAGTTTGTTGAAAATCGAGGGGGGGATCGGGTTGGCGGGCGGGCGTAAGAAGACCATGTGCGGACTTGAAACAAAACGGATGCGCGCGATGATAAATGGACGCTGTTTTTCGAAGGGGGTATACTGAGGATCGGGGGTCAACACTTTCGATTCCGGCACTAATACTGTCCTACTAAAACGATCGAATCAAACCCTTTTGCCCTTGCAACGGAGTGCTGGCAAAGGTGAGAAACCGGATTTGCAACAACTTGAACGGA
>Ga0179593_1409525_pt1 | contig 18457 bp, 30 predicted proteins | sample CZODoug2_1_08_16_FD_185931 | JGI IMG/M metagenome (GOLD analysis project Ga0179593, IMG submission 185931) | Vadose zone soil fungal communities from Angelo Coast Range Reserve, California, USA - CZODoug2_1_08_16fungal (PacBio error correction) | ecosystem: Environmental > Terrestrial > Soil >...
GAGGCCATGTGTTTTGGTCTGCTGTCCACAATAGAGCTTGGCCACAAAAGCTGGGCACATCTTGGGGGGGGGAAGCATTAGGGGGAAACAAAAACTACAATTTTCGCACTCTACCCAGGGGGAGGAAGCTCACATGCCATGCCAAGTACTAAAAATACTTACACGCCCTTGAGTCTCTGGGAGGAAAAAAGAGGACCAGAACAGAGGGTGATTCCAGTATACAAATCAAAATCACAGAACAAGACACAAGCGCCTAGAAGCAGACTGGCACTAAAAGAGCAAAGGTGGGGGGATCTCTATCACTTTGAAAAATGAAAACGCACCAAAAGACTCAAGTGTGAAGAAGGGGTGACTACAGGCGCTGCATGTTATGATAGAAATGGGGCGAGTGTTTCGAGATTGTTTCTACGGTGCGGGGAAATGCTAAGAGGTGTGGGTATAAAAATGTTTAGGGTAAAAGCTGAGAGGTAGTAAGCATGGCATGTAACATTATGGGTACAAAAATTGGGAGGGGATGTAGTAGTGAGGAGCCCTCACCTCATGGTCACCAGGTAGGAAAAATGTAAGTACACAGTGGGAAACAGTCAGAAGTATAAAGGGGGGGGTAAGTTAAAAGAGAATAGCGCTCGTTTCTGGGAAAAAACTAAACCAGTGACCTTACTAAGAAAAAAGAGGACCTGGGAATGCGGGCATGCAGGGGGGTTATCCCTACCTCGAGATTGGGAATTAGGGTGAAGCTTCGGGTTGGTTTTAGAGTGGGGGAAACATCTAACAGAAGCACTCTTCCCTTTCTGGATGGGATCTCCAACATAAGATCCCATCTCTAAGTCAAAAAAACGCGCTCAGTAAAGGGGCAAAAAAATCAAAAAAGGCAGGGAAGTGTTTCTCACCATGCCACAACGTGTGTTTCTTTCCGCTTGACTTTGGAAAGAAATCTTGGTGCAAAGAGACAATGGATGTGTGTAAATAATGTTGAGTCCTTACGGGTAAACGAAATTCAATACAAGGAGTGCGGGGGGGTCAGGACAGTAACACCTCTTTTTGTGGTGGGAGGGGTTAGGACAGGGAAGTTCGGTGTCACAATAGAAATGTGAAAGCGCCCTGCATCGGAGTGGAAGTTCAAGGAAAAAAGGATAGGGGTCACTTCACTTGGGGTTACCCAACATTTTCCTTTCCCCACAAAACAACGTTTTCCCATTACATCCAACTCCCTACCTTCCCAAATAAAAAGGGAAAAAATCCCAGTTCAGAAAACGGATTCACACAAAGAACCAAGACATAGATGCAAAGGACTGGGAACATTTGAAAAAACCGGGTTTATGGCACAGCAGCATCAGAGCCTTCAAGGGAGCCACAATTAAGGGAAAAAGAAGGAACGCAATTGGATAAGGGTGGGCTTGGGATGGAGGGAGTCAAGGGGCCAGGAAAAATTGTCAATTTACCACGCAAACAGCCTCCAAAAATTGGAAATGGTCTTGAAAGGAGAAGAAAGGGGGGCAGTCAATTTCAAGGAAGGATGGGGCTAACTTGTACCTCTTGGAAAAAGCAAACGTCTCATGTACATGGGACAGGAGTTGAGGAAGAAAAGAGATGGAATTGAGACCTAGATCAGGTAGGACAGCATTGAAAGGGGGGGAAGGAGGGGTGGGGGGGAAAGAAAGTTCTTGAGGGAGAAAAGTGGTTTTGAGGGTGATCAATTAAACAATAAGGTGAAGGAAGGATGAAATCCCTGAGAAATACCCAGGATCGGGCAGAGAACACAATTTTAAGGAGGGTGAAAGGAGATAGACATGGAAAGCAATGGCTTTCCGTATGTGTTTTCAAGAGGGGGGAAATTAGAAAAGGAACTCAAAAAAATAAACTGCAGTCCTTCCAGAGTAGGGTGCCAAATTTTTTGTGTTTCCTCCACTGAAATGAGTTCCTCCCTGAATAGAGAGATCCCTATGTCGGGAGACCATCAAGAAAAAGGAGGGGGCGGGGGGCAGGAAAAATGGGTGGGGGGGGGGGGGGGGGGGGGGGGGTGGGGGGGGGGGGGGGGGGGCATTTGGGACATGCGGTTTCATGCGTCCATATGGAAGAGGAAAATGGAGGCACGGGCATCAGAAGGGGTCAAAACCCTGGGGTTGCCTAAAGGAAAAGAAAAGTCAGGTGGGCGATAGGTGGTGGGTTGGGGACTTTTACAGTCCTATGTCTGGGGCGTCCACTCCGGTTATGAAGAAGGTTGTGAATAGGAAACAGGAATTGGGGGCAACTTGGAAATTGGTGGGGGAGCCTTGTTAGGACTCCTCTGCGGGGGCATCTAAACTAAAATTGTTTTAAATTTGTTGAAAGTGTTAGACAAACGACGGGGGTATGTGGTGGCACGGGGGTTTTTTTTACTTTGGAGATTAAGGGGTGGTGGGCGGATAACAGTGTAAAAGGGGGGGGAGGGGGTGCGGCTCAAGGGGGGGGGGGGGGAAGGCGGGGATATGGGGTAACGTTGTTTAAAGGGGTGTGTGGAAACGTGGGGTAAAAAGTTTCGGGGTGAACCCATGAAACCTCTCTATCAGTAAAACGCTGGGGGACCTTTTACACTCAGCTGCATGAGGAAAATGCATCAGAAGGGGGACGCTGGTCACAAGACTAAACCGGTTCGAACGGGAAAGTCAAAAGTGTAGATGTGGTGGAGTTCTCCTATATTGTCATCCCCTTAACTAAACCGGGGGTTAAAGAGGTACTATCGGTACTCCAGTGTCACACCTCAAAACGAACTGGGAGGCGTTTAGGGGGGGAAAATAAAGCACGGTCTTTACAAAAACGAAAGGAAAAAATTGTGGAAGATGTGAGCTGAAAATAAAAAGGGAGGTTGGAGGTGGGTAAAAAGTCCTCCTGACACGTGCCTGGTTATGATGTTGAAAGGCGTTTTGTGAAAGAAGCGCCAAATAAAGGGAGCGATTGGTACTGGGGGGGGGGGGGAATGTAACAGAAATAATTAACGTCACCTTAAGTATAGAAGGACATGCAGCGGGGCTGAAAAGGAATTTATGGTGGTAAAAGGGTGGAGCCTTTTGTCTATAGGTGGGCAAAAGGGGGTTAAAGACTAGAGATACCAGTCGTGGAGTATACTTCATAATTAAAGTCTTTGATACAACAGGACTGTGGTCAGGGTGGGAAAGTAGGTACTGAAGTGTGTGGTTGACCAAGGTAAGGTAATGTGTGCTCACTAAGAATCATGAGGGTGTACCCCTCACAGGTAACAATTCCAGTTTCTACGGAAAATTTGGAGTCAGTGGGCCTGGTATAAGAAAGAAATAAAATTGGATAAAAGGGGCAAAAACACAGAATTAAGATGGAGATACCCGTGTTACGATAAGAAAGAGCGGAAAAACTTATGAATAAAAGTGCTCATTTTACCTTCTGGGAAAAAGACCTGAGACTGCGGGGAGGTGAGGGGTTTCTTGAAAAGAAAGTTATGATTGCCCAAAAGTGAAAAGGTGAGCGTATTAGATGAGGGTGTGGCTCTGGTGGTGTTATATAATGAAATGGGATAACTGACAAGACTGAACTTGAAATTAGATAATTTGTTGTGTCGGCCGTTGAAAGGAAATTCGGGCGTGGCTAAAAATCCATTTTTGGGATCGGTGTTGTGTGGGTCAGGGGAAAGGGGGAGATAAGGAGAAAAAGGGGGGAGGATTAGAGGAGAAGAAACGCAGTGTTCATCAATCTTGCATATCAAGATAGGGAGACAAGTGATGTGTTGAGGTGAGCTATTGAAGGGAGTGGATATACATTTGACTCATAAAGTCTAGAATCTAAAGAAATAAAGGAGTAGAGGAAAAAGGAAGGAGGAAGGGTAGTATTGTGCACTGGTTTAGGGGGGAAAAGAAAATAAAGCCAAGCATCTCAAAGTCTAACATGAGGGAGATGGAAAAAGGGGGGAGATTTTTGAACAAAAGAAGGCGGTCAAGAAACTAGACAGTCTTCTTCTCTCACATGGAAAGGAAAAGATTAACACCAAGTCCACATGGAAAGGGGGAAGGAACACAGTGAAAAAGGGAGTCCTCAGGGGGAGCAACATTATAGGGAAGTATGAACCATTCTTTGGAGGAGAAAACATAATAGCAATAAAAACAAAGAAGAGAAGATCCCTCACCATTCAAAGGGGGGCACGAGAGAAAAGAAAGTAAAAAAAACATAAAAAAGAGTGAAAACAAAAAAGGAAGATCTGTTATAAAAGATTGTTGAATCAGGTACTCTGGGGGATAGTACTTTTAGTTCTAAAGTGGGAGGTCTTGGTAATATGTTTTTATATCATCTATCTTTGTGGGGGACTGAACCAATTAGGAAATGATAAGGACAAATGGAGAAAATATTTGTAGCATTTCCTTGTAGACATGAAGGGTACACATGGCAATATATATGTTAAATGGTCAAAATGGGGAGAGAAGTTAGACCAGTTACATGTGCCGTTAGTAAAAAAAATTTTAGTAAGAGAACCAATCGGCGGGGGAAGGAAGTCCCAATATTACCTGTGAACACCTTATAAGTAGAGAAAAATGTCTTCTCAATGAGCAGAATGGGGGTTGGGAATCGCTTGACCGAGAGAGTTTATAAAAGTCGGGCGAATTAGAGGGTGGCACTAAACGAACGTCTTTCCAAAGGGGAGGAATCTCCCACAGTGCTGAAACCCACCTCCTCTTCACAGCTCAAAATAAGAGAAAACCCATAAGTTGAAATTCCAGAAAGGGACACCCAAAAATGCTACACTTGCTGTTTGTTGGGTAGTCCTTGGCGGATCGGGGGCGGGGGCACGCTGACGTGTGCACACAGACGCAAGGTCGGGGGAAAAAAGGGAAAAGGTGTTGAGGTCCTGTCACGAGAATACAACAAGGGGGAGGGGGGGGGGTGGCGTGAGAGGAAGAACAACCGGAAACTTGGTCTTGAAGAGTGTAAAAAAGGGGAGGTGCAATATAACGACATGATGCAAGAGAATAAAGGATTAAGGGGGAAACAGGTAAGGGATATCGAGGTACATGGGAAAAGAAAGGGGTGGGTGAAAAGGTTCGGTTGTCACTTTCCAAAAAATACCTAAGTTTTCCCATTAAAGGACATCAAAAACGGTCTCCAATCCACAGGCCTCTCTGTAAGGTCACGCCCCACAAAATGTCAAAATTCCCTTAGAAACAAGAAAAAAAAAACCAAACAAGATCAACCTCGGGTCAAAAAGATGTAAAAATTGAGTGGGTAAAAGGCAGAGCCACAGCTCAAGGGGGGGAAAAGGGAAATTAAAGGCAATGAGGGGGGTTAAACAGGGACTGGGAAGAAGCGATATGGGAGGAAGGGAGAAATAGGAAGGGAAAAAAAGAAAACACCACACGCCTCGCCAATGGGAAGAACGATGCTGAGACAGAGTAAACTTACCTCAAAAGAAAGAAAAAGATTTCCGAAAGGCGAATGTGAACCTGCTACTTATAAAGAGTTGGGGAGGAGGATGATCATGTATCCTCTATAGAAAAAGGGAGGAACAGCCAGTGTTGGGGGGGTATTGCAAAAAAAAGTTGGAAAGGGATGGGATATCGTTGGTTGAGGGATTCCAAAGGGGAGCTCCTTGGAAAAAAAAAAAACCAGAAGGGAAAACGAGGAGTAAAAACAAGGGAAGGAATGACATAAAAAGAATCGGGATGAATAAAAAACAACACGTAGATGAGGAAAATTATATGCATGGCCTGCTCATTGGATGAAGAATCCAAGGGGAGGGTTTTATAGTATCGGAAAAAAGAAAAGAGTTAGACCAGAAGACTAAGGTGGTAAAAAAATAAAAACTGTGCAAATCTTGACTCTGTGAGATATTATAGGATCATAGAATTTGGCAGACCTCATGGCTGTTTGAGGGGGGAGTGTTAGGCCGAGGGGAAGGAAAGTTAAATTGGAAATCAAAACATCGTCCCGGCTGGTTATAAGAAATGTGGGGTGGGGGAGCAACTAATTGGGGACTCAGCCCCAGTTTGCAATCTCCATTGGGAGACTGTGGTGTTGGGCGCAGTTAAGGCGGACATGCGAGAGAGATAACAATGTTTGTAAAAAAACAGAACTAAGGGCCACGTGCATGGCTACCAGGGGGAGATGTTGGCTACTGCTTGCTGGAACCAATGTTGGGGGGAAAAATAGTTGGTTCCATGTAACCGAGGTGAGAGGGGTAGGGGGTGTTAATTAGGGTGTGGTTGGGGTGTGCGGGAAGAAATAGAGTAGAGGGAGCAGGGGGGGGGGGGAGGGGGATCGGAGGGAAAAAAAGGTGGGGAATGTGGAAGAAAAATGTTTCCACACAAGTGCATGAAACTCGAGTCAGGCTGACTGCACGGCCAGGGTAAAGTAAGGGAAGGTACTTCCGAGAAGGGGGCTATTGTGAACATACTCCAAGGTGAGAGCAGGCACGGCCAATGGTAGTTGGGACCAGGGAAACCTCCCTACTCTATTGTAGGGTCGAAGAAGCAAAGGATCGGCAACGAACACCTTGCTGCTTAGTGAAAACAGGGAAGGGGGAAGGAAGTAACTAAGGAGAAAGAAAAAGGGTTTTTGTTTTTTTTTGGGGAAAGACATGGCGGGTTTGTGGTGTTGGGGGGGTGTGGGGGGGGTGGTTTGGTGTGGTTTGGGGGGTGGGGGGGGGGGGGGGGGGGGTGTTGTTTGTTGAGCGAAACACGTGCTTTGTGTTTTTTCTTCCTCGGAGCGATAAGGGGAAAGGGAGATCGTTTTGGATGGGTTGAGGGAGCCATAATGGAAGAGGATGTTCTCATGGGGGGGGCAACGAACCCAACCGACAATCTGCCCCCTATGTTCAGGAGGAAAGCGGGCAAAATCAAGAATAGCTCCGTTGCGTCGTTTGTAATAGTTGTTTAAAAAGGGGGGGTGGATTTTGAAAATTCTGGGTAGGCTCTATCACTCCATTAACAGGGGGGGACGGACAGGACCAGTCTCTTTGGAACGGTACTACATTGGTTAATGGGTGGGAATTTGGACGAACTAAAGAAAGGATTCCCTTGACTCGTCGAAAAGGAAACGGAGGAGGACAGGGGTCAGTGAGCAGATAACAAGTGTAATTTATGTACAAACACATGAATGAGAAAAGAGTAAGAGAAGAGAAATCGCATAAATCCTCATACATCCAGAAAAAGAAAAGGAATTATAAAAGTTGGGGGGGTGTGGGGGGGAAGGGTCATGGATTTTGGTAGGATTTTAGGGGGGGAGTGCCCAAAAGTGGACAGTATTGGCTATTAGTAGTAGTGTGGTCTGGGGACTGGTGGTCTGTGGTGTTATAGGAGAAGCCTGAGTTCTTGGTACTAAAGGGGGGGTACTAAAAGTACTCAGCGAAAAAGCAAAGGGGGACTTTGGGGGGGTGAGGGGGCAGGTTATCGATAAGAGAGGGAGAAAAGGCATTCAGTGTGGGAAGCAAGAATCAGCCAAGATGTATACTGATATTGCTGCTAGGTGCATCGAAAAATTACTACGTCTCTCAATCAAAAAGAAAAAACAATAAGAGAAATAGTCTTAGTAGGTCACAGGTGCATGTGGTAGGCATAGGAATGCAATCCTAGCAAGTCCAATTTGCTTGGGATGAAAAGGAAGGGATAACAAAACTAAGGGCTTCTACTGAGGAAGCCCGGTGATTCTTCTCATCCTGCATGCACCAGGGAAAAAAAGAACAAATGAGGCTTTGGAGAACCGGCCCTTGAGTCGCAGGTTTAGCATTAAAGGAGAGGAAAAAAAAAAAGATGGAGTGAGAGGTATACCGGTAAAAAGGGAAAAAACTAATCGATTTCCTTCGAAAGGGGGGGGGAAGCTAGAACTATGGGAAAAAAAAGACATTAAAAAGGAACCAATCAAGCTTTTACTGAAAGAATAATTGAGAGGAATTATGTAGGGGATTGAGAATTTGGAGGATCAACGGGTTCTCATCTCAGATTGGGTTTGTAAAGGGGGGAAAAGTTTCGGAGAGGAGCAATCCCTTTCATGGCTACATTGTACAGGGTATTTTGATATATCCACATGCCGATAGGTCAAGATTGGGGGGGGGAAGAAAGAAACTCAGGGTAAACCACATGTTAGTACACAAGGTATATTGTCTACACATGTGAACTGGTATTAGACTGGTTTGGTTAAATCCAATCGAGTCTATTAGGAAAAAAAAGAATGGAACACTGGGCCCCAGACTTAATCACTGAGCTATTCGTTGGAGGAGCGGCCCTAAAAAAGAAGCAAGTGGCAGGGGGGAGCATGGCAAGTGGGTGTTAGTGTTGTTTAAAAGAACAAAGAACTCGATGGCCTTCTGGGAGAGATAAATAAAAACCGAAGTGTCAGAAGAAACAAACTCACTCCGACCAGGCGAGGGATCGAGGCCAAAAAAAAATAGTCAAAATAGCAAGTTTCCCGTTTCAGCACAAAGGCTCACGAAAAATTTTTCTGGACTGGGGAGGTGGGGGGTGTCAAAGTTGGACAATTACAGAAAGAGTGGGTGGTTGGATGAAGGTCCGTAATGTGTGAGTCCCTGTCGAAGAAAAAGAGTTAAGATGAATAAACCCACTCGCGAAATTAGGGGGGGTGGACGGGGGTAGAAAAAAAAACAGGGGATCGTTCATCAGAAAAAGAGACTATAAAGCTGAGGCCGTCACTTGTATAGGTGGTAGCCTTGAGAGATTACTGATGGGATAAGGGGGGGTGGGAAACAGGAGGTTCAATTCAAAAACAGAAAAGTACGTTTGACCAAAGTGGTAAGATCCGCCCTAGAGTACACGCGAATAGGGGGAAGAACCCACCAGAACATCCACACCCACACAGAAAAGGCAAAATCCTGTAACAGGGGGAAAGGGTTAGGGAACAAAAAAATGAAACAAATCTAATAATCAACAATTTGAATGGACAAAGAGTAACGCAATGAGGAAGGGAAAGGGTAGGGGATGAGACAGGTTAGGGAAGAAGAAATCGGTTAAGGGAAACCCAACAAAACAAGCCGAATGTATAATCTCAATTTGAGGTGGGGAGAAAAAGGGATGATTCCTAAAGGGGGAAGAAAACCAATAAGAGGATGTCCTAACTGGACGTGTGACAATCAGAAGAAAAGGGACGGAGCAGAAAAAGAAGATTTGAGTATTAGGATGCCAAAAGATCATATTACTAGCCGTCCGGGAGAACAGATACTAATTGTGAAGGGGGGTGGGCCATCAAAATGTTTGGGAGAACGAGGTTTTGTAGAGGAACAAGACATCTGAAAACAAGGAAAAATTAGAATACCAATGATTATGTCAATTCATATCTAGAAAAAAACAAGGATGAGGGAAGAGAGAATGCGTCATGAGGGTGGGTTGTCCGCTGTTGGAAAAGGAAAAGGGGGGACAGGCCTGGCACCTAAAAGGGTTCGACCGAAAAACACTGTGGGTAACAGTTCCCAAAGGAAAGGAGGGGTAACGGGGATATTATAGGATAAACATGGGGCATCCACTCTGACAAATTACGATGGAAAAAATTAACTGCATGTAAAGGTAGCGGCCTGTTTGAATGCGGGTGTCGGAAGGTGAAGGCTGGGGGGGTAACATGGAGGGGATATCCTGGGGGAAGCAGGACCCATGTTCATTTTACGTTATGGGACTAGGCTGGGGTTTTCTGGGGGAAAGGCCGTTTCTAGGGGAAGGAATCTTCCTCATCTCGCACAGATTGGGTAATTAAGGAAGTGGCGTTAAGAAATGGGGAAACAGTGCAGGGGTGTTTGTCACCATTGGGGGGGTAAGGTTGGGGGCTGGAGATGGGAGTGTTCACTCCAATGGACCAAATTGTTCCATCTGTGATGGGGGGAGGGTTGGAGAGTGGGGTGGTGGGGGGGGGGTGGGGTAAGGAGGGAAAAAGGAATTGCTTTGTAGTTGGAGAAGGGGGGAGGGGACGTAAAAATTTGTTGGAACGGGGGGGGAATGGTTTAAAGGAAATTGGATTTTACCAACCAAGGAAGATTGAACCTCCCTATCATTTTGCAGGATGATTCAAAGGCGCTTTTGTAACTCCGAATTCGTTTCCCTTCTTATTGAAGTACTGGTTTTGTAAAATTTGTTAAAAAAAGTACCCTGGGGGGGGATAGCTTAAACCTTTACCCAGTGTATCGAGGTGGGAGGCTCTATTAAGCACGAAGGGGAGGTAAGATCAACATACTTAATCACACATGACGCTTTGTGCTGTGGACATAAAGGGGGTAGTCTGAGTTGAACTAAATCTTTCTATTAAGAAAAGAGAAGGGAAAAAATGTGTGACATTTTGAGTCTTAAAGGAAAACGGCTTGTTGGTGATTCCTCCGTGACTAATACTTTGTGGGGTGTATGTGTGGGTTGTAAAGGAGGGGGGGGTGGGTATGTGCTCCATAAGGAAATAGAGTTCGTCGTGTTGAGGGTGCCAAATAAAATCAACCGGTGATGAATCCGTTTTATAACTTTGTTTGTTTATGTAAGTCTTGATCACACAAGACTTTAATAGTTCGAAGAAGTGTCATCTTATAATATTGCTTGTGAAACGGTGGTTTATTGTGGTCAGGCCTAATTCTCTATTTTATTCTCTAGTTTAATGATGCTTCCGGCAGTCGTGGATCTACTACTGAGTGTTCTATCTCCCCTTTTTTGGGGGTAGGCAGGTAGGCTACAGGTTGTTGGAGGCCATCTACTTTGTTCTTTCTTAATCGACTCTCTGCGCTCCCCTTTCCGGTGGGTGACCCTATTTTCCGAATCCTTAGTCGTACCCTTGTTGCTCCAGGGTGCTCGGGCTGTACTCTAAGTAGTTACGTCCGATTTTTGGTCTGTCATTGACTCGGAGGTTGTAAATTCCCTCGTTGTTCTCTTGGTGTTCACCCCACTCGTCACATTACTTTTCACCTTGAGGATGAGAACTAGGTTCAAACTCGCCCACTGCCGGAAAGTCCTCCCGTTCAGCCCCAGGGCAGAGGTAGACTAGGGAGAAACGGTCCCCTGGTCTGCGTGACGCTTCCGTCTGGCGTGCTATTGGCATGTTGATGGGTCACAAGTTTAACAGTTTTTCTTCCAGTAGGTGCTGGGGGGGAGGCTCTTGTGGGCCGGCCCCCCTTGGACTGGTAGTTTGTTTTTGCTCAGGAGTTAGTGTCTGTGTGTTTTGGGGTTTTTATCTCTGTTGTGTTGTGTCTTTGTTTTTATAAGTTTTATTTTCTTAAGTGTTCCTTGGGTAAGTACGCTGCAGAGTCACTTCCCGCCTTTTGGTGTTATCTTTTAAGAAAGTCCTTTACGGTGTACAGGGTTTGTGCACTCACCATCTTCTATCCTTCACCGTGGGATGTGGTGAAAAAGGTCAGATCCAGTGTGGGGGAGTTTTTGTGGATGGTGCATGCATGTAAGCCAGATCGGAAGAGTATTCAATACCTTAGTTTTCAGAATAGTCATGCTCATCTATCTTTGCGAAGAAGTGGAGAAATTGAGGGGGGATTTTCTTCTAGGATTGGAACCGGGTTTAGGAAAACATGAATGACGGACTCTATCTTCTTGACAACCACAATTCCTCAACTAACCCTTGGGAGGTGCGTGGGAAAAAGGAATCGAATCTCGTTAACCCGAAGGTTGTTAGTCATCAGTGCCCTCCTATCCTCAAAGCTCCCAATCACGTGCTTCCATCTTGTACCGGAATAGTGGGGTGGGGTTGTCACCAAGTACGGCTTTGTGGAGCTTACCGTACAGCACTTTGCCTTTAAGGGAAGAAATCCTGAAAAAATGCCATTTAACCAAAAGGGGCAAAAACCGTTTTGCATTTCTTTTTACAAAAAAATGCTATGCCCGGGAGTCATTCCGTGGTTAAACTCCCGCCTTGTATAGGAATCCTAACTGTGCACTGGTGAGGGGGAGACCGTAGAAACCCAGGAAAAAAAGTCACAAGCTCCAGAGATCTGCACGCACCTAGTTCCACGTTTGGGCACTAAGACTATGGGAAAAAAAAGGAGAATGAAAAACCTTCAAGAACCAAGCAGCTGGATTTCAACTCCGCCACTTAGTGTTGCCCCTTAAGTGGGCCTTTTCTGTATTGAAGTTTTTATCTAAGGTTTTGAGGGTATCGGTCGGTAAGGTTAGCTTTATCACTTACAGAATCTAATGCTTTTTGGTGTGGTTTGGGTTGGCCTTTCCAAGTTTAAAAGGACATCTTGTATTTGCGACTGTACCCGTTTTTGTTTCATTTTCCTTTGTCGTAAGTGTGGATTGTGTGCTTGGGGGTGTCTCTCATCGTAGGTGTGAAACACTTGACGTTCGTTGTCGATTGTTAGTACCTCACTGCGATCCAGGGTCCTGGTTCACCACCGGTGGCGTTAGTGGGGCATTTGTGGTGCAGGGGGGTAGTCAAATCCTGTATAGAAGAAATGTTTGGTAAAACTCTCTGCAAGAGAGGTGCCGAATTAGGATCCCAATAATTTGGAAAAAAATTGAACGCATTAAACACCATTGCGTCCGCAAGGAGAGGGTCATGGGGGGTAGCCCTGACTCTGAACTAGTATTCAGGGGTCATAGAGTATAGGTTGGAAAAGAAAAAACATTGGATTACTTTTGGGGGGGGGGGGGGCTCATGAAAAACCACACCTTCTACCCAACGTTTCATAAATGTCATGAGAGGGTCAAAGGAGGAAAGAAAAACCTTCCAGCCAATGAAGCGCACCATGCTCCAAAGTGGGGTATTTAATCTTAGTTCTTTGTACACGCCTTGGGACGTTGACGGGTATGTAAGCACGGGGGTCGGGGGCGGGCAACATAAATGGGTGAAGGAAGAAGGGGCAGTCATTACACGGGGTGGGGTGAAGGGCTTTTGATTGTCATGCTAGGTGGCATGCTGGGGTGTTTAGCCACAACGTCTAGGTGGTTTTTTATGTTTTTTCGAGTGGTGCTGGGTCTGGACGGTTGTTGGGGTGTCTCATGGTGGAAATGAGTGGTTGTAGGGGGGGTGGGGGGGGTTGTCTCTGGGGGTATAACTCGTGGCCGGTGGCGTTGACGTGCTGGGATGGAGCGGTTTTGCTTGAAAGGTAGTTTTCGTGTTGGGTTAAGATTGATAATCCCCTATGCATGTGAAGAAAATTTCTAAGGTTCTTATTCCGAGAAGTTTTTCCCTGGAAGGGATTCCGGTTTTCTTAGTGGTGGGTTAGAAGGGGCCTGTGTGTGGTTCATTAGGTATTCCGGAGGGTTGTGCGTGTTTCTGTTGTTTCAAGGATTTTGTTGTGTCTAGGAATCCAAAGGGGGTGTTGGGTGGATTCAAAATATCGCCTTATTTTCATTTGTAACGCCTACCGCGACCTTCTGACGGGTGGGTTTTTCGGTTGGCATGCGTTTCTGGTCACCTTTGTGGGGGGGTCGCCGCCTATGTATTGGCGTACTGCTTACTCTTTGGGAATCGTACTACCTACAAACCTCAACATGCCTCGGAGTCCCTTTTAAAGAGGGCCACCCGCCCACGCCTAATCGCTCGACGCCCTTCCAACCCGCCCCCCGTCTCCCCCGAGGTCTTTCCCATTCATTATCGTTCTGCATTATATGTCTATTCTCAGGAAACCGGGGGTGGTTGGTCGGATCACGCTCTGGTTGTTTTAGGTTCTTTTACCCAGCGTGGCAGCCCTTTATGCTCAGTTGTCAGTTCGATGCCCGCTCGGGGTGGGGCAACAGTGCTGGGGTGCAAGTGGCATTAACTCAATTAGTGAGTAAGGGGATGCTTAAAAGGGTAGCTTAAGAAGGTACCTAGGCCTGTACAACGTCCCAAACCGACTCGAAAGGAAGAATGCAAAAAGGGGCTTATACAATGTGGGAATTGTTTCCTAAAGTGTAGGAAAAATTCCCTTCACTGGATAAGAGGGGCCGTGACGTACATGGGGGGGGACTGTACATGGGGAAAAAAGTTAAAAATATGTGGAGATGAGGAATGAGACATGGGGAAAACGAAAAGATAACCTGTAGGAAGTTTGTGGCGGGTCGTTTGTCATAAAGATTGATGGTTAAATTTAACAGGTGGGTGGGTGAGGAAGAAAAGAGGATGACCATGTTTCCATCAGGAAAAAAGGAAAATCCAATGGAGAGGAACATGGGCATGTGCTCGCAAATTAAAAAAACGGTGTCTTTTTGGGGGAGGTGAACTACTCGCCCCGGTTGTTGCTTCCTCCTGGCCTTACTGCAGTTCCTCCTCATTTGGTAGGGTCGTGACGAAGGGGGGATCTGAGTTGTGGATAGGAGATCAGGTGGCAAAATCAACACGAGGGGTCTCTCCAAGAATAATTTTTGGATGGCCACCAAATAAGATGGTCGTTCTTCCCAAAAAGAAAGAATAAAATCACCGGTGAGGATAGTATTGATGGGAAATCTGAGGTACGGTTGAGGAGACAAGATAGAGGAGGGAGGGCAACATTCGTAGGGGGGGGAAAATCCCTTCTTTTTTTCTGGGTTCTTTCCCTGTCTTCCTCCGGTGCCACTTTTCAGGCTGGGTTCACCCTTCTTAAAAAAGGGGATTCCCCCTTCCCTCTCTCTACTCCTGCTCCCCCTTCTGCCAAAGGCCCTTGGGGGGGGACATCATTCCTGGGGCTGTGGTGCTTAGTTAGGCCATCTAACATTGGATAACTGGTGGCGATGAGATAAAGGGGGGGGGGGGAAGACTTTTGTTGCAGGGGGGACAGGCCTAGTTCAAGGTGAAGAGAATGGCTCTCTCCGCAGTTTTAATTAACGGAAAGGGGGAGTCAGGAAACGTGCAAGGGGTGGGGGGAGAAAGAATACATTTGGGAGGGGGGGCTCCTCTGTCTTTGCTGGCAAATAAATCCAATGTTGTGGCCAATTGGTGTACATGTTGGTTATCTGAGGGGAGAAGGGGGTGGTTGGGGTTGGAGGCTTGGGGAGGGGGGTGGTGGGCGTGAGAAAGGATATTAAAGTGCGGTGTTGTGTTTTGTGGAAGGGTAGGGGGGTTGTGGGTAGAGTGTAATGGAAAAACATGGGGTTAGGGGGTTACAGAAGGCGTTTTAACACCCAAGTGAAAAAAAAAAGCGAGTGATATCGCTAGGAATGAGAATAATGTACAGGAATTTGGAATTAACTAAAGGGATGATAACTGCCTTCTTCAATGGTAATGGTGTAAGTGCTTGTTAAACAATACTACCCGGGGGTCAGATTTGTTATTTAAGGTGTGTTAAGGAAAATATGCCCCAATAATTTAGTGTTCTCGTGACAAGTCGGAATGAAAAACATGACTGTTCATGCAAACGGAACCCTTGCTGGAGGGAGGTTAAAAACTGGTTACAATGAAAACTAGGAGAGGGGGGGGGTTGGTGTGCAGTGGTTTTTAGAGAATTGAAACTTTTTTGTTTTGGGTGTTGTGGGTCCTTCAATCGTAAGCTAGCCTGGGGGAAGGTATAGACTGGGGTTATAAGTCGGTGTGGGGGGGGGTCCCATAAGGCAGAGAATGTTAGTAGTTGGGTACGCCTAGGAACACACCAAAAACTTCCACCAAAGGGATTAATATTTTATAGGCAAAGCATAAACAATTATCAGACAAGGTTGGGGAATAAAGGGGGGTTTCATCTGAGATAAAGGTTTCACACTGTGTAAAATAGACTAACTCGATGGAGTCTAGGGGGATGAAAAGGTAACAGGAGTGTAAGTACTGGGTTCTGAGACGTGGGGTTTGACGTAAAAGTTAATACATGCGGTTAAGGAGGGGAGGGCTGAAGAAATTTATATTGTTATGTGGGAAAGATGTCCTAGCCAACATAGGAAAGAAACAGCTGGAGCCATGTGGCCTTCATAAGATAAGATGGGGGTCATGAGGGGAAAAGTTGGGAGGGGAGAGAAAAAGTGATAGCTAAAATAAGCTCGGAAAACTTATAAGAAAGGGGTACTCAAAAAAGGCCGAGAAAAAAGGAGTCCAATTTAATGGGAAGTGCTTCTGGGCGGTTGTTTGTTGATGGGTTTTTCTGGAATGTTTGATTCCCATAGTGGTCTCTGAGTTAAACACTTGCTAATCTGTCGGGCCCGGATGGATCTACCCAACACACCAGAATGGTTTTAGTTTGGTGGTGCATGTAACTAAAAAAGGGATCAAAAATCTTTGTGTAAAAAAAATACCACAACCAACACAAATTAACACTACATTCAACCAAAATGAATTATAAAAAGTGGCGGGGAGGAAAGTCAAGTACTGTGTAGTGTGACTGGGGAACCTGCAGTTGTGTTTTTTGTTGTTGTTGTGGTATTTTGAGGCGCCCTGGGGTGTTGGCCGTTTTTGTTTTCTAATATTTTTTTTTGTTTGTTTTCGTGTAATACAGGGTTGTCTTGTTTCGTCTCTGATTATTGTGTGTGGCCCTTTGTGCTTGTAGTGCGCCTATTCTTGTCCCGGGGCCTGTCGCCGACGTCGACGGGTGGGCTAGAGGGGGCTTGGCGGGAATCTTCAAAGCCGGTAGGGTGGGAATCAACTATCTCGACCAAGATGTAGAAGGTGAGGTGGATATTGCTGCTTATTGGGGATGGAGGGCCTTGGAACAGATCACAATTGCTGTGTCTGAGGTTGGCTCTCAACAACCAAGTGTATGGAAATGGAGATATTATAGGACCGGGGAGGGTTGGTAGTCAAAAAAGACATGCAATACTACAAATCGAAAAAGCCCATGCCCATCGAGAAGTGTTGGATTACTACACTAGAGGGGGCAAAGGTAAAGATCTGTACTGCCCTTGATTCTTCTCTCTGCCATGCCATTCCAAACAAAGTAAAAAAATGGGGAGAGATTGGAGAAGTCCTTCAGGGTGTAGAAAAAAAAAAATTGGTGGGTAGAACCGAAGGAAAGGCCAAGGAAGACCATTCACACAGACATCAAACCAGGAAAAAGCCTACGAAAAGAGTCTCACACTCACCTACTGAAAGGTTGGAACTCTAGCATTTGTTAAAAGATAAAACGCACAAACTGCATGAAAACAATGAATCAGGGTAGGTTTTCCAGCCTTAAAAAAGGTCAGGTCTGAGGATTTGTGATAGGCTTTTATTCTTCTATCATCTTAGAACGGGGGGGTGATGCACTCAGAGTGGTGTTACATGCGGGAATAAAAGGGGGGGTTGGCACTCGGTGGATAGAAGGCGACGCAATGGTAGTAGCATGGTGATGGTTTAAAAGGGTGGGGAAAAATGGATGATGTCCATAGTGGTAGTCAGTCACCTCAGGTCACCAAAATGTAGAAAAATGGTATAACACATGGTTATAATAGGGAGCCTGTAAGGGGGGAAAGACCCCCTCGAGGTAGAGGGATGGGACACTAAACCAGTGGAACAAAAGAAGGCTAGAGAAAAGGATGAGACAATAGCTATTCTTGTGGGGGGAGACGACTCTGAACTAGAGACAAGGGAGTGGGGAGGAGTTTTTTGGTAGGGGATAAGCATAGAAAGACGATGAAAAAAGGGAGGAGACCCAACCGAATGAATTGAACAACCTCTAGGCTGTCCCAAGGCGTTAGTTCTATTATAGGCACAAAAAACAAAAGGCACGTTGAACGGGAAAAGCTCACCATTCTCACACTTTTCTTTCTCTTAAGTTCGGGGGGAAAAAGGAAAAGGGGATTTCTAGACAGGGGGGGGGGGGAAAGGGAGGGTTCCGATGGCAAGCAAAAAAGAAAAAGGAGTGCTTGGTGTCATCGAGGGAACCCACCTTCGCGAAAAAAGGGAGGGTAGTCAGGAAAAGGTTAGGAGGGGAAAGCTACTCTGCGGGCGAAAAAACTGCATCTGATTGTATGAGTTCAGTCAGAAGTATGAGAGATGTAAAAATAAGGGGGGGTGGTGACATTTGGAGGGGATCACACCTAAACTGACGGGCAATGCATTACCTTCCCGATGTATACCCGACGGCGCCAACTGGCACCACATTCACGATCGAGAAAGGGGAAAACCTTGATCCGCAAAACTAAGCTCCCGAACATTGCCGAAATAAAAAAAAAACACCACATGTACACTATCACCTAAGAGCTCAGGAATTTCACCAGTGGGAAGGGGGGAAAAAGATATTGAGCCACATGAAAAAGTAACGTTGCAGTGGCCCAAGATGGAACTAGGGGTAGGTTAAAAAACCGGCTGGAGAGACGTAGCTGGACGCTGAGAAGAAGTGGGGCAAAGGACCTAAACATAACCAAAACAATCGCCCAATGGAGAAGGTAATAAATTTGGTCTTATACATTCTTATGGTCTAAAAATTGGCATCCCCACCGCCGGACAAAGGAAAGTATTCCTCAAGGGGGGAAAGCAGGTGAAAACAAGAGGGGTCATTTGCCGAAAGTGAGGAGGCCAGATTTCATGGAGCCTCTCATATCGTAACTAATGACAATTTAGGGGGGCGGAGGTTTTCAATCAAAGGAAAGGGGGGGATAAGAACTCTGTGGTGGAGTCAAAGGATCGGAAAGGGAAGATTACCAAGGAGGGGGGAGCCAATGGAGGAGTGACATGC
>Ga0179593_1415413_pt1 | contig 18457 bp, 25 predicted proteins | sample CZODoug2_1_08_16_FD_185931 | JGI IMG/M metagenome (GOLD analysis project Ga0179593, IMG submission 185931) | Vadose zone soil fungal communities from Angelo Coast Range Reserve, California, USA - CZODoug2_1_08_16fungal (PacBio error correction) | ecosystem: Environmental > Terrestrial > Soil >...
AGAACAAACCAATGGGGTCAGTAAGTAAAAGAAAGAAAGAACAGCAATGAAGTCAACAGTTACCAAGAATAACCGGCCCGGATTGTGCAGGGGAACCTGGTAGATGTGGCCGTGAAAACATGGGGCGCAAGCAATAACGGTAGGCAGGGGGTAGAAGAAAAAGAAACATCTGTCGATGTGGGGGAATGGGCGGGGACAAGTCCGTGACGTGACACGGGAAAAAAAACGGGACCAAACACACTGGGCCCGAGAGCAAAGGAGCATGCGGGGTACCGGGGAGGTGAACTGCAAAACTTGGCAAAAAGAAAAGGAGAGTTGTGTATAAAGAAGAGGTAGTCACATGGGCGAAGTTTCTGGGTACAGTAAGAAAAAAACGGAAGCGTGCAGAGCCAATCCGGATGGGGGGAATACAGGGCACACTGTCAGGGGGAAAACAATACAGGACAAAAACCTGCAATTCGAACAGGGACCAGGGTCACGGCGTGGCAGAAAAAAGCGGGTCGTCCCACAACGAGGGGGGGCGAGGGAACAAACAGTCGTGGGTTTAGCCTGGCAGGAAAGGGGGCAACGGTGCGCGCCCTACAGAGTCGCTAAAACAAGCGGGTGCAAAAAAAAGATGAGGAATGTTACAACAAATGAAAGGGTTTTCAGCGTCAACAACCCAGCAGAAAAAGGTCAGCCTTGATAGTTGCCAAAAGGACACTTAACGGCCGGGGATGTCTACCTCCAAAGATGTCAAACCCACTGAATCTAGGGAGTAATTTGATGTGTCGGGTTTAAAGGTGAAACGAAAGGGAGTACGCAACTGCACACTTGGGCACAAAAGCGTGTGGAGAGGGAAAAGGGTGGAAAAGGGAGAAGGGGCTGCGGGGGTGCATAAAAAAGGCAGGACATAATACCTTGCTGATCGGGGGGGGGGGAATGGGGGGCCCGGCGAAGACTCTGACATACCACGGACTAAACCAGAAAGGCGAAAGATGTCCATGCGGACAGGGCAAAAAGAACAAGGCGGCCGGACTGGATTAGGCGCACCACAATTTGCTTGGGTGCCACTGAAGGAATGCGAAATAAAAGGGCCAGAGGGGGCCTGGGGCGCCCATCGAAAAGCAGTTAGGAAAAAACAAAAGGGGGAAAAGTTAAAAAAAAAAATAACATGTTGGAAAAAAACGCGCCAACGAACTTAGAGGGCACAGAGCACCATAAACCGGCGGCAGGTGGGTAGTTAGGAGGTTTAATACCGTAAACCAACACCGGGAGGAACAAAACGCAGGTCCAGAAAGCCCAAGCCCAAATGTACACCAGCCACCAGTGTGTTGGAAGGACCCGAAGGGGGTCATCTGAAAAAAGACACAGGTCCTGGGTGGAACAAGCGGGGGACCATGGCAGGGTCAACCGGGGGGGTTTAATGGGGCTCCGGTCAATACTGCCAGAAAGCGACCGGTGCCCCACAAAAAAGGGAGGACTGTGGAAACACGAAAAAAAAAAACAAAGACGGGGGGGCCTGAATGGGGCAGCCGGGGGGCCCAAACAGACAGAACTTCGGGGTAAGGGTAGACTCCATAACAAAGGGGGAGCAACAAACACCAAAACAAAAGGAACGGACACCCACAAGTACACACAAAAGCAGTAATTGGGGCAGGGCAAAACCCACGAACCTTCTGCAAGAGGGGGGCGAAACACCATAAATCAGAAAACTCTAGGGATAGAAGAAAAAAATGAATAAGGGTATAATGGAGAGCAACAGAAAAGGAAGGGAGATAGAATTCAGCTCGGAACAATGGGGGGGGTGGGCCTGTCTATGTGTTGTGATCGCTTGGTTTATGTGCCGAACAGGTCGACTGAGTGGGCCTGTACTTGCGCAAAGTCCGCCAAACAACCCATAACGCAGGGGGAAAGATCTGGTTGTCATTGTATTGAGGTCAGCGGTGCCGATTGGCAACCGGGAAATACGAGCATGGGTTGGACAATTGCTGTCGAGTCCAAAAAAAAGGAGTTCGGGTCCCCTTGGGAGGGATGTGTTTAAACGAAATTAAATAAGACGTTCCAACAATCCCTACGGTTGATGTGAAAAAAAAAATGGTCGCCCCACTAATGAAAGGGTGGGTTGGGGTCCCGACATACGGCTTGAATCATAATAGGCCGCGGGTACAAAAAGTTTCAAAACCCCACAGCGAATCCCTTGGGGGTTTGGGAAAAACCCCAAAGGATTAAAAATTTGGGCGGCCAGCGAGAACAGTCATAGGGGAAGGGGGGGGGGGAGCCCTTTCGCTGACAAGGCCGGAAGCTGGTTCCGAGCACCACCACATTTAAAGGGGCCCATCGGAAAAAAACAAAGACTTGAATGCAGTCGAAAACCAGGGGAAAAAGATATCGATGAGGCCGTGCCCGCAGATGTGACCAGCGTTGGGCTATAGTTGGAACAAGAAGAAACAAGAATGGTTTTTGTGGGGGGGATTACAAACGTGGGTTTTTTACCCAAGTACGAGGGTGTAAACAGCCGTCGATAAAAAATACTTCATAACTGGGCACTGGTGGGGCCACGAAAGACAAACACACGGTGCGGAGGCCATCCAAAGAAAGTGCCACAAAAAAGAAAAAAAAATTAATAGAAAACTAAACCCCAACCGGGAATTTTTTGATCGCAAAAAAAGATTCTAAAAACCGGCGGGGGGAGGGGGAAAATATCTCAAATGCACAGATGAAACTTGGATGTATGAGGATTCAGCGACACGAATTATAAAAACACTTGAAGAAAGTCCAATAGACGGGTGCAAAGGATACTGGTCACTACAGGGAGGGTACAATGGGACAGACGTAGAACAACAAAAAAGAAGGGGGGGAGGGAAAGATTCATAAACGGAAGACGAAGTAGGAGATGAGAAAGAAAAAAAAGGTAGCAGTTAACGTGACAAACAGCACAAAGGGACGAGGGGGGGGATCGACCAAGGGGGCCGAAAAGCAAAAATAATAGGGGAATCTCAACAAAACCAGAATCACAAAACCAGTTCCGCACACACGCACAGGGGGGGGGAGGCATACGGTAGCAACAAACAAAAGGGGACAACTCAAAAAAAGGGGAGTAACGTGGGAAGAACTCGGGAAAAAAGTTTGGAAAGCCTAAAGAGGACGCAAACAAACCGGCCCTAGTAGTGGGGGGGGTTAGGGATTATGCTCCATGAGGACAACAACGCGCACAATAACATGAGAAGAGGGGAGGGCGAATGGAAGGCCCCTGGAAGACATAGACTTAAGCCAGGGCCGAAGCACTGTCAGATAAAAACGGGATGGAAAGGCGGGGTCGGAATGCCCAACAAGGCAAAAAGGGGATACTGAAAACTGACCAAAGTGGGGAAGTCACACACAAAAGGGAAACGGCATGAAACAAAAAAACACACCACGGGACAAACTGGGGAAACCTAATAAAGGCCATTCGGCGGGCCACACCTGCAAAAACCCTCCCGCAGAACGATCCAGTGAAGCACCACAAGAAAATCAACGGAAAGGCAAAAAGCACCAGCACCTCAAATGGTCAGCGCCCGAATCTACTAGAGGGTTGGGTGAGCAAGGGAAATAGGGTGCATGGGGTACATACAAAACTGTGCAACAAAAGGGGGTGAAAAAGTGGGGGCGCCGAGGAGACCACCATCACGGGGACGCCACACATGGCAACTGCCCATCAAGGGGATTGGGCAACAACAATCATTGACTGGGGGTCTCTCGCGGGTCCACTGTCATCCGTCACACCAGGTCGCGTCCCATTGCAATGTCCACGGGAAATTTGGGACAGAGTGAGTTCAACAGCGGGACACTGAAGTCAAACACGAACCAAGACTCGTAAACGTACCTGCAAGGGGGGGCAACACCAGTAAGGGTGGAGTTGGTCCCTGAGAAAATAGCCGGACCCAAGTATAACCAAATCAGGGGTGGGCCAAACTCTTTAAAACTCACTGACTGGCAAGGGGGGGGGGGAAAAGGGAGGTACGGGTGTACAATCCATCACCTCACACACAAAAAAGGGGGGAGCAAACATACTGCGGGGGGGACGAATGTGAAGAACAAAGGTAATGGGCCAAAATGGGAACGTACCGCGCATTGTGAAGAGAGACGAACGGGTCAGAGATGGCACAAAATTGGAAGTGGGGGACGAAGACGGGGCCATTTTGGTTTGAAAAAAAGTGCAAAGACGGTAATAAACCCTGTGCTGGTGTAACGAACAAGAGAATACGGCAAAGCGAACTGGCACGCGTTGGTAAGAGTATGAAGCGGGGGAAGAAAAAAACATCAGGAGGGGTGGTGGGGACAACATGAGCATATTGAAGGACAAGGCAGCACTGATTTTAAACTTAGGTCTCAGCGCAACACAGGTAAAAGGGGTCCAGGAGCGCAAATAAATGGGTAGCCAGGGGAAAAAACAAACAGCAGCTATGAAAGCATTAACTGAAGGAGCCTCCTGACCCCGCCTCAAACAAAGCTGTCCCCTAAAATCGTAAAGGGAAGTGGGTCCTCAAACGGAGGGGAAGGGAGGGGTGAAAAAAGCGTGTGCAAGAAAAGGGTTGGGAGGGGGGGAGAAACGGGCAAAGGTCATTCGCTTGACAAACTACAGCCCTAGGGGGGGATAACAAAAGAGGAACAAAAGAGAAAGCACTGAAAGGGGCAGTCACCAAAAAGGGAAAGATGTTCTGGGCGGAAAGGTATCGCAATGAGGGAAAAAAGTGTGCCCCAAATGGGGAAAAGAAAGATGGGGGGGGGGCGGAAAAAAAAAAAATTCATTAAGGGGTGAAGCACGGGGTGACAGGATAAAAATGGCGGAGCGGCCAATCACGCAATATGGCCAGAACGGGGGCGTTCGTAAAATGCAGAAAGCCCAATACGTGGTGAGAAGGCCCACGGGGTGGTATAGAACATGGAGTGTCAACCAACAGGATGGGTTACACATGGGAAAACACTAACCGACTACGAAATGCGCAAAACATTCGTGCGAAAAACCTAAGGAAAAAAACAAACGGGTAACCGCGTAGGTGGTTAATGCTAGGTAGGAAGAATCGATTCTATGCGAAAAGTATAAAAAACATAAAAACGGGCAACTAGAAACGTCTGCAAAAAAAGAACGGATCTACTTAAGGGAAGTTCTGGTAGGAACCGACGGGGAAAGATGTGATCCATGTAGAAAAAAAATGGGAGAAAGGCAAACCAACAAAAACAGAAATCAACAAGCGCGCCCCTCTCTACGAAACGAAACACACTTCAAACGGCAGGTGGGGAAATAGGCCAGCCTGGGGAATAAAAAATAATACAAACGACAAAAACGGCACAGAAGAGAAGTCCAAAGCATCGACAAAGGACAGTCAAGGGGAAAGAAATGGGGAAACCGCACGCCTCAATGGGTGAGACCCTGGAGCGGGGCGCGTGAGGGGAGTAACCAGGCTCCGTGCGTTCCAGACAAAAATGGGAGTGAAAGGAAGGACGAAGGACCAGGACAGGGAGCGACTATGGGTCAGCGATGTACCTGGAACACAGCCTAAGGGCTGGCAATAAACGAAGGGAAAAATATGCCCGGATGCAAAAACAAACAGAAAAAAGAAAGAAAGGAACGATTCTGGTTTAACGGGTCACGGGGCGCGGGCATCAGATTAACGCCAAAAATGGTGTAGGCACGACACCACATGTTCGGCGCGAACATGTGGGAAAAAGTGGACACGAAAAAAGTGCGGAGCAAACTGAGAGCGTCACATCCTTGGGAAAAAGTCGGTGAAATAGCAAATGGGGAACAAAGCAAGCGGGCACAAACCCCGGTGACAAAAACGTCGGCCCCTACTGGGAAAAGGAACGGACTTATTGTCATCCATATAAAAACTAAAAAGCAAAAAATCGCTGCACCAAGGTGGGACACAGGAACGATCACGTGCTCCAGGGGGCACAATCGTGCTACGAATGAGAAGATGGACATAGGGCGCTAAACTATCACACAGTGAGGGAGCACGGGAAAAGTTTCAGGAGTCAGGCCAAGACGTGAGAGGAAAAAGACTTTCACAAGAGGATCGGGAGGGATGGGAAAAGAAAAAATGGGAGGGTTAACGGGACGGAAAGCAAGAAGGCATAACTGCCCGTGAAGAAATAAAACACTAAACCAGAGTACGCTGGGGGTGGCAGGAAAAAAAAGGAAAAAAGGAAATCCAGGGGCAAACCGGAACACAAATCGGCAAAAGGGATGTGGACCTGCGGGGGGGACAAAAAATAGAAAGGAGATCTTCTGGTCGTGGTGTGGGCTATCCCTGTTCCCGCCGAGCAAACAAGGAAATGGACTCGTCACGCGCAGTGCAGCAAACCGGAGTGGGGGGAGCGGGCATCATATCGAAACAGGGGGGGAAGGGGGAAAAGAAACAAACGCTGAAAGAGACGGAGGAAAGGGAAAAAATCAAAGATATTTGGGAGAAGGGAACGGGATCGATTGATCTCCAAACGATGGAGGAAAGAGAGAGGGGACGACCAAAGAATCTAAAAAGAAGGGAACTATACATTCTGAAACAGGGGAACACGAAAAAAGAGCGGGGTTCACGAAAAGAAAAGGGGGAAACGAAAAACTGCCAAAAAAATAAAGCACAATCAGGGAGGGTTTGGTTTGAAACCGGGAAGAAAAAGGAAAAGGAAAACTTGGATGACCCGGCGGGGACATAGAGTACATACGACTGTTTGACAGACAGGAAGAGACAGGGTGAGTGGTGAAGGAATGGGGCCGGAAGTGCTCGGTGCGCCGGGTCGGCCGCAGTGGAGGGAAAAAAGAACAACGCGAAATGGAAAAAGCCAACAATTCAAAATAGTAGTAATAACGTCCACTTCCAACGTGCCGGAGACGGAATCGGAGGAGAGGAAAGCGAGGACACTGGGGGACACCAAAAGTTGGAAAATGCACGGGTTTCGAAAAAGGAGGAAATGGCCGAGCGACGATAGAACAAGCTTTTCGGGGGAAGGGGCCGGCGGGGGTATGGTGTGGGGGAAGTCAAAATGGGGCAGCGGAGAAGGCAGGGCAGGCGGTGCAGACACCGGGAAGAAACGGTGGCCGCAACGACTGGAGGCCCGGGAAAAAAAACAAGGGTGGTCCAACAACGCACACAATCATGAACCCGCAGACCAGAAGAAACACAGTTATGCCATCGCATCACAAGAAACCACCAAGCCTCTTGGGGTCACAAGTCCAGGGGGGGGAGGAAGGTTGAACCACCCAGGTACCACCGTTTAAACAAAGAAGACAGACCGCAGGGCGACGACAGGGGTAGGGGAAGACGGAATAACGCCACTCATACGAAAACGGATATAGTCCCGGCAACATCGGAAGACGACAAGGCCCAGGTGAAAGGAAAAAGCCGGGAGAAAAAGAGGCCGGAAGAAGTCCCAACTAAAAAATAACACAAAGCACGTCTTGAACACTGGGAACGGACGGGACGCACACAGCGGCACATAACAGAGGAAAGGCCCCAACGGGGAGTCGGAGGGGGGGGGAAGTGTGTTGCACACATGCGGATTGAAGTTTCCAAAACTGGCAACAAGGTCAAAAAAAAAGGGGGTTGGGGGAAGGGGGGGGGAAGAAGGGAGAAAGGACGACACACGAGATGGCGAGAGAAGCAACGAACGTGGAAAAATCCAGACACCACGCCATCGAAAAGGGAATGAAAAAAATCCACGGGCCTCATAAGCAGCCTCTCGGTAGGGGAACACTCAGTAGGGTTCGGGGATGGGGAATTCGCCTGTGTCTTAGCCATAGTGATGGGGGGGGCAAATGGGGCATCATTCCTGAAATTTACAATAAGATAATAGGGAAAAAACACACTGCGACAGGTTGGTCGTCAGGGGGGGTTGGTCAAAGAGCTATAGCATATTGTAGTACAAGCCGGACCCAGGGCGGGTGGAAGAGAGGGAAATGACGTCAGGGACAGCCAATCACCAAGGGGGCGGTGCCGAACCATTGGGGAAAGAGCAAAGCACCCCGTTGCAAGGGATAAACTTACTTGGGGTGATTGCCAAAGTAGGGAAAACGAAGCCAGGTAAGAGGATAATTGGGGGTGACAAGCCGCTCCCAAGAATCAAAGAGAACCCGGGGAGGAAAAAGGTTAGTCAGCCGTCAGTGGAGAATGAGTGTGAAAGGATGGTTAAATCGGGGCCAAACTCACGGGGGGGCCGTGGACAGACCACGGGAACCGAAGAGATACCAATCAAATCTGTGGGCCTCTTGTGGACGAGAATGAGAGGAAGCGAAGGGGCTGGGTGAAAGAAGCTGCAAATGAACCAAAGGATCAAAAAACAAGGGTCCAGGGCTGGGCCCCGTTGTAGATGATGAAAAAAGCCAAAAGATGACGGGGTGAAGGAGCTTGCCTCCTAAAACAGGGAGAATGTCTAGAGGGGGGGGGAGGGGTACTAAAAGGGGAAAGGGGATAGACTGAAGACCGGTGCACGTGGGGAGGGGAAACAAAAAATCTTCAATGCCGAAGGGACGCCGAAGTCTCACGGGGGGGGGGATTGGTCTGGAAAAACAACACTCTAAAAAAACTGTAAACTGAAACCCAAAAAGTGCTTATTTGATCACAACCTTGGGGAAAGGGGTTGGTCAGGCAACAACGCCAGAGGTGACAGGGGCCAAAAGAGGGGAACGCAAAACACAAAGTGGCTGAGCATTCTTTTGGGTTCAACGACAAAAAACCCAAACGGTTATATTTGTTGGTTCGGTTCTACAACATTTACCAACCGACCGCCACCAAAGCCCCACAAGAAGAGGTCCAAAAGATGAACCCAAAGAAACGTGTGGGGGGACCGGAATAGTTGAAAAAATATTGTCATACACACAGGCGGAAAAGGGGTGACTGTCAAAAGAGAAAGATCTTGCAAAGCCCGCGCACCAAAAAAAGTTACCGCTAAAGAAAAGTTGAAATCAAAAAAGTATTTAATCACCCAACGGAACCCAAGCATGTCACAGGGTAGGGTTCGTGCAAAGACGGGCACCGTATGTTCCAGGAGCGCAAAGACATGGAGAGGGAAACTCTTAAAAGGGCACGCTCGGTAAAAAAACCTATAGAAAAAACTCTAAAAGAAAGGTTGAAAGCTTTTCATTGGCCTGGCAGGTTACCCAAAGAGTCAAGGTCTTCGTTGGGAAGATAGGAGGGAGGGGGACTAATGCGACGGGCTGGGGGGGAGAAGGAACAAGTGGCGAGTGAAAAAAAAAGAAACTTTTACTAGGCACGGGCCCATGGGTTTTGTTTTGGGGCCCTGATAAGAGGAGGGGAGGAAAGTAAAAGGGGGAAGTACTCCAAGTTTGCTGCCGAACTTGGTGCTTTTCCAAATTATTGTATTGCAAACTATGGAGGGTCTAAGAAAGGCTCGTAGGGAAGGAAAAGGTGAGGGCTCCGACAAGTGGGCCTTGGGCCATTTTAAAAAAGCAGTCAGGAGGCACAGGGACCTTTAGTCGAATTATGTGGAGAATCAAGCTGGGAATACGGGAACGGTAGGGGGAGAAAGAATTGGAAGCGGGAGGAAGGAAAAACCGCGGTTGAAGTCAGCAAGTCAGTGAGCGCAGGGATAATAAAAGCCACCACGGAGGCTTGAGAAAAACGAATAAGACCCGCACTTGGGGTAAATAAGGGGGAGAGGTGGGGACGAACTGACCTGTTATTAAAAAATAAGTAAAATATTAACGGGATCAGTCGGATGGAAGGCTGAAAAGCTCTTGGGCGCAGAGAACGTCAGGGGGCCGGAGTATAAATGCTCACAAAAATTGAAAAAACGAAGAAAAGAAGTAGAGGAAAGTATACAAATCTTACTAGCCAAGAAAGGGAGCACAGATAAAAAATAAGGGTTGAGACAGAGCCAGCCAGAAGGAAGAAGAAAAGCGGAGAAAATCCGTTCAGAAGAGGCGCAAAACGTTCAAGGCCCACCACAAGGCTTGCATCGGTAAGCCCAAAATCAGGGAAGATCATTCCGAGAGGAGTTCCGCGCTGGGGGGAGGGGTTTGATGAACGAGAGGACAATATGGGCGCAGAACGAGCCATGTGTTCGCATCTCAAGTACGCGCGATCGCGGCACCTTGGGGGGTAAGGGGCTCCACGGGCGGCAGAAGGGGAAAAAAGAGGGAACCCGCAAGAGAATTCTCGAACGAACGGAAAGGGGACGCAGGGCAAAAAAGGCATTGGCAAAACCTGGGAATTGAAGTGACATCCTAGGAGGGGTCAGGCAAAAGAAAAAAAGACATAAACAAACCGAAAGAACTCGGAAGAGCAGGAGACGGACTTTGAAACCACCAAACGGAATCCAATCGGAAAGGGAAGGGCAAGGAAGCAGCAACTCAAGATTTTGACTTAGCGGAAAAATTGGAAAGAGGGGGAAATCGGTTCTCAGGCTCTGATTGGAAAAAGGGGGGAAACGACCGCCACGCAAACAGAGGGCCAAACGACATTGCTTGGCCTTTCGCCTCGACGGGGGCAGAGGGAGAATCGTGATGAACTTTGAGGGGGGAGGGCTGGTGGTCCGGAAAAAAAAGATGAGAAAAAGCCCTGCATCACCGGCTTGTTGGTATTTAACCCAACAAAAAAACGCTTGGGGGAGGGGGGAAACTGAAAATAGGGCAACTGGGGGGTGGAACGGGCTAAGCCCCCTCGGGGGGAGCCACTCAGGGTAAATACAGTGAGACAGGAATCACCAGGTGCGAAAAAGAAAAACGGAACAACCAAGGGGAAACGCCTGGGGCCCAGAATTTCAGGAACATCGGACACACCAAATGGGGAGCCCTCCGCAGAGAGCGGGTTGTGACGGCACTCGGTGGGAAGGGGGGGGAAGGACCGACGATCAGTAGAAACGCTAGGGGCACCCAGCATGCGGCAGGACTTCACGTGAACCCGGACACCGGAGGGTCCAGGTTCGCCATACAGTAGACAGGAAAAAAAAAAAACAAAAACCATCAAAGCTATCAAGAGACGGAAGGGTCGGGACTACCACCAATCAAACCACGGCGCAAAGACCCTGGGGGGGCGGAAAATCAAAAAAAAAAAAAACCACGGAAAACTTTAATTTCATACATGGGGGTGAGGGGCGAAACGGAAATTTCATCAGTGGGGAGGGCTTCACCTGCGGAACAGCCAAGTGGGAAAACTACCTATAATCGCCAACTAGCACGTCCACTAGAAGAAATGTGTCGGTGCACACGGGACCGAACGAGAGGGGTTAAAACCATTGATCCGAACAATAAGAAAAAGAAAGAAAAGGGGGAGGCAGTCGGGGGGAAAAGGGAGGAACAAAATCCGAAAGAGTCAGGGCAAAAAGACAGCCCGGGTCGCCGCGTTGGGTGATGGAAGAACAAAAAATTAAACACCAAAAAGGCGGTCATTGGGAAAACCCCGCCTAACTTCAAGACGCTCGAAAAAGGAGTGCAAACGTGGAAATTGGTGAAAGAACTATCTAAAAATGGCAGGCACCCATCAACTCCCAGAACGCATGAAAGCAGAAGGCAGTGGCCTAGCAAGACGATGGGTCAGAAAGGACGCTTGCTGGGAACAGGCGCGCATGGGCAGACAAAAAAACAGGAGACAGAAAAGCCAGGAAAAATCCGCTCCGCACCAACTGGGGGAACAAAAAGAATCGGAGGCCGCCGGAAGTCCAAAGGAAAGTAAAAAGCCTAGAACCAAAGCCCGAATCTGAGGGGCTAGCAAACATGTGTGGACAAAAACTCAAAAAAGGGGGGTATCCGAGACTGCATGACGCTCTAGTTCGCTTCAGAAAGCAAAGACCGCTGTTGTGTTGGTAACTGACCTACTTGGAAAGGTGGGTAGCCCGAAAGCGCAGAAGGACGAAAGAGCCAAGTAAATAAAAAAAATTTAATGTTCATGGGGTTAGAAATGATTGATACGACGTGCGGTAAGAAAGAGGAAGAGAAAGAGTGCAGTGGAGGGGGGAGAGGGCGTAGGACGCGAGAGCAGGGGGTGGGGGGGGATACGGGCGAGAGAAAGGTAAAGAGAGGAGGTGAGGGAAGGGCAGAGGGAGGCGGGAGAAGAGGATGCAGTGCGGAGAGAGGGGTGAGCGCGGGGAATTACCGGGGGGAGGGGGCGAGAGAGACGGGGGGATAGAATGAAAAAGGAGGAGAGTATGTGAGGGGTGGGTTGGGGAGATGAAAGAGAGACGGGGGAAGATAGAGAATGGAAGGGGGATGAGGATAAAAGGAAGGAGAGGGAGGGGATAATATAGGAGCGGAATACGGGAGGTGTATGGGATGGGGGAGGTGAGGGAGGGAGAGAGGGAGGGAAGGGGGTAGGAGGGATAGGAGGAGGTGGGGGGGGGGCATGCAGGCCCCATGAAGAGAGAAGAGGGGGCGGGAGACAGTAGGGTAGGTAAGGAGTAGGGGGAAAGAGGAAGGGGGGAATAATAAGGGAAATGTGTTGGGGGTGGGCCCTATGAGGGGGGAAAAATAGGGGGCACGGGCCGGGCCTAAACACTGAAACAAAGGATTTGGGAATACCAATCGTAAAAAAGGGTGATTAATTGTCATCACCGGATGGAGCAACTGGGCTAACTTCCTCTTGGTTCACCAACGTGATAGAAAGTCGAAAAATTCAGGACCGGATTGCACAGATGAGGCGTCCGGAACATGGGGAAAAAACAAAAAAAAAAAAAAACCACAGGGCGATTCGGTAAAATATTTCGGCATAAAACTCGTATGGGGAAGACCGGCACAGGCCGCTTCCGGTCGAAACAGCGTTTGGGGGAGAAGGGGAAAAAAGTGCTCTTCAAGGGGGGGGGAAATAATAGGGGGATGGATCAGATCGACGGACTGGGCCTTCACGTAACAGAAAAAGGAAACAGCACCTTAACAATCAACTGGGCAGGGAAAAAGAGAACCGCACCTTACTCTTGCCGATGGGGGGATTGGCCACGGGGACAGGGTCAGGGGGACGAGAAATTTCAACAAAAACAAGGAACGATGGAAAATCAAAGAAGAGCACGCGTCACCCTAAGGGGTAGGTGAACGGAAAAAGGACAAGTACGTAATAGTATTGCGTCCTTTCAGGGGAGAGGCAGAACCAAACAAAACGGGAGGAGGAGTAAAGGGAATACGCAAACAATGAATCAACTGTTCCGGGGACGTTTGGAAAAAAACAAGGACGAACGCAATTAGGCCCGCCTGAAAGCGGGGAAAGAGAAGTCCAAGGACCTGCGGTCAAAAAAACGATTGGGGTTGGTAAGCCCCTGCCAAGGTTCAATTGTTCCAAAACTAAACGGCAAGGGGGAAAAAAGGAGAGTGGAATTGAACAACTCGTCATGGGGGGGGGGGGGAGGAGGGTTGATTGTGAATGGCCATTGAAGAAGCCATTCACAATACCGGCGATCAGAGAAAGAAAGGATTGTAACGCGACGTGAAAAAAAAAAAACTGGGGGAAGGGAGCAGTTCAAAGACCGACGAGGGGGCGGCAGGGCTGCACGTAGGGAAGGGGGAAGAAAGCCCCGAGCCAATTAATATTTCGAAAACAGGAGTTCACGTGTCGGCGGGGGGGCATGTGGCCTGTAGGCGCGCCCGCGTCAGGCTTGAGAAAGGGGGGGAAGCGTGGGCAAGCCCGGTCGGATCCCAGACCCCGCCAAAGAAGGGGGTGAAAGAATTCCGCAAAGGGGGGAGAGAAAAAGTTGGACAAATCCGAAAAAAATCCAAAAGTTTGGGCCAGGGAAAATTTGGGGTAAAAATCCGGTGCGGGAACCGCCCGCGTGCCAGGAGGAGAAACCAGATCAGAAAGGCGGGGGGTAGCCTGGGGGGATCCAGCAGGCTGGTGTGCGGTGGGCGTGGTGGGAAAAAAGGGGTTGAGATTCCAATTGCAAACACGAAAGAGAAAGGGAAAGGGGGAACAAAAAAAAAAAGCGAAAGGATCAGGCCCAGGCGGGTCGTCACAAAAACACCTCTCGGATACAGAGGGGTAAAACAGTGCTTCGGTCCCGAAGATGCCACGGGAGCTGGGGGAAAGCATGGAAAAAGTTCCCCGTTGGGGAATGAGTGTAAAGTAAAGGTCGTGCCAGCCGTGGGGAAGGGTGAGCCGGAGCTCCAGGGCAGAAGGGGACTCGGGATGGAAGAGCGATGGAATTCTAGGGAAAACGAGATTCAAGGTCCAAAACTATAGCGGAGAGGGGGAAAACCTTAAACAAATGGACAGGTAGTTTTTTGAAAAGTGAACATGAAACCGATTAGGCTTGCCACGGCAATTTAACGAAGGTACTACGCGAGAAAATCCAGAAGTGACGGGCGGTGTGGTGACAAAATCACCGGGGGGTGGTGATCGCTTGGGTCAAACCATTCAAGCCATACCGGCTGGCGAACAGAGAAGACAGAAAAAAAAAGGGAATCTGAGGGGAAAATGTTAAACTCCAAGTTGCCGCATGCAGCCCAAAAAACGGGAAGGAGGGGAAGGGACAACTGGGTGGAGGATCAATGTGGGGGAAAGGCAAGCAAAATTCAGGGCGTGCGCCCCCAAAAGGGAAAAGGGACAAGGGGGGGAAGGTTGCTTAGGGGACGTAGATCGGCGCCCAGGGGGCGGCGACGGGAAGATCAAGAATGAGTCGTTAAAACAGGGGGGGGGTGGCTGCATACAAGGAGAGGCTCGGTGCAAAAAAAAAACGGAAAAAAAATGTGGGAAAGTATCCCAGGACGTTAACACGCCGGAGAAGGGGTGAGGAAAGGAGCCGACAATCCTTGAGAGGGAATAGCGGAAGGGGGTGTCTTAAAAAAAACTGGGGGAAAGAGGGGGGGACTGCCGGTGGGACCCTGTTTCAACGAGGGCAAGTAGCGCAGAAGTAGATTGGTGCATTCAACAAACGCTCAAAAAAAAGGGGGAAAGGGGGCAAGGAGGTCCGCGGGGATGAAAGTTCACAAGGGGAAGTTTTCAGAAAGCCTGCGCATTGCCCAGGTAATCGGAAAGGAAAGGGGGAGCCAGGGGAAACAGAGAACGGGGTTTTTCAACGGCAACAGCCACGAAAGCGTGGAGGGAAAGGACATTAAAAACCCACATCAGAGTAAAGGGGAAAAAGGAGTTGTACTGTGGAATAATAGTGGGGAAAAAGAGGTGTGCCGAAAGGTGAATTTGCTAAAAGCGCGGACAGAAAGAAAAAACGGCAGAGGAAACAGACGCGCTGACACCGCAGAAGGAAAAAAAGACAGAAACGAATGTGGCCCGGGTCAAGGCTCCCGGAGGGGACTGTAACCGAGCTCAAGCATTGATAAAGCAAAAGAGGCAAAAAATGCACGGAGAGGGGAATCAGAAAACCCTGAGGACGCTGGAAAAGGGCCATCCTAGGCGACTTTGGAAAAAAATCGAAGGGGGGGAGAGGAAAGGGAGGCTTGGAAGGAAGGGACAGGGGGGGCGCATATTTACGGCTGAGCGGTATGCGGCTTTCCTGGGGGGTGGGCCAGAAATATACTCTCCTGCTTAAGAGGGAGGGTGTGGGGGAGGGAATGCTTTGGTTTGTGTCAAACGGACATCAGCGTTCCGACGACTCGCGAATTATAGGACTGGGAGCGCGCTCCAAAGGGGGGGCTTTAGCCGCGCCCTCGGGAAAAGGGAAAGGGGTGAGAAATGCGCACAACTGGTGGAACAGATTCTCTCCAATGGAAGAAATAGACGAACCAGAAAGCAAAAGTAAAAAGAACCAAGGGCTGGAAGGGAGCGCGATCAAAACGGATGTGGGGTGTAGACCAGAAAAAGGAAGCAAAAAGAGGGGCGCCTTCAGAAGGGGAAGGTTGGGGGAGCTGAACAAAAAACGCATCATCATTCAAAAAAGAAGAAGACGAGGACTGCTGCCCTAACTGTGCCCCCGGATGAAAGGGAAGATCCTCGAAAAAAAAGAGGAGGGGGGGGGAGGAAAAGAGAGCGGAAAGGAAAACCAGCACTCCCAGAAGATCAAGATCGCCGGAGGGGGGGGAATAAAGAAAAATGAAACGCGGGTTAAAAAGAAAAAGAAAAAAGGGAGCCGGCAAGGGGAAGCCATACACTTTGAATAACGGTCATACAAACCGGGTAATATAACATCCGCGAATTGAATGCGGACTGGTTGATGACTCAGGTAATGACAATCTGGGAGCAGAAAGAAAAGTCTGCACAAAATTTCGCAGTAATCAAGGAAGGGGCAAACCATCGACGCAAAAACAAGGAACTGCCACTGAAATGAAATGGGCCTCCCCCGCCTAATGCTGACCGGCGCCAGAACACGCGAAGGGGAACGCTGTCCATAACAGGCAGCAGCAACTTGCTATTTATCTAGAAAGTTCGCAAAGAAACCAGAAAAAAAAAGCAACGAAGAGCACCACCAAATAGAAAAAGGGGCGTCCGGGAAAAACCATCCCCTAGCAAACAGCTCTATCAAGTCGGAGGGAACGAAGGGAGATGGCATGTAAACAGAACGCACTTCCCTCGGACAGGGGGGGGGGAACGATCGCATCAAGGGCAAAAACATCTTTTGCTATTGTTCAATGCGGTGAGTGTCGGAGAGGGGGAACCACGGTCACCCGCAAAAAAAAAGGACGGGGAGTGTCTGCACATCGAGAGGACGGCAAGTAGGGGGCTGGGCTTGGGGATGGGAGGCACCGGCCCCCATCCATGAACGTGCCGGAAAAAAAGATGTGGTTCAATAGGATCACACAAAACCGAGGTAGGGAAAAAAAATCAAACTGGAAGGCGGGTGGTAACGTCTGTACCGCCCCAACAAGTCAGGTATGCGTCGCGGGTTAAAACCAGTGGAAAGGAAAGGAAATCCAAAAAGGTGCGCCGCATCAGGAAAATGACCAGCCGCGTGGGGACAATGAGTTTTTTGCATTCATTACACCAAACTGTGGGGGGGTACCGAACTCCGCGAATGCTTTGCGGGAAAAGGTGAGGAAAAAAAAAAGTGGCAGAAAACCAATCCCGATAAAGGACGCATGAGTGAGACACAAAAAACTGCGCACTAACGTAAACGGAAAAGAAAAAAGGCGTGCAGCTCGCAATCATGTAGACAAACAATCCGTATCGGAGGGATTGGACCAAAATCCAAAAACGACTCGGCGCGGAAATGGGGGGGGGAGGAGATCGAAAAACCGGCGGGAAGGCACGAAGCGCAGGAAATCAATACAGGGGGTGGGTCGCGAAACTCCCATCAAAAAGGGGTCACAGGCGAAAAAAAAAGCCCATGGGAGCAAAGCTCGGAAAGAAACTAAGCAAAGGGTAAACAGTACTATCGGAGGGGGGGGGACCAAAAACACCCAGTGTTTGCCACATAACACGAAAAGAGCCAGTGACATGCAGGCGGCCTGGGGCCAAAGAAAAGACAATATCAAAGGTGGAAGGGCTCTGGAAAGTCTCCTCAAGAATGGATGAAGACAAGGCCGACAAACGGCTGCTGCCAAGGGGGAACACATTGAGACGCGCGCGAAATGTAAGTGTCAAAGGGTTAAGCCAGGGGGGAAAGACCACGAGGAGGACAAAAAAAACATCAAACAAAAATCGTGAAAACGACCGAGCAAAGAAGCTATAAAAAATGTTAAAGAACGCCGCAAATGAAATAATGAACGGCGGAAGGGAACTCACAGCAAAAGGGGGCCAGGAAGGAAACAGCGAGCGTCCACGTGTAAGAAAAAACAAAAAAAGCCAGGGGACTAACCGATCAGACGCAAAGCCAGCCGAAAAAAAACAATCCCTGAGCTTCAGGGAGAGCAACAATTGGGGAAAGGACCGAGAAAGGGAGGGGACCAGAAGGAGCCGCCAGTCCAGCAGTCGACGAAAAAACGGTCCTTGAAAAGCCTATGCAGACAAGTTGTGCACCCTCAACAAAGAATATCAACGACCACCTGACCAAGGAAAATAGAAGCGGGGGGGGGTACACGAAAGTGCAAACGGGAAGGGGGAGCTACGAAAAAAAACCTGAACTTGACCACGAAAAATCTGCACAACATGGTTAGGGAGGATTTCAACATTCAGCAGAAAGGAAAGCGTCACGCGTGTGGAACATGGTCCACTTGAATAAGAAAAAAGCGGCCCCACAAAGTGGCAAAACGGCAGTAACTTGCGGTTCCAGGAGAAAACAAACAAATACCGCCGAACAGTGTCAGAAAGAAAAATGTAGAATATTAAAGGATCCCATCGCTGAGAAATAGTGCAGAAAAACTGCCGACTATCCGCACTCGGAGACATCGGGTCCACAGGGGGACGCGGAAGAAGCTGGATTGACGACGGGGGGGTTGGGCTGGGGGGCAAGGAAAACGTCAGGGGGGGCCAGCCCAAAGTAACCATCAACTGGCAGACGGGGAACTTCAACTATGCCACGCAGACATTTGAAAAGGGGTAGAAAAGGGCTAGCCCGCAACAACTTCATGTGGACAGCAAAAGGGGACAGCAGCTCCCCGGCAAAAAGACAGGGAATCGAAAAGGACGACATGACAGAATATTGGCAACTAAGGGGGCCGATCAAAAAGCAA
>Ga0179593_1294310_pt1 | contig 18456 bp, 23 predicted proteins | sample CZODoug2_1_08_16_FD_185931 | JGI IMG/M metagenome (GOLD analysis project Ga0179593, IMG submission 185931) | Vadose zone soil fungal communities from Angelo Coast Range Reserve, California, USA - CZODoug2_1_08_16fungal (PacBio error correction) | ecosystem: Environmental > Terrestrial > Soil >...
GGGGCAGCCGCGATCGTCTTTCCGTCGGTAGCAATGGGTTAAAAAACTAGGACTCATCGGAAAATTGACGATCGCGAGACGGAATCCTCGACCCGACGATGAAGAAGGGGGGCAAGGCCACGTACCTCAAGTTTCGGAAGCCGGGAAGGGAACATCGAAGGAGCGGACGGTCAAGAAACGGGCGAAAGGGTGTCCCCAAAAGGGCCGGAGCAGGAAGACTCCACCGCAGCAGGGGTTCGAGAAACATTACCGGCACAGGGGGGGGGGGAGATCCGACAAGGCCTCCGAAAATAAGGCCGATGGGTCAAAAGTCTCTCAAGATTCTGACGAGGAGGGAAAGAAAAAGACGGGTCAGAGGGGACTGCAAAGAAAGTGACCGGCGACCGACAAGCAATGCCGGGCCAGCTGGGCCGAGGAAACAATCAAAGCTCAAGGGGTTACTATAGTGCCCCAGAGCTAAGGCTAGAGGGTCAAAAGGGGGACGCATTGCCTCAAGAGCGTCTTGTAAAAAAAAAGCAATAAGACACCAGAAACAGTACTCCCGAAAGATAGCGTCGGGATGAAACACGACCGTATAGTGGTAGGTCCCGTGAAGACGGGGAAGGGATGTAATAAGCCGTATGCCATTCAAAGTAAGTGGCCTTATGTGACGGACAAAGTAACGAGCAGGTTAGGACGTCGTCCCATCAAGCGAATACTACTACTTCATCCGAGGGGGGAAGAAACCAGAGCGGCTCCGCGTCAAAAGGAGGACGAGTAAAATTCGATGAGAACAAGAGCGTGGAGAACAGAGGAGGGAGCATGGTAATCCGTTTAGGAGAAAGGGGCCAGGTGATATAGGCCTCAAAGTATCAACAAGACAATCTGAGCTTGGGGAAAGTCAACGGAAGAGGATGTAAACAAAAAGGCAATGCTAGGAAGAAAGAAATATGACGAAGGATTCACGGTGGGGGTACCAAAAAATCTGAGAAAAGGGAGAGAAGTTGGGAGGGCTCACAATGCCGAGCCGGCCGATCGGATTTGTCTCATTCAAAAACGACAAGTGAGGAAAAAGCCATTCAAATAGTGGCTGGCTATTTGACCCTCTAAAAAGGGAGGTGTCACTGGGAATAGGAAAAAGAATGACGACTATTAAAGAGAAAAGGGAGTCATTCCGGGTGAGGACACGTAAAGAGGAACCGCAAACCGGGTGACCTTTTCAGGGGGGGATCTGTCGCGGATCGGGAATGGGGAGGCGAGACAGAGAAAAAGCTGATTGAGAAATAGCTCCAGGAGTGTGGGGGGGGGGGAAAAAGGTCCCAAGAACAACTAAAGAGGCTTGTGTGGGCATATTGTGAGGCGGATCCCCCGGACGAGAAGGACGTAGAATGCGGTCTGGGGAAATGATTTCAAAATGCGGAGGTGCCGAAAATCGGGGGTCTGATATCGCCGGAAGTGTAAAATTCTCAGCAATAAAGGTAGTAAAGATATCGCCTGTTAAAAAGGAATATCTGGCCTGAGGAGTGGATTGACATGGAAAGATGAAAAACCGCCGGGCTGGCAGGAAGCTTAGGGCGTCACTCGAGGGGGGGAATTGGGGACCAGGGAGGGGTTCCGAGAGAAAAGTCAAAAGTCGTGAACGAACCTCTTTAAATGAGCGGGCAAAGGCCGGTCAGAGCCGCGGGCCATTCGACAGAAGAATGAAGCGGCGATAAGGCAATGAAAGCGAGGGGTCCAGAGGCTGCGGGAGTGCGGGGGGGGGAACAGGTAGGTTTCCTCAAGGTGATGCCAGGAGGGGAAAGAGGGAATTGGCCCGACAAGGCAACAGGTGAAAGAGACTGATACAGGAAAGGGTGCTGGGGGGCTGGTGTCGTAAGCGGAAAGGGGAGAGCGGTAAACCTATTGCGCGAGGGACCGTTCGAGGATAAAGGCGGAAACAGATTGAAAGATTGGAAAGAGTAATTCAGGGACGCTGAGTAAATCGTGGGGAGAAAAAAAAGTCAGTCGAAGTTGCCAATGACGACGTTTTTAAAAAGACCCTCATTGGGAATCCGCAGCAAGTGGCGGCGGACGCCGCGTTCTCCCAGGAAAGGGTTCAACCCGTGCAAAGATGGGTATCTTAAAGCGGAGAGGGGGAGGGGAATCAAGAAAACAAGATCACTATAAAAATTAAAAAATACGCGCCAGATTTGCAGAACACCGGGAGGAGGAAGGGGGAATTTGCCAATGGTACAAGTGTGTCAGGATAGTCACAACGCAAAGTAGAATAGGGCACGGGGTGAATCCGGGGTGTACACCTGTTTGTCGAAACAGGGGAAGGTCACAAGAGTGCTTCCCTGCTCGGAACCGTCTTTTCCCGGGATCAAAGACGCTAGGGGGGGGGGAAAGGAACGCAGCAGGTCAGTCAGTTGAGGGAAGCAGAAGAAAGGGAAAGAACAGACTTCTGAAGGGCCGATCTCAAACCCTTCGGAGTAAGTAGATAAAGGGGGGGGAGTGGGCGAAAGGAGGGGACGCCTATGCCGCCAGGGTCGAAGGAACTTAGGTCACGGCTGGTGGGGAAGGGAGAAACGGGAGCGGAGAAAACGCGTCCTCGCGGGCCGGTCCCCTATAAGGAAGGGGTGGGGCGTCTGAATCCCTTGAAAACGGATCATCAAAACAACACAAACGGGAAGAGAAAATATAAGATCCTTGGTTCCAGCATGGAAGTGAAGGATCACAAGCAGGCACCAAGGAGAAGGGGGGCAAGGGCGCAAAGAGCTTTGGCTGGCCCCTCCAATCCGATCGACCCTGAAAAGAAGGGGGGAGGGGAGGTCGCCAAGGCACGAGGCATATGCGTCCAGCCGTTCAGTAACCTCCATGTCGAGGCACTCAACTGGAAGGCAAGTGGAACGATGGAAAGAGAAAAAAGGGAGCGGAACTGGTGGCATCGGCGTCTTTCAATATTCAGAAAGGAAAAAAAGGAGGGCGAACACCCGCAGCGGGTTGGGGGATTTTAAACGACAGGGAAGGGACGAAAGGGTCGGGAAGGGTTCGCACAGAGGACACCCTAAGGAAATCATGAAAGAATTTCCGGAGGATCAAAAACGGACAAAGGTAATATGGCAACCTCCAGATATACGTTTGCACACAGTAAGGGGCGCGCTGAAAAGAGATGGCGTGCTCGTGGCTCAATAAAGAAGTCGCCGTAAGGACAGGACAATATGCCATGCCCGTTGAGGCAAGGGGAAGGGGGGGAAGGAACGAATGAATGGCAAAAGACGAATCAAGTTCGGCGGGAGGGGATGGACAGGGTGATGGGGAGGTAACGTAATCTGGATCCGCCAATAGAGGGACGGAACATCAGAGCCGATGAAATGTTAAAGGGGCAGAAAAGAGGGGGAAGAAGGCCTGGAGCACGGTCGCAAGGTCTCCTCGAACCCAGAGGGGCGCCAGAGATTAAGAAAAGGGGAGTGAATTCCTGGAAGACGATTTCAACTGGGGCACTTTGTACGGACAAATAAGAATGCAGGGGCATAACAGAGGGGTAACGAAATTGGCAAGCCAAGCAAATTCACCGAGCGCTGAGAAGAGACGAAATAGCAGTAGAGCCGTCACGAAATCTCGGGAAAGTGATGGCCGAGAAAAAAATTTAAACGCCGAAAGAGGGGGGGGGACCGCGAGGAATTCAAAAATTCCCGGGATCTGACGAAAAACTTCTGGGGGAGGAAGATAACTCGAAAAGGAACCGTCGCCTCATGAAGGCGCTTGCGAGGCGCTGACAAAAGAGGGCAAGGGAGCATCGTACATGGCAAAACACTAAAACGCTCTCATTGGGGGGGAAAGGGGGGGCGGGGAGGGCGGTGAATACTCCCTAATTTTAGGTCTGGTACACAGCCGGAGGAAAGAATCAACGAGGTGTGTCGAAAAAGCGCATTGGTTGGGAGAAAATAGACATTCCTCTACTAGGAGAAATTAAAAGCAAGGTCCGCAAGCAAATAGTTAAGAGAAGAAAAAAAGGCCTCGTGGCTTGGTGAAGGTCCACAAGGAAAAAAACAATCTCCCAGTCTTACCCGCGTCGTCACATCTTTCCGAAATTAAACGCAGAGAAAAGGGAAACCATATCACGCGCAGATGAAATCAAATGTAAATAAGGAATGAAAACCGTACGGGGGAGGGGAGCCTCGTGATCAAAATTCCGCACCGTGGAGTTGTGGAACTCAAAGCCGAGAAAAATGGAAACGGGAAAACCAGGCGCGGGGGGGTTTAGCAAGCGAGGATGGCGGTTGAGGGAGGGGACGGGGGGAGTCAATCAAATAACTCTGCCCCATCTTGTTGACCGAAAGGAGAAAGGAAGACTAAAACCTTGCTGTTCTGCACCCGAGACCGTGTGACAAGGAAAATAAGGCGTGTCACAGGGGTGCATGGCCTAGCCATTGGGAAAGAAAGCCTATATCAGTGAACATGATGTGAGGCGGCCCTTGGAGAAGAATAGCACAGGACGTCGCCCAACCCTGCCGCACTGGGTGACCGGAAAGACGGTCGACAACTAGAGCGACGGATCTTAGACTTGAAAAAGATCAGCGAGCCGCGCAGGGGGGTACTAACCATTCCGATGAAAAGGGGGAGAAAAGAAAATCGGAGGAGACGGTCGCACTGTCGCAAGAAGAAACTTCGGGAGACCTACGCCTTCTTGCCACTTTAGAAAAAGGAGTCCTAGGATGGGGGGGGACAATCACCAGAAGGGCTATCGCTCAATCTTTAGGGAAAGAGTTTGTCTGTTTAAAACCCTCAATTGGCTAAATCGTTAGTCAAAGAAGCAGCGAGAGGGGGGGGGGAACACGAAGTCTAAGGGGGGGGGTAGTAGAGGCGGGGGAAATCGGGGTAGGCCTCGAGAGGGAAGAGGAAATCTTACTTAAGACGCATGTTCGGGCGTCGAATAAAGGGAGTGCGAGACTCGGCAAAGCGGGTAGGAAGCCAATCTAAAGAAGAGAGGGCAGAATAGATGGAAGGCGAAGGTCACCGGGGTCGGGCCCAGTGATGTTTCTCGGGAAATTGTCGCCAATCGGAGGGGTTTGTCTAAGGCGGCTAGGGGTGGTGAAAGAGTGTGGGAAGGGGAACTAGCGGACGTGAATGGCGAGGAAAGGAACTCATCGGACACCGGATGCGACGAGTAAGGCCTTTTAACGAAGGCTCGTCGGTCAGGGGAGCGCGGGAACGAGAAAGAAAGATCTTCATACTGGTCGCCGTGGAGCGAAAAGAGAAAACCGAGAACGACGATCAAAAGACTCAGCGGCTAAAAAACACAACGTAGAGGATTAAAAAAGAGGGGCAGCGAGGGCAGAAGATTACTTGGGGGGTCTTCTCGTTTAGACTTGTCGCTCAGGCGGGGAAAAGTAAACGAAATCGGGGAACAGGCAGGCTAGCCAGCAAGGAAAGAAGAGACCGGCACGGGAAGGGGACCCGGACTAAGGTAATAAAGGGAAGGCGGAAAGGCGCGCGTTCAGAGAGGGAGTGGAAGGGAACCAAAAATCCGACCGGAGAAAATAAAAGGGGAGGGGCTAAAAATACCAACACCGGGGCGCTGACAAAAAGGTGGGACAGTAAATAGCAGTAACAAGAAAGGGGAACCTCAGAATACGAGGTTGGCCAGAGCTTCTGGCCCGAAAAAGAGGGGGAAGGAGGCCTGCAAAAAATTCCGTCTGACAATGCAGGGGAAATCAAGGAAAGATATATCTAGAATCATCAGCGCACCGGAGAAGAAAGAAGCGCGTCACCAAGAGCTCCCTCGAAAGTTACACCGCATAAGGAGGGAGAAATGGGAGGGTGGGGTAAAAAAAAAGAGACAATCCCCTCCAATCAAGGTCCGGATTCCACAAGGACAAGAAGTGGGAGGAATTTCGGACCGAGAAGCCCGACAGAGACGGCCGAATGCGGAGATGTGGGTTCCTCTCATGTGCTTCGAGAAAAGAGAAAGAGGGGAGGAACCGCTGGATGGTGGTAAACCAGCAGGAGAGTAAGGGGCTAATAATTCAAAAAAGCGAATAATTATAACTTCGTGCTAGCCAGGACGTTACGACCGCTGCGGAAAGGGAGGAGGGGGATCATGTTCTTGGGCGCGGGTTAGGGCCAAAAAGAGAAGAAGGATAAGAGAGCAGACAGGGTGCACCGATAGGGAATTGGTTAAGAAAGCCATTCACAATCCTGCTTGAACGCAGATCAGTTAATGGAGGTTGACGAACACAGCAGGTCCTGAGGAGTCTATGATCAAAGAGCGAGAGGGGAGGGGCGTAGGGGACAAACAGGAGGCACCAGAGAAACGCTTGACTGCGTCTGCAGAGGGGGGCCACGTGGTAAAAGGAGGGGGAGAGTGGATCGCCTGCAGAAACAGAGAAAAAGTGGAAGCGGTATTCCAAGACGAGCACAAAGGGGGGGGGACAGGGGTTCAAATGCTTGGGATTATTGTCAAAAGAGGGAAATGGTCTTTAAATGGAGACGGCAGAAGCGGGTAACACCCGAAAAAAAAAAGGGGAGAAAGAGAGACGGTGACCGGTCGGGGGTTTGGAAATTCCCGTCAGCTCCCAGAAAGAAAAAGAGGATGGGGGGCAGAGTACAATATTGTGTTCTTTCGGGAAAGAAGACGTAGAAAAGGGGGTTTTTGTAGAGGGGCAGGAACATCCAAGGGCAAGATGGACCTCCCCTCTGGTGCTTGAGAGACGGGAAGGTTTCAAAGGTGCTCCACGAAATTGTCAGTATGCAACGATCTCGAAACTGGGGTGACAAAAAAATGAGATGGGGACGAGACGTCAAGTGGGGGATGTGCAACACGATTGTCACCGGGATGAGGGAGAGGGAGCAGTTCGGAAAGCGCAACTAACGCGTAAAAGTGGGTGAGCCGGATATTTTAAAAGAAAGACGGGAAAAAGTCACGGTAGGTGGTGTCCACCGTCTTGAAGGTGAAGTCATAGAGGGGAAGGGAGACCTGCATTGCCCTGCGACAGTTTCGGCAGGGACGAAGGCCGAATGAGAGGGACCTAACGGCGATGATGCATGCGAAAAGGAAGAGGAAAAAGCGGGATGGGGATGTTCAAAAAGGCGACATGCGTCTCCTCGGTTGGGGAAGCGGACTCAATGTATTTGGGGGGACGGACTACAAGGAACCAATCGAAAAGGGATCAAGAATGCCGGTTGGCTTTTGGGGGAATCAGGATAGCGCAACGTTGGGCGAAGGGTAAAAAAGCGGGCGCAGAATGGGTGCAAAAAACTACACGTCAAACCGATTGGAACAGTGGGTTGAGAAAGAGGGAGAAGGAGGAAGGGGGAAAAGGAGCCTTGGGCGGGCAAAGATTAATTCGAGGAATGAAAAGGACGGTGTCAAAAAGAGTGCAGGACTGAGCACATGGCACGATGAGAAATTAGCGTCTCCAGGGAAACGGAAGAACAAAGAAAGGGAAGTATGTATAGAGGCCCTTGGGTCGAGGGGGGAGCACAAAGAAGCACGGAAAGGCTCCTGAGGCAACACCGTCCTTAGTCGGGGTGGGACAAGAGGGATGGTGGGGTCCGAACGAGACAGATCCTCACCGCAACTAAAAGTGGGGAGAACGGTGTAGCCGGGTTAACCATGATGCCGCCCAGGGAAATGAGAGGGAGGGACCAATGCAACTACACTGAGGATCGCCGCATGTTTCACAGTCAGGAAGATGAAAGAAAAATCACCGAAAGCTGAAGGCTTTCAGGAAAGGCAAGAGGGAGAACTGGGGGCCACCGAGAAGGGAGTGTGACGAGGGAAAACCGTAGGCCGAGAGGGCGACATATATTCAAACCAAGTGGGAAGAGGGGTCATAGAGGTGCCGATCCACGAAAACGCGAGGAGAAAAAAGAAAAGGGGACCGACGGAGGGAAGAAAGGAATCTCGCAGTTTTTAAAAGGTGAGGAGTCGTCAAATCCCCTGCAGAAAAAGAGAGCCTCACAAAAAGGAGGGAGGAGAAAGGGAGAGGAGCAAGGAAAAAAAAACCAGAGGGAGTTGAAGAGACGATTCCACTCAACCGGAAGGAGGGATGAACGTTCTCCCGGCAGGGAAGTCTTGGGAAGAAGAGCAATTTCTTGGAAGGGCAAGAGGCGAGAGGGTTCCAACATAGCAGGGAAATATCTGTGAAGCCCCGCGAAAAACCGAGTGAAGTCCCTCCATGGACCGGGACACCTTGATACGAGATCATTGTGAGGGAAAGAACGAGGGCGGGAAACCGGGGATTGCTACTGGCAGATTTACAGAACTGAATTCATAGGAGCAGCAAACACAAAGGGGGTAATTGTGGGTAAGTCATGTTAAGAGCAGGGCAAAGAACAGAGGGGGAAGGCAAGGTACCCAAAAGGACCAACTAATCAAAGGGGAAGAGAAGGAGTTGAAGTGGGTATCGATCTCAGGTAAGGGCAGAGGGAAACCGTGCCATGAGGGAAACGGTGTTGCCACCAACTTCCATGCGCGCTTAAAGGAGGACTAAATCTTGCGTCCAGTCTGGGAACATCGAAGGAAATGGGGAAAGTAAAAAAGGACATTTAGTCCCATAGGTAAAGAAAGGTGACCGGGAAGGAAGGAGTGAGTTGCGCCATCTAAGCAAGGGAGGGAGGGGCTGCACAGGAGGGAAACTGGATGGGGAATAAGATGGACTAAAGGAAAAGAAAGAGGGGACGCTGACCCAGAAGCCGGAATTACCGGAAATTGTAAGTTAGAAATCGGGGGTGATGCAGGGGGGGGGGGAACACGGCAACATATAGGAAGGCTGGGGGGAGTCCGGGGTGTCTTCATCAAAAAACAAGGGAGGGAGGGGAAGAACCTGTTTCAACGATGTTTGTCTTCCTAAAAGAGGAGGAGTTAGCGTCAAGGGAAACACGAACTGTTCAATCACGGAAAAGTCACGAGGATCTGGAAGGACGCGCAGTTCGCGATCATCGCAGGATAAGGGAAGAAACTAATCATGCCAGCGATGGAAGAAAGGCAGAGGAGCCGCCCCAGAGAGAAAGGAAAGTAAAAAAGCCGGTAGGAAAGGGAAGAAATGGTTAGATGACCGAAGGGAAAGGCGCACGAAAGTGCCGATGGGCCGCATCACGATGAAGCACCGGCGGGAATAAGGGGGAAATTCACGCCACGATATACTTCGAGGGAAATTGGGGGGGACACAGGGCGATAAAGTTGAATACTCCAAAAAAGTGACACTTATCCAGTGGGACAATAACGAGGTAAAAAAAGGTGACGCGTCCCACTCGAATTGGGGAAAAAAGAGAGGGGTACCCTCAGACCTCATATATGACTTCGAGGCAGGGACGCACACAATAGTTTTGAGAAGAGAAAGCCAACGTTTCTTATGTTACGGCTGATCCAGAAACACAAAACCCAGAGACAGACTCAATCATCTTCAGAAGGAGAGACGGGGCAGCGGAACTAGGTCGAAATGACGAAAGCTTGGAAAGAAAAGAAAGGTCGGCAAAGGGTGGTGAGGAGGTCAACTCGTGGAGGCCTAACTTCCAAACCAAAGGGGGAGAAAGGTGTTGCAAAGAGATCATCAATCCCTCGATGGAAGCTACCAGTGCCCCGAGGCGATGGGGGGGAGAGGGGGGAAAGGCCAACGAGGGGAATGGGGCTGTGCCTGACTGTGAAAAAAGGGGAAAATGAAAAGAAACATCGAAAGAAGAATAGGAAGGTGGGGGAGCCTCGACTGCTGAAGGGAGAAAAGACTGCTGGTACGCAAAAACAATCAATTCGTCCTGCCGTGTCACGCAAAGGAGTGTGAATGGGCAGTGCAGTTTCACTTACATTCATGAGAGGGGGAAAAGGAAGAGATGGATGACAGGGCGGATAATTTGGTATATCAAACGAAAGGAAAAAACCGAAATCGTGCAGCCGGGTGACCAGAATGTTCTGACCTCGGGAGTAAGAAAGAGGAGTTCTAATACTTTACATATGCAGGGTCAGAAGCGCAGGGGGTGGTCTTACACATCCAAAGGGGTGCAGCAAATGATTCGATTGAGACGAACGAAAGAGCAGGTCTCAAAGTCTCGGGCACTGGAAAATCATTAGGAATCGGCTTCTGCAGAATTTCGGAAAGGGAGGGGAAAAACCTTCACCTTATCAAAAGAGGGGATGGGGGGAATCCGAACAGGATCGCTCCGTCTGCATGTGGAGTTGGCTATTTGGAGGTTTTATTAAAAAAAATCCTGACAACGCCGTAGCAAGGAGGAAAACGAATAACGCGGCCGGGGCGAATGGGGGAGAGAGAGAGGAGAGGCATCGGGCAAGGACTGATGCCTGTCCGCATCTAAAGGAGGGATTGGCCGCATGGGTCAGGGGGCGGCGAAGGGTAAACGTTGAGGTGCTCAGCTCGGAAAGGGAGGAAACCAACCAGAAGCAGCGGGAAACGAACATACTGGCCCCTATTTCCGGGCGAACTGGAGGAAGAGGGAAGGGGCTCGGGAAAGGGTTTCTAGCTTATGTTGTGATCGCAGTGCAGAGGAAGTGGGGATCGTTGGAACGGGGGACGCAGTTGCAGGGGGAAAATAGGAGCCTGACGAGACCTTGCCCTGCACTAGTGGTGCCTTTTCCAATTGAAGGCTAGGAGTAGGCGGGATCACAGGCAGGGCTCCCCTCTCTGGGGACGCTATTGACGTAACCTCCCGAAAAGACGAGAAAGGACCTCGTCGAGCCTGAACTGAGAGAAAAAAAAAACGGAGAGAAAAGGAGATATTTGCTCTCAGATCGGTCAAAAAACCGTGACTAAGGCGAGAAGCTTTGGTTTCTCTGGTATCTAAAAAAGAGCGTCCTTAATTACGAAAGAAGGAGGACAGGAAGGGCGCTATCGCCGACTACGAAAGGCAAGGGAAAAGCCCCCTTAAGTAAGTGGGCGGCATCCAGTGCCGGGCACGTCAGGGAGAGACCCGTCAAGCACGCGGAATTGCCAAAAAAGAGACCACACCAAGAAGAAAGAGAAACAACGAAAGAGTCGAACAATGGGGAAAGAGCCTCGCTGGAAAAATTCGTCCGGAAAAAGGGGCAAGAGTTTAAACTAACGACCAGAAGAGTTTTCGATTCGGCTTGTCCCAGACAAATACGCGGGGACAGGGGAGGACGGCTAAAACTTACCTCCTCGAAATACATTAAAAAAGTAAGCGAGATGAGGTACACAAGAGGAAGGGGACTCTCTAGAGGCGCGCCCCAGTAGGAAAAGACGTTCCAAGCGCGTGAAGATTGCCAGCAAAGAAAGTGAAGCATGGTAACAGACAAAGAGAAAATCACGACGGATCCTTCTCAGAAAAAAGAGAGAGTAGGATCACAGAAGTTGGAGAAAGGTGAGTTCCAGTAAGAACAGGTATGCAGAACCGGGACAGAAGTGAGAGCTAAGACGGGATTGCTCCAATTGCCCAAAAGAGGTGCGAAAAAGCGAGTGGGGTGGAGTCAGGTAAAGGCGAATGCTGGAGGAAAATATGGATTGGTTAGCAACAACGGCCGGCGAGATCTAAAAGTAGAGAATAGGAGAAAATTCGATTCAGCTACGTGCAAGGGTAGAAATAAAGGAGGCAGAAAAAGGGATCATGATGAATTGCGGGGAGATAGCGGGGGGGGTGGGGGGGTTGGGAAAGGCGCCGCCGGCAAAGAAAGGAGGAAGGAATGTTACCTGAGGGCCATGTCAGTTCATAGCATTAAAACAAAATCCCTTCTGGCAAAAAGAGATTGAACAAGGGGGGAGGGGAACCTCCATCAATGAAGTAGGGGAGAAAGAAGGGCGAGACAAAAGAGCCAATGGATGTGAGAGAAAAGAAAAGTCCTTCCGTCCTTCCCCTCTGGGCTGCAGTACCAAAAAGAGAAGAGGGGGTCAAGAAATGCTTGTGGAAATCTATTAGGAGCCTGCTGTTTGGTCAAATAGAAAAGGGGAAGGAAGGCTCTTTGACCGATCCATACAGACGGTAGGAATTGGGGTAAGGGATGTAGGAGTTCAGACTGGGAGACGTATATGTCGGTGCATTGGCTCGGGGCCGCTTATCAGAAAAAAGAGGAAAGTGAGAAAGAACGGGAAGAATGGATGTAAAAACGCCAAGGACGTCAATGGGGAGGTGGGGGGAGATATACGGATTGGGCTTTCTGACTTTAGAACGACTTAGAAGAATGACGTTGCGTTACCAGGTTAATTAAAAACAAGTCAGAGGTACCGGAACACACTCGTATACGCATTCCTTGGTGCAAAGGGGCAGGAACGAAGAATTCGGTCCCTAATTAACAGAGCCCCGGTGCAACAAAAAAAGAGCTGGGAAGATCTGTCGTGAGGGGGGAAAGGGCACGATGGGTGGCTGTATGCTTAAGAGTGGAGGAAGAAAGCAAATCGCGGTCTTGGACGAAAGGGAGAGGTGGGATCGAACAACAAAGTCAGGGGTTTTTGGACGACGAAAAGGCTGGAAATTGGGGGAACAGGCCCTACGGCGAGGAAGGGAAATGCCGATTGAGGGAAGGCGAAGGGGCCTATGAGCAGGGTTCGGCCGATCCGGCGATTTGCCAAGGAGAGAATTGCCAGAACGACGTGTGAGGGGGGGGGGGGGGACTTGAATGTCGTTGAATAGGGTATGCACGTCGGGCCGAGAATGAGCAACAATTCAAAATCGTTTTAAAAAGGGAGGGAAGGCACAGGGAAAATGCATGGGTTGGGTGTGGAAACGGGAGAGAAAACTGTCGGCGGAAAGTAGGGTCGAAAGTGAGAGCTCCAAACTTCGACTCAAAAGGGTAGAAATAGTTAAACTTCAGGGGTCAGGAACCTCTGATTGGGAGAGGCGTGGGGGCTGGTAGTCAAATTAATGAGGGGGAAATTTAAATACAGTTGTGACAAAAGGGAACCTCATTCCTCCGGGGCTAAAGGAACTATGAGAAAAAAGTCGAAACTGTCCAAGTGGGTTAAAGGCATTAATATGTATAGCGGACCAGGGGAATGTGAGGGCGAGAGCAACAAGAGGACACGATGAGATGATGAGCGCGCCCATTGAAGGGAAAAAAACAGGGGGGGGAGTCTCTTGAAGATGGCCAGATACATGTGTACCATACGAGAGACCACCAAAGTAGAGCGGCCTGGGAGGGGAGCTTAAAAGTTGTGGGGTTCGACCAGAGGCCGAACAACTGCGGGGAGGCCAGCGAGGGAAGGGGACATGCCCGTGAAATCCATAAAACTCTGAAGGGGATTGCCGGCCGAAAGGGGGTCAGTATGAATCTGATAGCAATCATAGTCTTCCTGACGAGGAGAAAGGAAGAAAGGAGGGCCGCGATGGAGTGTACTTGAAAATGATTCCGAAGGCGGCAGGGAGTACATATGCCACAAGGGGGGCGATATGGGAAAGGGAAGACCACTAAACTTAGAGGGAAAAGAGACAACGCCTGGGAGAAGTTATGACAAAGAAAATCCCTTTGGTCGGGATCTGTAAGGAGGGGGGAAAAAGGAGAGCGAGCAAACAAACGTAGGAAATTTTCCAGATGATTTCAGATCGATCAAAACGGTAAATGCCAGGAGGAATGACGGCATACAGAGTCGCCCGCGTGCGTTTTCAAAAAAAAAAGAGGGGTAGGGGGATCGTGACACGCGACGGGCCCTTCACCATAGGGGGATCAGGGACGCACTGCAGAGGCAATGGGGAATGGTCCCATCCATTTCTAGGAATCCGGGGGGCCGTGTGGAAACAGATTGACAGGCGAAAAGAGAATCATCCAAAAGAAAAAGGGGGCAGAAGGAAACACTGAGGGGACTGCGGCCTGGCAGCCACACGCAGTAATTGAGAACGGACATGGAGATGTTCAAAGCAGGGAAAAGGGGGAAAAGGTTCGAACAAGTCTGACACCGGGCATTCAAAGGACCGGAGAGAAGGGGAGTGGGGATCGAGAGGGGGGTGCGACCTGTCATCTTGCCCTAAAGAAAGAAAGGTTTGCCCAGCATGACCTCGAGACTTCCAGAATGAGATGGGGGATACGAGGCAAAGAGGACATGCCGTAGGTTCCGAGCGAAGAGGGACATACCCTGGTTGAATTGGCAGATATTGAAAAAAAGAGACGCAGTTGTTTCATTCAATAAAGGGGACACGGGGTAATTGGGAAATTCCAAACTATTGGAAAGGACTAAGGCCATCTGAGCGCGGGTCAAAGAGGACCGCTAAGAGAATACTGTGTGAGAGGGAGAAGAATGGGCATCGCACGGCTCAAAAGAGCTCTGGTGCAGATACGAATGAAGTTGCGAGGAGCAGCAAGCAAATTTTAGAGCATTGCAAGATGGTGGACCTTGGAGAGGGGAAAAAGAAGGACGAACAATCTTCATAAAAACACGGGGAAACAACCCACAGAAATTCAGGCGATCTACTGCAAGTCACGCCGAAGGCCGCATCAAGAAGGATCACCGCCAATTGCTCATCCGAAGGCAAGAGATGTCCACAGATTGAAAGGCGTACGCCTCGGAAGTCAAATTGACCGGTAGAGGGGAACTACTGGAGTTGTGACGGGCATAAAGGAGCAACGAAAACGAGGTCGTCTTTAAAAAGGAGACGATTAGGGCCGAGGCATCGACCCTACGAGAGAACGCGCTAAGTGGTTGGGAAACAAGGGGGAGACGTGGAAAAAGGGAAGATGCCAGGGGGGACCAGCCTGCTATATCAGACAAGGGGGAGGAAATACGGAATTGGGGGGAACACCCGGGACACGAAGGTCTCTAAGTTATGAGATGGGACGCAAGGAGAGTCAAAACAATATGTTAAAAAAAAAGCTTAATGATTTGCGTAATGGGGGCAAAGTGAAAAAACACTAAAAAAACAGTCGAATCTCAGGGTCTCAATACATTGAGGGCAGAACGGCCGCAGGCCGACATATCCGCGTAGATAAATCCGAAAAGGGGAATGGAATCCAGTCCAGATCAACCAAGCAGGGGTATATGACGGGAATAAGCCGTACAATCAAGTTGTCAGGGTGTCAACGCAGGCGATAACTCCCAGCGAGGAAAAAAGGGCAATAACGTAACCAGCGGGAGGGTAGAGGTCAATAAACAAAATGGGAAGGCGTGGAAGGGTCCGTTTTTCCTGAAGCCAGAACGCAATAGACCGGCAGCGCAGATGAAAGAATAAGCCCTGCAGTCCGACGACCTGGCGGCAAGAACGGACGCCCATCTCAACTTGAAATCCTAGGGGTACACGTCAGGATGAAGAAGGGCAAGGGACTGAATTCTCGGGACAGTAGATTCAGGAGGGCCGTGAGGAAGAGATAAAACGGCAGCTCGCACCACAACCGAACGGCCGATGGTGGGGTCAAGCATCTTGTCGTTCAATGACAAAGATAGGAGAAGCAATCGAAGTTTAAGATGATTCTCGACGTCGGAAGGAGACGCGCTGTGTCTGGTCAAAAAAAAGCGGTGCAGTACATTAGTAGGCGCTCCGCATCGGCATGTGAAACACGATATCGGATGAGAATCCGCCACTGGAAGCAAAAGAGGACTTTAAGGTCTGCAGGACAAAAGTATAGGGACCTCACAGAACACCGTGCTGGTAGGACGCCCTATCCGAACATAGGGTATCCTTGAGGGGGATATTTTGTCTTTTGAAACTCCGGAAAAACGCTTTCTGGGGCCGAGGACGGAAAAGGCAGGGTGAAGCGGCCGGCCGGGGATGCTTCTAGCGTCGCGGGGAGAAAAGACGTGCAGATGATAAAAAGGTAAAGCAATCTAGCGATGCAGCATGGGGAAAAGGGGCGGCGCGGGGAGCGGGAGGGGGCGGCAAGAATCCCAAAAGGTGGGTGTGCGGCAAGCAACTCAAGAAAACGACGGAGTGCTATAGGAAGAACTGAAAAAAGAGAAGGGCGGCCTTTCGGCAACGAGGTAAGTCATGGTTACTGACGCGGGGGGAAGAGAGGAAGCGTGGGGGAAGGGGGGGCAACTCCTTGGAGGGACTCGAGAGAAGTACAAAGGAAACTGATTCAGGGGCGAAGTTTCCCGTGCACTTGAAGGCGAGTATATGGTCCACAGAACACGAGGCAATGACGTCATACTGAACGAGGCTTTTGGGAAAAAAACTATAAACCTCAGGGTCAAAGGGAATAGCGCGAGAACAGCTCTCTAAAAAAAACACGGAAGGGAGAGAAGAAGATGTGTAGCCATCTCTGATAATAGTCGGTCGGAGGGGTCATCCAAGAGCGGACAATAATGGAGCTCGATTGGCAAATCAGACGAGAAGAAGAGAGAAAGGGGAAAATGCCAGGAAGTTTCGCGTCCTCCTGGGGGAATCGCAGAGAGCGGTAAGAAACGGACGGGGGAAACTATTCACCACAACGAACAGAAGGCTATCACAACCTACGGTAGAAACATTGACAAGCCACCAAAATGGTCAATAGCAGAACAGGCCGATTGTTAAGGCTAGGGCAAACCTCGGCTTGGATCTGGCTGGAGGAAATAAAAGAAGTGGGAAGTGGAGGCTCAACAGAGAAATACCTAGCAAGAAGAACTTCAAGGAAAAAATACCGCTAGATAGGGAATTCGCAAAAGACAGAACGCTACATCGGAAGAGCGTTCCAAGAGAGTGAAGGATGCCAGAAGCAGTCGTCTGCATGTAGGAGGCAGGCTCCCAGATCCCGAAAGACTGATGCGGGCGGGGCACAGCAAGAAAGTAATGAGGCCTCTGGAAAGGGAAGAAAAGAAGGAATACGACGAAGTGGCCGGGTTGGAGGAGGAACGAAGGGAGGGGGCAAAGGGCTATTCGTAGAGGGCCCGAAAAATGACACGGCGGGAACCGAGATGGAAGAAAAACGAAGGCTCCATTCACGTCGCGGGAGTCAAGTCGAATGCAGCAAGAGCTCAAGACCGATGCGGAAAAGGAAAATAAGGGGATGGAGAAGGGGGACGGTTAACGCAGCGCCGTCCTCCCTCTATAGCAATGTTAACGAGATAGGCAAGGGAAGGGGGCAAGCCGATAAAGGGCAATCCCGAGCACGAAGATCGTGAACAGGTGGTGGGGGCCAAAGAAAGGCGACATGTCGTCTGGAGGAGAGAAGGTTCGATCTAAACAAAAAAAAAGCCTGAGTTTGCTTGGCTCAGGAAGGACAACAAAGCCGAAACCCTGCAATCGTGCTGGATTTCCGCGGCCCATCGCCTCGGTGGCAGTTGGGAGAAAGGTGGGTCAACTATGTGAGGATGCCTGACGGTGACAACAAGGCAACCACGGGGGGGGGGGAGTCCTAGAAGAGCAAAAACGAACCGAAGAAAACACTCCCGGGTGAAGGCTTGGGATGCCAGGTAGGATGGTGAATAGTCGAAAATAGGTCTTTCATGGATCTCGCTAATGGAGAAAGAGGATTATAGAGAGTGACGAAGATTTGGTCGAACAACAGCGTACATCAGATAACGAGTTTTTTGGAGTCTCGTCACATAGGGGGCGGGAGGCATAAGGGCGGACCCGCAAAAGGGGATATTCGTGGTTACCTAGTTAATCAAAAAATGACGAGTTGAGACAAGGTAGGGGAATCCCGGGTCTTGTTGTCAAAAGTGTAATAAACGCAGAAGTTCTGTGAAACCGATCGAGAAAAGGAAAAAAATTATATCGGGCCGAAGGAAGTTCCAGTAAGCCGCCGGGCGAGAATCGTAAGCCTGGAAAGCGCAAAAGCAGAACGGGAATAGGTTCGCCAGCTGCTTTTATAGTCTGGAAGGCAACCCAAATGTCGTAGGGGGTAAGAAAGGCTGGAGGGGGGGGGACTAAAAAACAACTCTTTCTCGTCCATCAATATTGAAGGGAGGGACATGGCAGGAGAAGCGGTGGAATTCAGAAAGATGGAGGCAAGAGTTGCGGAAGGGAAGGTCGCGCGTGAATTTGCGGTAGGTGAACAGTAACGGGGGGCGAATCTGGTTAGCTCCTCATGATTTGGGGGCAAGGATACAAGGGCCACCACAGTGGAAATAGGTTTGAAGTACTTTGGGCTGGCGAGCGCAATGATGTCGGGCACATAGAAGGGTCGCTAAGGTAGAAATTCTATGAGAAAAATATCAAAAAGGGAGGGTAGAAGAGGTCAGCCCAGAGTAATTCGGCAGGATTGGGGACATGGGTAACTTGGCGGGAGGAAGAATTAATCAAACGTATGCCAATGCCAAGTTGGGAAAAACATTGCATTCCAAAAGGGACGGCGATGGAACTTCAGAGAATCCCCTGTTAATCAAAACCAGGGCATGGCCTATATGTATCGCGGCCACTGGAAAGAAAGGATTGATGGGGGGTCAGGAAGCGAGAACGGGAGAGATGCGAAAAAGGTGACGGGCACACCTTCAGGAATGAAGGTGGGCCAGGAACATGGAAGAACGCTAAAGAAGAACACCGGGCATCGGGAGGTCCTTGAAGCCTGTTTTCAGGTGGGGCAGAAACCAGGAGGAACAAAAGTGAAGGCGGCAGGAAAGAAAAACGGGAATAGTACAATCCAGGGAAGAATTACAAGGCTGGGGGAAAGCATTTAGAGGGAATCTA
>Ga0179593_1314273_pt1 | contig 18456 bp, 28 predicted proteins | sample CZODoug2_1_08_16_FD_185931 | JGI IMG/M metagenome (GOLD analysis project Ga0179593, IMG submission 185931) | Vadose zone soil fungal communities from Angelo Coast Range Reserve, California, USA - CZODoug2_1_08_16fungal (PacBio error correction) | ecosystem: Environmental > Terrestrial > Soil >...
GAAAAAAAGAGTACCAGCGGAAACTGTCACCGAGGGTAAATCTCGACGGCCAGAGGGGGGAACAACGCCTTCAAAAAAAGAGAACCGAGCGCAAAAAGCGGCCAACGAAACCACCAATAAACAAGCGACTCGGGAAAAATGAATGTCCGACGGGGCGTACGACTATTCCCCGGGGAAAAAGCAAAAGGCAACCGAAAGAACGACCGGCCGCCGACTTTTCCACACAGAGGGAATCCACACAAAAAAAGGAACGGCGGTTCCTGCCAGCAAATGGTGAAAACCTAACAACCACGTGACACCAGGTTAGTTGGGGACGGCACGAGGCCCACGAGAAAGTCAAAAAAAACGCCGCCTCTGCCCCCAACATGAAAACTTTAAAGCATCATGAACATTAAACTTCAAGGTGGGGGAAACGGACGGCAACCGACCGGTACGTCAAAACCAGGGACTGCAAAAAAAAAAAAAAAAAAACCTCGAAAACACAAGCACCAAAAAGACCTGGAGGAGCAAAAAGAAACGAAAGGTGGGGGTAAAGTCGCTCGCCCCTGACGGCAATGAAGAACCTATCACGGACACGGATCAGGCAAACGCAAGGGCGTTCAACCCTACAAAGAAAGGGAACCGCAAGGAGCAGGGGAGGACGACTGCTCGACAGGGGCGGAAAGACACCTGCACAAATAATTCCATCAATAACAATTTCCAGAGGCGCAACTAAAAGTATGACAGGGGGGACTAATCGAACAACACGTTCGGAGCAGTTTGAAGGTGTCCGCCGGTTTGAGTGGGGGGGGGGGCACTTTAAAAGCCCACCGGAGGGCAGGGGCATTAGGGTCCCATCACGCCTCCACGGGGGGGACACAAACGGCAGGAAACGGGGGAGCGGCGGCGTTGGAAAGTGGGCAAAGCAAGGGGGGGGGACTCCAGACTTAGGAACGGCCCCACCTGACAAGCCGCCCGTCGCAGTTGGGGAACGACTGAAAGGTTGGGAGACCATGGGGAAAGGAAAAAAAAAGGAAAAATGGGGAAAAAAAGGCCACCAGCGAACGCGTGGTTTCGGGACGTTTCGGACGAGAAAACAACCGACGGCCAACCGATGTGGTAAAAAATGCGGAAAGGCAAGGGGGCAAAACAATTTAAGGGTTCATTGCCGCCAAGGCAAGGAACGTACGGGGGGGGAAACGTCGAATAACGGCCGCACGGGAAAAGGAACAATGGGGCAAAACCACAGACCAACTCGACGGGGGCGGTGCCACCTGCCTTGGGTCATAATAAAGAATAAAGCTGACTCCCCCTTACAAGGAAAGAGAGTGGGGGTTGTCTCGGTGAAAATTCACGTGGGGGGGGCGGTAAAGGCGCCTGGCCAACATTACGCGAGGGGTTTGGTTGCGAGAAAAAGGACCCCCGCCGCCTCCGTACCAGCGGGGTTGAAAGGAAAAGGACTGATTCCAAAAAAAACCTCGAAATACGAACGTCGACGCGGCATGTTGCAACTGGAGGCGCGCAAAAGGGGAGGAACAAAACTAGAACGGGCCTCAGGCCAAGGTTTGTCCCAAAAAAAAAAGGGGGGCAGGTCCCCCAAACCTTCGCGGACCAAAAAAAAGCACCAGAAGCGACAGAAACCCGGGCAACCACAAGGTGGGGGTTCCAGGGAAGGGGGGGGGAAAAACTGGGGTACTACAAACCTCAGCCTGGTTTACTTACGAAAAGGAAGGGCCTCCTGCTGCTGCACGGAAAGGAGACCAGCGCCCCGAAAGAGGTTTGGCGCCTTGGAACTCAGGGAGAGCCGGAAAAGGGAATCCAAAAAAAAAAACACGCCTGGCTTGGGGCGGCCGTACCCCGTACCACCAGAAGGGGCGGCCGGGTGCCACCGTCCACAACAAAAGAACCAACACAGTTTTGACTTTGGCAGCGTGCAGCCATGAAGACAAGTGGGGGGGGAACCAACCCCCAAAACACAAGAAAACGAAAGAGACGGAACTAAGAGCATGTCGTGTCACGAAACGTCCACTCAAGATCAGAGGGGAAAAAAACCAAAACAAAAAAAAAAAAAAAGAACAAGGACGGCCCCGCAAAAAAAGGGCAGAAAGCAAAAGCAAATGCTCAAAGTCGCGATCGGCAAAAAAAAAAGGCGGGACGGCCAAGTTCCCATGTCAAAATAAAACAAGAAAAACAGAACCAACGAGGGGAAAACACGGGAAAAGAGAGGCGACCCTAAGAACCTCGGGAAAACCCGGGGGGGACCCAAAAGGGCGGGACGAACCCCGCAAACCCAAAAGTACAAACGAAGAACCGAAGTTTTTTTTTGTGTTGAGAAGAAGGTTGACTCAAAGAACATTTTGCAACCGCAAAGGGGTGTAGGGAAAAGCCAATCAATTTAAGAAGGAACGCTGGAAAAAATGCAAAGAAGGGGGAAGAGCTAGAGCCGCCCCTTACTACAGACAGTTAAAAGAGAGCCAGCCCTCAAACCTCTCCTCACCCGACACGTCAGACGGAGAGGGGGAAAGCTCCTTTGGAAAGCGGTCAAAAAAAAGAAACGGCGGCACCAAAACAACGAACAGGCGTTCTGACGGAAAAAGAAACGGAAAACCACAGAAACCGAAAAAAGCCGGCCAGAAAATCCCGAGGGACAAGGAAAGCGAAAACAAAAAACACACGCAACTCCGAAAAAATTCGCCCTAGGGGAGACCTACGGATAAGTGGTTCAACACACTCGTCGCCACGGAAAAAAACGAGAAACGAAAAAAAAAGAAAAACCCGAGGCCGTCGTCGGAGTCTGACGAAAAAACAGGCTCAAAACAACACACGTCGCCGCCTTTGGAAAGAAAAACAATAGAGATCATTCCCCAAGGAACGCCAGTTTTCCCTGACGAGGGGGGGAAGGGTTTACCAGGGGGCATGTATGGGGGGGGGGGGAATTCAATTCGTACTCTAAACACCTCTTTTTCCTGAAACCCCCAATAAAGAGGGACAAAAACCACTAAAAAGAACCGTGTCTTGAATGAAAAAAAGCTGAGTTGCAGTTTTTGCGCTTTTTTTTTTGGGGGTGAGAACGTTGGGCAAAAACCTTCAACCGGAAGTCGTAGTCGGGGGGGGCAGAAACCAAAGCCGTTGAAAAAAAAAGTACCAAGGGGGGGAAAGGGGGAGGGAAACTTTAATTTTTACAGGTGCAAAAGCACAACACCGCAAAAAATGAGGGAAATAGAAGGGCTTTGACCAACTGACAAAAGAGAAACGAGCAAAGCAAAGTCACGGGCCGCAACCTCCGAAAAGACTGGAAAGAAAAAAGAAAAAAAGCCGGCATGGTGCAACGAAAGAAAAAACAAAAACCGACGGGTTAGCCGCTTAAGCAAGTACATAAAAAAACCCACGGGAAAGGACCCGTCGCGGCCCAACCCAAGTTTCTAAGGACACAACGGCCCGGAAATTTTTTTGGGGGGGGTTTTTGGAAGTCCCGATAGAAAAAGGGGGTCAAAAAAAGAAAAAAATAAAAAGGGAAAACCACTATGCAAACACGTTACAACCAAAAGGAAGTGTGGCAATAAAGTTGCGTGAAGAGGGTGTGGGTTCAAAAAAAACGCAGCCGGGGGCAGAGTCAAGGCAAAACGGCCCGGGGAAAATGGCCATCCTTTTCCTGCCCGCAAGAACAGCGACATGCAAAAAACAGGAAAAAAAAAAAAAGAAACAACAAGAAAAAGAGGAGATGCACTCGGAGGGGGGGGGCACAAGTTAGTGCCAAAAATGCTGAAACCGGACAACAAGGAAGTCTAAAAAAGAGGACCACAATTCGAAAAAGCTAATCCAGGAACAAGAGGAGGGCTACAAAAACAAAAAGTGTAAAAAACGTTTGGAAACCAGGACAGAACAAAGGGGAAAAAAAGGTAAAAACGGATACGGGCTTGTTAAGGGAAATTTTCGCGAAAGACCAAAAACTGTCGGACCCGCCGGTACCACACTCCGTCCTGAAAGAAAAAGAACAAAAAAGAGAAAGGTGAGACCCTGGCAGGGGGGTCGAAAGGCCCCTCTGGGGGTCAATCACAGGGAACCGCCACGGAGGGCCGGAAGGGGGGTGGGTGGGGAAAACCGCAGGGGGACCGGTCCCCCCAGTCGGCCGGGAAAAAGAAACACTTGAAAGTCGGGGGTACATGGGGGGGCCTACCCCCCAAACAACCGGGAATCAAAACTTGTACTGGTTCGAAAAAAAAAGGAAGGGCAAAAAAACGAAAATCAAAACTCTACCGGAGAGAGGGTAGAGTTGGACCTACAAATAAAGGACTCACACAAAAACAAGGAGGAGGAGAAAAAAAAAAAAAAGAAAAAAAAGAAGGGACCCAAAAGAAGGCAGTCAACGATTTCCGCAAAGGTTCAAACCCGGGAGTGGTCTGAACGAGGGGGGGTAATACAAGGGGAACCTTAAAACGCAATAAAAAGTTCCCAAGAATTACAATGGGTGTGTGTCAGGCAAAAAAAAAGAGCGAAAGGACAAAAAAGAAAGTTGGGTTAACAACGGAAAACAAGCAGCGGAGAACCAAAATTTGCAGTGGCTCAGGAGAAGTGAAAAAACAACCAACCTCTGAGGACAACTTCTCAAACGGGGCCCAAACGGAAAATGTGGGAAAAGTCTTGTAAAAAAAAAAAAAAACAGGCGGAAAAGGTACGTCATTACATCACCATCGCCGGGAAAAGACACTTAATGAGTCCACCCTGAACCAGACAAAAGGAAATACAGTTGTGGGGGGTTCTCGACCCAGATCGGCCAGCTCCCTGGGGGGGGGGGGGACCACTAAACACAGTAGTTGTGGGGAAAAGCCACAGCAGGGGAAACCAGACCAAAAAAAAAAACCACGAGGGGAAACAAATGGGAAAAACACCAAACAAAAGAAAGGAAGCGTCACCGGCCAGGTGTTCCTTGTTTAAAAGGGGCAAGGGGGTCACAGGAAAACAAGTCACGGGTACAAAAAGTAAGGCACGAGTTCCCGCCGGGGGTGTTTTAAAAAAAAGGAAGAAAGAGTTTTTGGAAAAGGAACACCGCAACAAAATGTTGGCGGATTGAAGCAGAATAAGAGGGCACATGGGAAAAACCCCCCAACAAGAAGAAATCTCTACTTTTCCGGCAAACTGCTGGGTGGTAACTGGACGAAAAAGCGGCGGCCAAAAAAGGGGGAGAAAAACCACGGGGTTCATGCCCGCCCGGCGCACGGGACTGGGGGTCGGGGAGGGGCCTGTTGGGCAAGTGTCGATCGTGCTGGGCGCAGGGGAAAACAAGAATCTGCCGGGCTGTAAACTGGGGTGTTTGAAAAAAAAAAAAAAAAAAACAAAATGCACTTACACGTGGAAATCCCCGTGGGGGCAGTCCATCTAAGGTGCCCGCAAAAAAAGGTGTTGACTTGGGTTCCTTGGGGTGCGAAGAAGAAAGGAAAAGTCAAAAAACGACGGGCAAACGGACCCAAAGTGACAAGAAGCAAAAAAACACCGGCAAAAAAAAGACAAAAACAGGCCAAAACGACCAAAAAAAGCGCAAAAGGAAAGAACAAAACCATCAAAGGAGGTTTGGTTGTTGGGGTGAACAGACAGAGAAAAAAAAGAAACAGAAAAAAAAAAGGGTTTCAAGGAAGGGTGACGCACACGAAAAGAAATTAAAAAGCCAGGACCCCAGCAAAAGGGGGGAAGGAAAAAGGGAAAACCAGCCAAAACGCGAAAAAAGAAAAAAACAAGCTGCCAAACGAGTGTGGGTTGGGGGGGGATGTGGGGGGGGGGAGGAAAAGAACGACTCAGGGGGGGTGTCCTCGGCCAAAAAATGGTTGTGGGGGAAGTGGGCAAGAAACCGAAGCATGGGGAAAAAAGGGGGTTTAAAAAAGGTCGCCGAAACGGTTTCCAGCCCACAAGGGGGGAAAAGAGGGTGAAGGATCGGGTGGGGAGGGCCCCAAGAAAGAGGATAGGGGAAGGGAAAGTTAAAAGTAGAACTCCTGACCCGCAAAAAATGGGGACCGCCGGTGCTGGCAACAAGCAACCACTCCCAAAACCCTAACAGGAAAAAGGGGAAGAGCGAAACGTAAAAAGAATCCGGCAACCAGATCGACGAGACAGAGAAAGGGGAAACCGAGGGCCTCAGCAAAAGAAAAAGAATTACTAATCACAGCAGAAACCCGCCCTTGTAAACAAGGAAAAAAGGAAAGAAGGAACCCGTCTGCAAAAAGAACTTTTTCCCGCCGTAGAAAAAAACTGCTTCAAAAGGGGGGAAAAGGGGGGAATGGGTAAGGTTCAGGTTAAAAAAGCCAAGACACGGGTAAAACACATTCGGCAGTCCCCGACGGAAGGGGGGACCGAAGGGGGTGATAAACGGAGGAAGGGCGAGTGGGAATGTGGGGGGTGCCCAAACCGAAGAAAAGGAAAATTCAGAGAAAGCGCGTGAATTCGCAGACAGATAAGAAGTCGACGTTTTTTTGCAAAAAAAAAATGGGGGAAAAAAACAATGTTGGGGGCCGAAGACCAGAAGCGTGAAGGACCGTCACGAAAAAAAATGAAAGCAAGGCGGTTCGCAGGACGGAAAAAGGGGAGACTGGTACGAAAAACCACGGCTTGAGGAAAAAAAAAAAAAAAAAAACACACGACAAAAAACCAAGGGTATGGGGCGGGGGAGGAAGAAAAACGCGCCGCGATTCGATAGGGAGCAACCGGCCAACCCCAGAGGCCGCCGTATGAGGCCACGAGGAGCCCGTGCTTAACAAACAGAACAACGACGCCCAACTTGTGCCAAGAAAGGGGGGGGGCCCAACAAAAAAAAAACTCCCCACCGAGAGCGGACGAGAAAAAAAAAAAAAGAATGAGCTGACATACAGTAAAAGAACCAAAAAAAACACCCACGCATTGACAAGAAGTCTGAAAAGAATTTGCCCAAATGGGACGATGCAAAAATCCTTGTCATTGCTTGGAAAAACGGGGGACCATGAAAAAAAACACCGGCTTTTTCCAAAGAAAAAAAAAGGGTCTAGGGAGACAGGGTTGGTAACGACAGCCGTCCGCCTGGGTTTGGGGGGAGTGCATCGTAGGGGGGGGAGAGCAGTAAAGGTTTTTTGGTTTTTTGAACGACATCCTGGGTGGGACACCTGGGGTCGGGGGGGAGTTTGCGGGGAAAAAATCGACACCGAATCGTGCAGAGGAGGGGGGGGGGGGAAGACCCACGCAAAAAAAAACAACAGATCAAAAAGCCAATTCTATTATACCGGGAAGCCAGCGGGGAAACGCCCAGCCAAATTGGACCCACCGGACCAACAAACAAACAGACGGAGGAAAAAAAAAAAAAGAAGGGGGCTTGGACACGGGCCCTGGGAAAATCCGTTTGGTCCGACGAAAAGTAAAAAAAAGACCAACAGAGGGGGTCCGAAGGAATGACGAAAAACGCAAAAAAAGAGGGAAAAAAAACGTCGACCAGACTTTTGGACCGGGAACGATGGCAAAAAAAGGTGGAGTGAAGGGGGAATAAAGAACAAAAACGCGAGAGGAAAGGTTTCTAGGGAGACAAAAAGAAACGCGCGACTTCGAAAGAAAAGGGGAGAAAACACGGGCGGAAGACCCGCCAAGTCAAAAAAGAGGAACGAAGACCAAAAAAAAACTGTCCGGAAAACGAAAGGGGAATTACAAAAAGAACAAAAAAAACAGACGTGACAAGGAAGGCCAACAAGCTTCTGTAGTGGCGAGGACACGAGCAACTCCAAAGAAAGGCACCCGAAAACCAACTGCAGAAAAAAACGGAAGACGAGGGAGAAAAGGAAAAATTTGGAAGGAAAGACAGGAAAAATGAAATGGTTTGGAAGTAAAAGAAAAAAAAACCCAGCTGATATCAGCACGCAAAGGAAAAAGCGCCGCGTCCCCGGCCCACCCTTGATGGGTGGGGGAGGAGAGAACGAATTAACGGGAATCAAAGAGAAAAAAAACGAAGGCCGATCGGAGGACACTGTCTAAGGTCGAAAAGGGGGAGCCGGGGGGGGGGAACTGAAACCTTCTGGGAGTGGCAAAAGAGGACGAAACGGGACAGACAGGGCCGGATTAAAAAAAGGTTTCAAACAAAGAATGATTCAGGGAAAACGCCCAGGGGGGAGGGACCGCGGAAGAGTTGAGAAAAAAAGCGTGTCAGAAAAGAAAGAACTAAGGTGGGGGCAACAAGTGGTTGTGGGGGGGTGGGGGAGGGGGAACTAGGGGAAGGAAAAAAACCCGTTCCAGGGTGGCGGCCAGGAAGAAAAAAAAGTCAAGGAACGGGATTGAGGGGGATCGTACTGCTCCCCCCCAAAACGGGGGGGTTTAATTGCAAGAAGGGTAAAAAACGTGGTCAAAACGGAAGGTAATAATACGAAGAGAAAGGGGAAGAGTGGCTTTTAAACCGTGCCCTCGAGATTTCCGGTGGAACATCCTGGGACGTCACCAAAACGTGGGAAAAGGGGGGGGACAGCAGAAAAATAAAAAGGAAAAAAGGGACAGATTAACTAAGGAAAGGAACCCTCAATTCAACACCAAAAAAGGGAAAAGGGGGATTATGGGAAAGGGAAAGGAAAAAAATGGGAATTAGGAAAACCTCGACCGGGGGAACCGACGAAAGAACTCCACTCAAACGGGAAGGAAAGAAATCGAAAATCGGCCAAGACAGGAGACAAACTGAGGGTCGCGTCCAAAAAACGAACCAACAAAAATCCCCTCGTAACACCCAGTCATGTAAAGACCAGGTCAGGGGAAAAAAGTCAATGTTCCCCAGACAGAAAAAAAATTAAAAAAGGAAACTCACAACCCCGGGTGAAAGCTAAGCCCAGTCCCCCAAGGGGGAAAGAAGGTTTCAAACATTCCGCAGTGGTGGAAGGAAAAAAAACCGTGGGGAAAATTCAGTTGGGAAAACGGAAAACATGAGAAAAAATACAGAACCAAAAGACTGTCGGACTGGCGGCTTAGGGAGACAAGAAGACCAGGGGGAAACAGAGACAGAAGGACTTCCACTGAATAACGACTAAAAAAAAGGACCCCTGACAGAAAAAAAAAAAGAGCACTCCGACCAATGGGACAAGAGATAAATCCCAAATCGGCAAAGCTTCAAAAACCCCGCGGGGGGAAGAGGAAGACTTCCAGAAGGAAAAAGCCATCACAAGAAAAAAAAGGTGTTGAACGGAGGGGCTCGTTGTTTTACCGCAAGTGCAAAAAGGAGGAGGGCAGAAACAAAGGGCCTCCAACTGGCCAAAAAAAAAAAAAAAAAAAATTCTGAGCGCGAAAAAAAGACGCACACAATCGAACAGCCCCCAGTTCAGGAAGGCTTGGGACACCTGGATTGTTTGTGAAAAAACCGGGGGGGGGGAGGGAACTACTTCTGACCTCAAAAAAACTCCAGGCGGTGGGGCGGCCATCAAAAAGAGAAAGATCCAGTTCCAGCAAAAAAAAAAGTGGGGGGTGCCTTTCACAGAGTCCCCGAAAACGTGGGAGAAAAAAAAACGCTCGACGTCCCGGGCCCGTGGGGAGGAAATGGGAGAGGAGAAAGACCACAACCCCTCAGAAAGCAAGGTTTCGATTTAGAGACTGCCACGCAAATAGGAAAAATAATGTTCCTAACTGGCGGAAGGACGTGCGTAAAAAGGGGCAAACAAACTGCCATAGAAAGAAGGAAAAAAAAGAACAGACAAAAGGCACACAACGGGAAAAGACAGCCCCACAAAAAGGCAATGGGGGCAGAGCCAGCCACAGAAAGGGGGCCTTGGGACAAAAGCTCAGGTAAAGCGGAGACTAAACTCTGATAAAACCGAATACTGGGACTCAAGTCTGGTACTTCAAAAAAGTTGTGCAGGCACACAAAGAGCACTGGACAGAAAATCAGGGACCTGGTTAAAGAAGAAGGCACTAAAAAAAAATCCCCACAAAAAAAAGGAAGAGGCGCCCTCAAAAACGGACCAAACGAACACAGGGATGTCGGGTTCCACCAAACAGTGGGGTCACACCTCAGCCCAGGAGGGGGGGGAACTCCAAAAGTTCGAGACAAGGGAACAAGTCAAGGACAAGGTCCCAACCAGAAAAAAGAGAGGATCGGGGTCCGCGGGGGACGGTCAACCAAATGGGACAAATACCGAGAAACGAAATACCAAAAGACGAAAGGGTGGTCACTGGCAAAACTTGATTGTAAAAAAAAAAAGGGTTAAGGCAAGACCTCAGCCTTGGGCCCGAGCAGGAAAAGGCCTTCGTACCTGTCACTTCAGGGGAATCGCACCACAAGTGGTTGGACCAAGGCGTGGGAAAGACTTGGGGGACCAGGGTCTCTCTTTCAAAAAAAAAGTATGCAAAAAATGGGCAGGAGGGGGGGGGAACCTTTTGGTGGCAGCCAACGGCCGAAACACAGTGCAAACCGCCAACAAGCTAGAAAACGTGGGGGTTCCCGGGAAAAAGAAAAAGCCCAAGAAATCAACAGGGTTTTTCTAAACAGGGGGGAACGCCAGTTCGACCAAACGGTGGGTGGGTCCCAGAAAAAAAAAGAACCACAGAAGTTAAGCAAGAACGGTAACGAGCAAGGGGGAAAGAAGACCCCCACACGACGACAGGTGAGAAAGAACCCGAGGATGGGGGAAAGCACAAGCCCTCGGCAAAACAGCAAAAGAAAAACCAACGGCTGAAAGAAAAACAGATGAACATCAAAAAAAAGAGGCAGAAGTGGGAAGGGTAAACCACCCCCCCAAGAAAGGTTGGCCGGGAAGGAGACGGCACATTTCCCGAATAATCGCACAAAACAACCCGACCACTGTGGAAAAAAGTACAGAAGCACGGAGAAAAACCATACGCGACCCCGGGTGGGTAGGCAAGGATTACTACAGAAGTAAAAAAAACAAACCCCATAACCTGCAATTCAAAAAAAGTTTTTTTTTACCTAAAAGAACCTTGGCGCGTTGGGAAAAAGTTGAATCAAAAAGGTTTTGGGGGGTTTACCCCACACGGACAAAAAAAGGAGGAAAACATCTGGATCTGAGAAAAAAAAAAAACAGTTGGTATAAAAGGGGAAAGGGGGGAAGAAGAAAAAAAGACCACCCACTTGGAAGCACCCGGGGATCGTGGGGGGACACAGATAAGAGGCACAGTAGAAAAGGAAGGGAAGCACCTCAGCCGCCCGTGAGGGACTCGGAAAAATGCGGCACAAAAAAAAAAAGAACCTCTGGAGCATAAAGGAAGGGACACAATGCAAAGAAAGAAAAAAGGGCCCCGCCGAAAAACGAGGGGGGGGCCTGTGGAAAAGAAAGAAAGAAACCCCAACGCCGCACAAAACGGAAAAGGGGGGGAGCAAGGGTTGTCCACAATAAAAAAGGCCTCCTTGTGAAACGAAAATAAAGAGGGGGAAAAGCCACGAGAAAAAGTCCCAAAAAGGGGGAGGTTTTTCGACAATCCAAAAAGGGGGAAATTCCTCGAAACCGGAGTTCGGCAGTGGATGCTTCGCTTTTGTGGTGCCAAGCGAACAGCCCTGGGGGTGCTGAAGGGGGAAAGGATTGGATTTAAAATTTAAGGTGGAAAGTGAGAGACGTAATGAAAGTAAAAAGAGGACAGACACCACGAAATCGGAACTAGGAAGTTCAAAACGTAATTAGAAAACCGGGAAAATGGGAAAAAGAGGGAGTCTCAATTTCTGTGAAAAAAAAAGGGGGGGGGGGAGGGGGGAAATTCCCACTTCCCCCGGGAAAAGGGGGAGGAGGAGGGGTTGTCAAGCAAAAAAGTGCAACAGGATTTTGGAAAAAGAGGGGGGGGGGTACTGGTAGGCCAAAAGAACGAACAAAATGCAGAAAAAAATCCGCCCCTTACAACAGGAAGAAGAAACTGAGCAAACACTTCACAAATCTAGCAATCATGCAGCGTTGAACATCGGGACTGTGGAAAAAACTCCAACGGACACCAGAAGGTCGCCGCGGGGGTGAAAAAAAGTGTAAAAAAGCAACAACACTCGCAACCTGAAAAGGAGGGAAAACAGCCCAGAGTGTGGGGGTTTGAGGGGCACGACTAAACCTACGAAGCACACCGGTGTGTTTTGACGCGGATCCGCCGGCAGTGCCACCAGAAAAAAACAAACGCAAAAAAAAGGGGGGGTGTGGAGACGGGCATACATAAAATGACCAACCTAAAATATCAGGGGTCAAGTGGCCCTGATCACCGTAAACCAGGGAAGGAACTTGTTGCAAAAGAGGGAAAAGGAGGTGTGATGCTTGGGGGGGATGTAGGCGCCCCTGTAGCATAACATGTCTGGAGAAAAAAAGAAGGGCGCTCAAATAAAGGGGTCACTTGCAATAAAAAGTGTTGTGTGGGGGAGGTCACCCTGAAAAACCCTACCCTGACCAACGAACGGGCCAGGAAAAAGGCAGCCAAAAAGGAAGAGGGTGCCGAGCAACGAATCGAACACTAATCGGAGAGAAAGAGAGGGAAAACGGATGGAGGCCGAGCCCAAGAGGGGGAACGGTGGAAAAAAAAAGCAAGGGGGGGAAGGTAACGGGGAAGACGAAGGGGGGAACCTGGCAGTGCAGAAAAAAAAACAAACCGGTCAAAAAAAGTCCTGGGAAAACCCGCCGGAACCTAGCACGGGAAAAAAAAAAAAAAAAATAAAAAGGCAGGAAGAGTTCCTGCACAGCGGGCAAGGGGGGGGGGATCGTGTAACCGGCCGACTAGAAAAAGAAAAAAAACTGGTTAACTGGGAAAGACCCCCCCTAACCGCACAAAAGCTTGTAACACAGTTCCCCTGGACGCTACTAACAACGGTAAAAACAAAACCTCATAAAAGGACAGGAGGTGGGAAATAAGGTCGACCAGCCTTCTCATAACAAAAAAAAAAGGAAGAGGGAAAGGAAAAAGAAAAAGGAAAAATGGTAAGGGGACCGAGAAGCAACCAAAAGTGTCAAGGCAAGGGGTGTGGGTCAAAAGGAAAACCGGTAGACCAAAGAAAGGGAAAGGAGCGCACGGCCCCGGAAACGATGCCAGGGGGGACAAAGGGGGGTTTTCAGTCAACCGTCAAAAGGTGAAATTTAACGGGCGGGGAAACCAAAAAGAACGCCCAAGAACGAGAAAAATTCGGCAACGAAACAAAAAAATTGGGGGGAAGGTGAAATCTTGAGGAGAAAAAAAACATGGGCCGGCAAGGCCAAGAACCTCAAAGTCGTCCAGTTAAAAAAAGGAAAAGATGAAAGTAAAGCCTACCCTGGGCAAAACGAAGAAAAAACTGTTCGCGCAATCGCCCAAACAGGGAATGTTTCCTCAGGGGGGGAGGTGTAGAAAGGAAAGTGGGCACAGAGCCAACTTCCTGGAAAAAAAAAATGTAGGACCCAACGAAAACGGAAGCCAACATCCTTTTGTTTGTGTAGGGAAGGGTTTTTTTCGCATGTGGGAAGGTGAAAAATTTCGAAGTGGGTGACCAATCCAGAAAAAAGCGGTCCACCGTCGCAAAAAACAGTAAGGGGGCAACAAAAGGGGTAGCAGAAACAGAAACAAGGGTGGTGGGAGGGGAACCTTTAGTGCGGAGACAAGAGAACCCGGTTGAACGGGTCAGCCCCCTTGGAAAAAGAAGCAAATTCGAAACCGGGGAGTTTGTCCGTTGTCGGGAAAAAATCGGGGAACCCAAAAATAGAACGTGCACAAAGGTTGACGAAGACGGGGGGGACTCAAAAAAAGGCGTCGGACAAAAACGACGGGGGCGAGCGTGTCAAAATTAGGGGGTTTAGGTGGGGGGGGTGGTTTAAACGGGAAAAAGGCCACCCGGGGAAAGCAGACTTTCACGTAGAAAACCCGGAATTTCTGCACAGGGAAACAGGGCGAGTTGCCAACCAAAAATTGGGTTTTGGGGTAGGGGGCAGGGGAACGAAACCGGAAAAAAAAAAGGTCACCCAGAAAAAAGGGGAAAAAAGGCTGAACCCAGAAAGACGCACAGAAGGAAAAGGGAACTATCAAAAAAAAAAGCCACAACGTGCCCAAAAAAAAACAGAAGAAAAAAGGAGCCAGTGAATAGAAACGCCAAGGAGGAAGGAGACCAGTTGACAAACAGAAGGAAGTGGTTTTTTAACCCACAAGAAAAAAAAAAAAACCACCTTAGAAACGCACCGCCAACAGAAAAAAAAAAATAAAAAAAAAGCAAGTCAAAACCGAAACAAGAACAAGACGGACAAAACTAATGGGGGGGGGTGGGAAAGCCCCCGACGGGAGAAAAGGTGGTGCACACTCAAAATTTTTCAAGGGGGGACCACGCGGGACAAAAGTTGGGGGGAAAGACCGGGAAAAAAAGTGGGCAGCACCGAAAAGCGGCTTGGACCAAAAAGGGGTGGTTTGGTCACAGGCGCCCTTCCTCCCGGAAAGGGAGGGAAAAAGTTCAAAATAGGCGTGTCCAAGGGAGTCAAAAGGAAAAGGGGGGGGGTTTCCACGCAGAGCCCAGCAAAGAAGAAGACCCACAAACACCAAATGCCAGGTAGCGGCCAAGCGCGCGAAAAACAAAATTACTCAAAAAAGGGAAAAGGGGGTGTGGGGCACCGAAAAGAAACGAAAAAAGTCCAAGGGAAAAAATAAAAGAAAAAGAAACATCGCCAACGCTTGGGGGACAGAAAAAGGGGACCCCAAACAGAAACATGCAAAGTTTTTTGGCCTTACGCTGGGGGGGGTTTTCACAAAAAACTGGAAAAACTTCACTCCTCAAAAGGGGGGGGAAGGGATAGAAACATGGGGTGGGGTTTCTGTGATCGAAAAAACGAAACCAACGTAAAAAAAAACCTCCCCCCCGAGTAAAAATTTAAAGGAGGGAGGGGGGGTTAAACGACCGTTGGGTAAAAGTTTGGGGGAATGATGCGATCGTTGTAAAAAATGGAAGACCTAAAACCGAAAACGTTAACAAAAAAAAAAGCGGGGGGGGGAAGAAAACACGTCCGACGCGAATGCATTGTTCAAAACAAAACCAGAGGGGGTGCCAACCCGGCCTGGGAAAAAAAAAAACCAGGTTTTTCCAAACAACACAAGGATGGGGGCGGGGGGTGGCACAAATAGAGGGATGACTGACGAGAAAATAAGAAAATGGAATAAACACCAGTCAGGGGTTAATCAGGGCCCCGAGGGGGGTGTGGTGTTTAGGACAAAAAAGGGAAGGTGCAATTGGGAAAAGAAAAAAACAAAAGCGACACAAAAAAAGGGGAGGCGGGATGGTCGAAAAAAAAAGGGGGACGGCCAACCAAAGAAAAGGTCCAGCCAACACCCCCAATCACCCAAAGGGAACACCAAGGAATTCCAAAAGAAAAAAAAGAAATCAGCTCCAAGGTGGTTTAGAAAAGGAAACAGACAAAAGGAACGGGTAAAAAACGGGGAGAACGCCCGAGCCAAAACAGAGGGAAAACGCGCTGGGCGGTCCAACATAAAACAGAAGAGGGAAAGGAAAAAAACATTAACCCAATAGCAAAAGAAAAAAAGAAGTTGTTCACATCCACAGCCGCTGCACCCGGGTAGTTAAGGGGAAGATCGGAGGGGGTAAACCTTCCAGAGCCCCATGGGAATCGGAAAGACAACCCGGGGCCGAAGTACAGAAAGCCAAAAGGGGTGACCGCCCGAAGAAAAATAAAGGGGGGGGGGGGACACGGAAAAAAGAAGGCAAAACAGACGTCGGAAAAACACTGGTGAAGGCCTGCGGTCCTAAAAAATAAGGACGCCCAACGCAACTGGGTCTTAACGTCCAAGTGTGGGCCCGCCCCCCAAAAGAGAGCAACAAAAGCTCTAGAGTGGAGAAGGGTAAGTAAACGGAAGCACGAAATTTAAAGGGAGCAGGAAGCAACCACCGGAAAAAGGACAAAACAAATTCCCGCCCATTTAAAGAAAAAACCTCGGGCGTGGGCCCCGGGAAAGGACGGGCAAAAATTCCGGGGGGTCAAAAGGGGAAACGAAAGGCACTGCTCCGAACTTACAAAGGCCAGGAAAATGCAGGTTGAAAGGACAAGAAGGAAAAAACGAACATTCGAGGGAAAACGGGGGGCAACCCCGAAAAAAAGGGGAGTGACCGCAACAAAACGAAAAAAAAAGGGAGCTTTGGACTTCATAAAAAAAGGGGGAGAATGCTCAACCCCCGGACCCAAGCGGCCAAGACCAAACAAGGGCGCCACAAAAAAAGAACGACGGAAGGAAAAAAACCAAAATAGCACTTTGAAAAACACCCCTGTAATCAAGCCCGGCAAGGCACAAAAAAAGAGGAAAAAACATCGGTGGAGAATTCGCCAAAAATGCCCAATAGAGAGGAACGGAAACCCTTCACAATCAACGAAAAATCCGGAGGGGGAAAAGGAAGACACACCGATAGGGCGTGACGAACCTCGGGGCAAAAACTTCCCCAATTCTTGGGTCCTGGTTTTTGAAAAAAAGCGGGGGGGCCCCTCAAAAAGCCTGTCAGAGGCAAGGAACAACCAGAAAAAAAAAAGAAAGGGGGGCTTGCCGTAAAAAGAAAAACTGACCCAAGGTTTGAGGGGTGGTTTAAAGAAAGCAGAAAAGAAGAACTGGGCCCCAAAAGTGCAAACAAAAAAAGGTCACAAGAAAAAAAAGAGAGAAGATAAGGAGGAAGGGCGGAGGCCCCTCATTGGCGGGGGGGGGGACAAACCAGGGGTTGTGTCCGCCGGGGTGGCCAAGAGGGGGGGGGGGGGAACACTCAAAAGAGGACGAACGGTGACCGGGGGGAAAGGGGTGATTATGAAAAACTCTGTGTTGACCAGGTTGGGGTGAGTGGAAAAAAGTGAAGAGCCGAACAGGCCAAAGCGTAGGGAGAGCAGAGGTGGCCAAAAAAAAAAAAAACGCTGAAAGAATGGTTCCACTGTTTTTGTGGAAAAAAAGTGGCAGTCAAGACATCAAAATTCAGTGGAAAAGCAGGGGGAAGGAAAAAAAAAGTAACAATGAGCGCAAAGGGGGGAGGGGTTTCCCCCCCACACCGGGAAGTGAAGAAAAGAGAAAGGGAAAAAAGGTCGGAAAAAAAGAAACGCCGATGGGGGGAACACGGAGTGGCTTGTTGGTTTCAGGGGGAACAAAAAGCACTCCGGGTGACAGGGGAAAGTGGGAAACGATAAAGGTACGGTGTGAAAAAAAAAACTAGATAAGGAAAGGAAAAAACAGTGTTCCAACGAAGAACCAAGCAGGAAGAGGGCAAACAAAAAACAAAGGAGGAACATAAGGGAAGAAAACAAAGAGGAAAGAGAAACGGAAAAAACAAGGAAATCGGAACAGAAAAAAAACGAAAGAGGAAAAAAAAAAACCTCAAAAAACGAAGCAACGCGGAAAAAAAGAAAACCCCACTTAAGAATCGTCAGCACCAAGGGGGGGGGGAGGAAAAAGAAACAGTCAAACCCCCCGGGGGGGGAAAACAGAAAAAACCCTCACGGAAAGAAAAAAGACAAAAAAGCATCTAAGGAAAAGGCCCCAAACCACCACTGAAAAGGGAACTTTTAAAAAAAAAAATGCAAAAAACCGATTTTAAAAACAAGGGGGGGGAAAAGTTTTCCGTGAAAAATCGGGCAACCAAAACACTCCCTTTCGACACACAAACCCTCGGGCAAAGGGCCTAAGCCATTGAACAAGGGTTGGGCCAGCAGGGGGACCCGGAACTGCAAACAAAAGCGAACCGACTACCACAGGAAAAAAACGCCAAAACAACAAAGTTGGGGTCCTGAAAACCCACATCGCCAGCTAACCAAAGGGGGAAGGGGGGGGATCGAAAACCGGTCAGCGCACTCACACCGCCAAAATAGGGGGGAAAAAATACCTTGTGCCAGGGCAGAAAAAAACTTTTCCGACGGGATGGCAAAAAGCAGAAAAGGAAACTAAACTTACGGCAGAGTCAGTAAACCCCCGGAACAAAAAAGGGAAAGGCGTCCGGGTGCAAAACACGTGGCAAGTTGTCTTGTGGGAGTAAGGGAAGGGGACGCGGCTTTCAGGGCAAAGAGAAAGAAGAAAAACGAAAAAGAAGGGGGGGGACCACGATAAAGCTTGTGAATCTCGGGGGGGGGAACAATGAAGGGGGCAAGAAAACCTCACACGTGTGAGGTAACTCGGAAAAAAGCCGTTGCAAAAGAAACCCAATCATGACCGTCCCCAAAAGAGGAAAAAGGGAGGGTTTGTGGAAACAAATCTAGAAAAAATCACCTAAAAAAAAAAAAAAGCACGAACAGACAAAGCACAGGGGGGTGAAGGGGGAGGGGGTTCACGAAAGAAAAAAATAATCGGGGCCAGAAAACATCAACTAAAGGGGTCGTCCCAAAGAGAAGGTATACAGTTGTGTTTTTTCATGAACCAAAAGGAACTAAAGGACCAAACCGGGTGCCAGGTACGGCCTGGAAAACAAAAGACAAATGCCAAACGGTGGAACACGCCGAAAAGGCGGGGTAGAGGAGTAAGAGAGGGCAACCGACCGTTGTTGCATTGTCCTGTCGGGGCCCGGGAAGCAAAGGAAGGACAGGGCAGGCAAGACGG
>Ga0179593_1622576_pt1 | contig 18456 bp, 28 predicted proteins | sample CZODoug2_1_08_16_FD_185931 | JGI IMG/M metagenome (GOLD analysis project Ga0179593, IMG submission 185931) | Vadose zone soil fungal communities from Angelo Coast Range Reserve, California, USA - CZODoug2_1_08_16fungal (PacBio error correction) | ecosystem: Environmental > Terrestrial > Soil >...
GGAAAAGAAAAAAAGGATCCACCCTGTTCTCGGATTGGGCCCAACGGGAAAACGTCCACCCCTCGAAGACGAAAAAGTAGCATGGTGACATGCCCCAAATTCGAAAGCTTCACGAAAAAAGGAAAACCCACCAAACAAAAAAAACCAAAAAAAAAGCAAACCCCCACCCCCCCCAAAACCAAAAACCCCAAAAAAACAAACCAAAACAAACCCAAAAAAACGCCCCCCGGCAACCCCCACCCCCCAAACCCCCCCAAACACAAAAAGCAGAAAACCCACAAACCCCCCCCCAAAACCCCCCCAGCCCCCCAAACCACACCAAACCCCCCCCCCCCCCCCAAACCCCCCACACCCCAACCACACATCTCGAAGGAAGGAAGAAAGGGTCGAAAAATAGGAAGACTTCCCGGATCCCACCAAGAGGCGTAGACACAGGAAACTCAGGAGGATTTAGAGAAAAAACCTTTATAACCCTGGTAAACTATCTGACAAAACCCTGGAGGAATAGATTCCCGAAGTCAATTAAAGATCATAACCAGGGAGAAAGTCGGGCGGCAAGAGAATCAGGACATGGGGTTCCAATCGCCGGCCCCTCTGCCGTAAGGTCCTCCTACATTCGACACTGAAAACATCAAAAAGAAGGGAAAGAGGAAGGAAGGCCCATCAGCCATGCGTTTATGAACACATTACCGGTTACCTGGACCAAAAGAAAGTCCAAGCCCTCAGAGAAAAAGACTCCATTCTTCATGAAACCCCAGTAAAAAGAGGGAACTCTAAAAAAGAAGGACGATAAGGTCATCTTTCTAGAAAAGATGAAAATATCAGCGCTTTCAGAATGGCGGTGACGTACGGAACGTTGAAAATCATCGTAAGTCCGCGAGATAATAGGGTGGTGTCGAGGGAGCAGCCGAACGGGGGGGCGGAAAGGCGTGAAGAAGAACAGCGAGACCCATTTAAAACACTAACCCTTTAATGAATAAGAGCCAGGGGGAAAAAGGTATGGAAAAAGAAGATCGGCACCAAAACCCGCACTAACGCGCCAACGGCGACCAGAAAATTCCGTAGTGTGCCCATATGGGACGCCTGGTGGGAGGGTAAAACTTGGGGACTTTCACATCGTCGGGCTAGCAGACACATGGCCCAGGACATAACAGTTCCGCCTCGGAAAGCACGCTCCCATTATCAAATCAGCTTGGATCAAAAAGGCAAAAAAAACCAGAAACGAGGGCAATACTCGGGACCTGTCGGAGACCATGAAACCCTTTTAGGTGCGGAGAGGTGCGCCTCGAGGGAGCAACAGAGGGGAAAAAAAGGGTGCAAAGGCGAGGAGATTCTTGGTATAAAAAATTTGGTCCCGGGAGGAAGAAACAGTCCTACAACAAACGCAAATTTCGACGACAGGGCAAGGAGGACGGGAGGTAAGATTTTTATTGTTGAATAAAAAAAAAAAGGAGGGAAGAGGGAGAAAAACCCGGTTTCCAGATAATGTGGGCTCCAAGAGAGCTACCAGTAAAGGCTTTGAAGCAATAATAACTTGAAACCCGGTTTGGAACCCGTGTCTCACAGAAGGAAGTACCCTACTCAAAAGAAAAAACTGTTTGTACAAGACTTGACAACAAAAAAAGGAGAAATGAGGAAAAAAAGCAGAAATAAAATGGTTTTCACAACAAACAAACTGATTCAAGAAACAAAACCTCGTGGCAAGGAAAGAGCCGAAGAGGAAAAATTTTTTGGGGTAACAGAGGGAAAAAAAGTAGAAAGAAGTGTGTAAGGGGAGGTCCTAACGAGGTTTGCAGGCAGCGTATTTTGCTAAAAAAAGTCGGGGTATGGAAAGAAGTGGGGTCGATCTCTGAATGTCCGAAAGACAAGTGGCCATCGAGGGAAAAAGGCGCATTGACAGTGCAGAAGGGAAACAAAACCATTTTTTGATTAACTAGGGCGGGGTTAGTACCAAACGATTCCGTCACAATACCAAGACGGGTTCCACAACGACAAGGGAGGGACGTCAAAAAAAAAAATCTACGGCAAGGTAATCTCAGAAAGGAACCGGGGAAAGGTCAGGAAAAGGGGGAACTTGGGTCGCCTTAACCAATACACGAGGAAACAAGGAGACAAGCTTAGGGGGGGGAAGGGGGAGGGGGGGGGAAAGAGAGAAAGGGGGAAAGAAAAAAGATTGCACTCCGAAACCGGTACGTGTGAGGTTCCGGGGACTCTGAAGTCCTGAAAGAGAACCACTCACCCTAGGAGGAAAGGATGAGACTATCTAGGAGGAAAAGGAGAAGGGCAATACTTGTAATCGTCTACCTTGTGGTGAAAGCAAAGATGAACTCGCCAACCCTTTAAGTTGGGTGACCAACCCTGTCCCAGTAGGCCAAGGGAGGGGGGCTTTTCAGACGCAAATTGAGCAGGAATCTTAAGGGCTGAGCTCACTAATTTCGACTTCAAGCCGAAAAAGGGAACTACACTGGGGTAAAAGGAAAATGGATGTGAAGAGAGCCCATCCAAGGAGGACGGCTGAAGGGGGTCAAATTGGTCATGGGTTGGACGGGAAAATTAAAAGGGAGGAAACTCAGGGGAAAATGGTTTACATCCCTGGGGTGGCGAGGAGTTGCAAAACGGGTACGACGGACTGAACAACACAATCATCTTCAGAACAATTGTTCCTTCAAAATCATCCATATAAGGGAGGGAAAAGGGCCCAGAAAAAAAAAAAAGGAAACTTGAGGGTCCTTTCCCATGAACCCAAAAATTGGAACACAAAAAAAAAATTCATCAGGGGGACAAGACCGCTCGAGGAGATCAACTCACGCCAAACTGGATCTCAAAGAGAGGGAGGTTATGGTAAGGGAAGAAGGAGGGACAGGTGGTCCCTATCGGGCAGTAAACTGTCACGCAATGGATTCAACAACGAGGGAGGAATAGATCGGAATTGTGTGGCATTGAAAGGATGGCCCAAGTCTTTTGAGAAAACAGAAGGGAGAGAAAAAGAATAAGAAGGGGAAAAAAGGATTTCCCCGTTTGGGCGGAACTTTTGGGGCGAGGAAAACCACGATATGGGGGGGGGGGGGGGGGAAAGGCTCGAGTTGCGGATCGTAGTACCAATGAACAGCATAGGGGTTTTGACGGGAAAAGGAAAGGATCAGGAGAAAAAGTTGAGGACCTGCGCTTTTGGTGGGGTTTCGCACACGTTGAAAAGCGTCGAGAATAAAAACGGGGGGATTTTGGTTGACAGAGAAAAGGGGTCTAAAGGAATTAAGGAGCGGGCTCCCCCCAAGGGAGAGCCTTCGCCACTTGATGGGTGGGACAAGAAGGTCCCAGAGTAATGGGACAGGGGTGGCAGGGCAGCCGGCTATTACTCAAATTGCATCTTAAAGGAGGGCCCTAAGGTGGCGGGAGAATGAACCATCCCCTCGGGGAAAAAATTACGCAGCGGGCGGTGTGTATGAAACAGGGGGGGGGCGAATAATTACATTGGAAACGGGATCAGAGTAGGACAAACCGGACGTGATGGGGGGGGACACCTTCTCTTTAACGCTTTCAGCTGAGAAGAAGGGGTGTTATCATAGGGGGAAGGAAGGAGGGGAGGAAGAACAAAAAACGTTTGGGCTAAGATCGGGCATTTAGCGGTTGAAAAGAAAGCGAAAAAAAAACAGCTTGAATCGATCATGTTTATGGTCGGGGGGTAAGGGAAGTTCTTTCAGACAAGGAGGAAGGGGAAAACAGAGGGGGAAAAAGAGGGGGATTTGCTCGGGGCGTTGGGGGGGGGCAACTTGGCGGAGGGAAGGAACATGGGAGGAAGGGTATGACGAGCCTTGGGGAAGAAAAGGAGAAAAGAGGTGGGGGATAGCACTAGACAAAAGAGGAAAAAAAATACAACGGAAGAGGAGGGAAGAAGAGGGGGGGGGGAAGTGAGGAAGCATCAGGATACCAATCGCTTTACCATCCCTAGTAACAAATCCATTAAAAAAAAAGGCCAGCAAAAGAGTGCAGCCGCGCGCATAGGGGGGGGGACACAGGGAAAGGGTGGAATATTGGAGGAGGCAGGAAAAGTGGCAAAGGGTTTTATTCGACGGGTGGGGTGGGTTGTTGACAAAGCCATGGGTATGATGGAGTTGGGGGGGGGGGAAAGGGGGGGAGAAGTGGTAAAACCAAACGTTATGTGGAGTTGAGGTCAGAAGGGGGGGGGGGGGAAAGGGGAAGACACGGGAAAAAATTTCAAGGGAATTAGTTAGCAAAGAAGGTGTTCTAGTCGGGGGGAAGGGAGGAAAGAAACAGAAGAAAGAAAGAAAAGAAAAGGGTGGGGGGGAGAAGGGGAGATTGTGATACAAGAACAAAACTTAGCTCAAAAAACACAAAGCCCATGGGGAGAGAATGAAACCGTTTGGTTGTAAGGGGAGATCGGAGAAGGGAAAAAGATGGGCTTAGGAAAACAGTCAATCAGAAGAGTCCCCTGGGAACCGAGGGAGTCGAGGATTCGCAAAAAAAAAAAATTAAAAAAGAAAAGGGGAATAAAAGAGATCGAACAGGAAGAAAGTGGGGGGAAAGTTAGGGGAGGGGGAAAGGGACGAAGTGGCCAGGAAAAGGATCAACCTCTGTTTGGCGATTGTTCTTCTTTGAATGAAAGAGGAAGCGATAAAGAAATGGTAACTACGGAGAAGGAGATACATATCTGAGGGGTTCCAGGAAAAAAGGGGGGGCCTGGGGAGAATACGTCCTGGAAGTTAGGGCCGAGAGGGAGGACGGGCCGATTCTTCTCGCGGCTTTAATGAAGTGAGGAAATTAGAAGACTGAGAAATTAAAGGTGGAGGATGGCTATTCAGAAAAAGGCAATGGTGCCGGCTAAAGGATAGGAAAAACATATTAGCCCTTAGAGAAATTCCACTGTAAAAGCTAGGGAAGGAAGCACAGCACGGGTCCTCGGAAGTTAGAACGGAACAAAGTAACAAGACGAGTACAGAAGGCCTGAAGAAAGACGTCAAATTTTTCAATGCATGAAAGAGAGACCGTATGTCTGTGGAAGGGGAGGGTTGGGGAAAGAGGGGGAAAGGAAGGGCTAACCTGAAGACGGCCAGAAAAAAGCCTCGGGCGGTGAAAGGAGGGGCGAGATGGTCTGGAGACCTAAAAGGCAATAGGTCCGTCGGGACTTTGAACGTTTCTCTTTTATGGGGGAAAAGGAGGACAAAGGAGAAAAGGAGGACCGGGATTTCTGCCATTTGGATAAAAACGAAAGGGCTAAGGAGCAAGACCCCGCAGGGTGGGGAAGAAGACCGGAAGGACTGAAAACGACTCCGCCAAGGGGACTAAAAAAGAATTGGAAAAAGATACGGAAAAGAATGGTATGACTCTTTACTCCTAACTGGGAGGACATGGTGCGGGGGTGGGAGGAAATTGGGTAAACGAGGGGGGCAACCTGAGAAATTCTGGAGAAAAAAGTCCTGGCTTACTCGTGAATAGAGAGAAAACAACAACGTAGGGGGGGGAAAAGAGGAAAAAGGGGAGCGAAGGAATCTCAACCCATCTCGAATTATTGGAAATTTGAAAAAAAAGCTTTATCAATGATAGAAAAGTCCCAGAAAAGAACCAATAAAAAGTTGAAAGTCCCCACCCCCTTTGCTCCTATTGATAGGGGACCGAATAAAAGGGAGGGAAAGACCTTCTATACCGAAGAATCCCGAAAAAAAGAGGAGTCGATTTACACTGACGCTCAGTCCCGGCTTATTTTATGGCCAAAAGTGTCCCATCTCACCTCCGGGCAAGAGGAGAGAACGATTGGCATGGGAAAGAGAGAAAACTGAAAAATTCTCTCCTCCAAGAAAGAAATACGAATTTTTGGAAAAAAAACGGGAAGAAGAGGGAAGAGGGGGTCGAACAGTAGCGAAACTTCCACAAAAAAGGACATTGCCCCACCTCCCAGCCACGTAAATTAAATGTCAGCAATGAGAGAGGGGGGAAAAATTAAGGGAAGATGGGGGTGAAATGACTCGCAAATGCGGGGAAAACAAGTCGGGCAAATTTGAATGAGAACAATGAAAGAATCAGGAGAAGACTGGTGAATTCTTTAAGAGGCCTAAGTTTAGAAGGGGGCGAATTAAAGAAGAGAGTAAAGCACGGGAGGAAGTGGATAGATTTTTTTCCGTATGTCTCCGACCTCTGGACGCGTGAAAATCAAAACCCAGGTTGAAACGAACCCTTGAATTGGGTAACTCAATCTTATCAGGTCCGCCCTTATGGGTCAAAGGCAGCGAACCGACAGAAGCAGGAAGGAGATAACCGACTCAACCAAAAAGGGAGACCAGGAAAGAGGCACGTCGTGTCGTCCCATGCTCCAAGGGAGGTTCGTTGGAAAAAGGGGGGGCCTAAAAGAAGAAGAGGGAGAGCTGCTATCATACAAAGGGGAAGAAGACTAGAAGCCGAGTGTCCAGAGTTCATTAAAGACTCAATCGAAATAGCAAAGAAGGCTGGGGGGAAGAAGGAAAAAGTGGTCGCCCGGACCGGCCACGACTTCAATCAGAGGGAAACTGTAAGAGAAAGGACGGCCATTTCTTCAATATATAAGGAACTCACAGCAAAGCAGAAAGCTAAAGACTTTTACCAGGTGCAATACGGGGCAGTGTGGTGGGTGTAAGAGGAAGAAACCAAAGGGAAGAGGTTGTCAAGATCATATATCCAAAGAGAAAAAAAAAAAGGAAGAGAAACAAAAGGGGGTGGAAGTGGTCGGCTATGCCTGTTATGGGCATCAAAAAAACTTAGGTAGAGGCTCCAAAAAAGGGGGAAATGAGGATTTGGACAGTTTTCTCATTCACATCATCACGCTAGTTTTCTACCAAAAAGGGGGGGAAACCCTTGGGGGAACAGGGGAGAAAGAGGAAGTATACACGACAATTTTTTGGAAGTTTAAAAAAAAAACTTCCTACAACTGAGCCAAAGAAGATCAAAAATGTCTTTGCAAAAAAAAGAAAACCCAATGCTCACCCTCGTGGGCACAGGGTCGACACAGAGGACCACAGCGGGGGGGAAAGGAGATTAAACAAATAATGAGGAGCCTGGGAGGGCTGGAGAGAAAAGATTATGGCAGGGGGGTGAGAGGGGAAGCTAGAGGGGATGGAAGAGTGGGGGAGGAGAGAGGATGTCAAGTCCATTTTCCATCAATACAAGGGCGCAAATGGGGGCAGAGTGAACATCCAAGGGGAAAAACCGGCGTATTTACAGAAAGACTTGTCCGGGGAAGAAAAAGGAGCATACACTATAACACGGGCTGAAAAATGCACGACAAGGAGGGTACAAAAGAAAGAGAAGGAAAGGAGAGAAATCAATGACTAGAAGGAAATACCTGCTCCAGAGGGTAATGAGGGAAATTGGAAAAAGAAACAAGAAAACTAGCAATCGACGACAGAAAGCTGCGGAAATAATTTCGGGGGAAAAAAGATAAAAGGGAACGAAGGGATTGGAAAAAAACCATCAAACGTTGCTTTTATTTAAAGGAAAGGATCTTAAAAAGAAAAGACCCAGTCGGGAGGGAAAAATAAATGAAGAGAACGATGCTAACCGCGGACAGAAAAAATCATCAGGGGAAACTAACTCGGGAAAAAAGTGAAAAGGGAAATCATATTCCCCCCCTTGCATTGACAAAAAGGCGAAGTAGGGGGGGACAGAGGAGGGGGGGGGGGAATCTAAGGACTTTATCTTTAAGAACTAGCTTCGAGGGCGAGTTTACGCAGATTTAAAAACTGCCAAAAAGTACAGGAACTCTTGTGCCGTCTGGGAAAAAAAAAGAAAAGGGGGGAACGAACATGGCAAATGGAAGTGGCTGGCGGAGGAAGACCGGACAGTCTCCAGGAGGGAGGGGGGAATTGTTGCACACTCCTACCAGGTGGTATTCTCGACGGTGACGTAGGAAGGAAAAAAAAAGAAATGAAGGGCGCAATTGTCCACTGCCATTTATTGGGGAACAAAAAAAAACGGGGGGGGGGGGGGGGGGGGGCCGAACTTGTCCTGGTGGACCTAACAGATCAGAGAAAAAAGGTGGCAATCAAAACTCAGAGATTTCAAGTAGCCAAAAAGAGGAAATAGGAACGCCGCTTAGAGGGGGTCGAGAACGAATGCAGGTGGGAGAAAGAAATTCGAGACCGCACATATCTTAGACTAACAAGGTATAAAGAAAAATGGTGGAGGGGGAGGGCAGACGATCGACGGGGGACCCTCTCCTTTTCAGCGACGATAAGAAATAAAGCCTTTGCCTGGAGGAGGGAAGGGGGAGAAGGAAGGAGAGGAATGGGCAATGAATGGGTCTTCCTATTGGGGGTCTTATGACAGGGAACAGGGTGGGGTGATGGGAAAAATTGAAAAAAGTATCAGGAGTGTGAATTCCCATTCACTTAGAGTGAGGGGGTGTTAAAGGAATACGTAAAGGGGGGAACTCTTGAAATAAATCTCCTTGAAACGGGTTTGACAGAAGAAAGGCAAAAGGGGGGAAAAGTAAGGAACGCTTGGGGGAGAACATGGCCCTCATTTGACAAGGAAGACGCTCACCTGGGGGGGGGAACAGAAGGTAAAAGAGGGAAGGGGGACAGTGAAGCGAAGGGAAAAAGGAAGAAGGGAGAAAATTAAAGGAAAGGGGGGGCGGAGATGCAACCCTCGACAAACTTACTTCCAGGATCCTTGTTTGGGGGGAAAAAAAAAAAAAAGAAAAAAAAAAAAAAAAGAAAAAAAAAAAAAAAAAAAAAAAAAAAAAAAAAAAAAAGAAAAAACCAACCACCACCAACCAAAACATATGCTAAAGGTGGCGGACAGATGTTTGTTTCCCTTTCGGTCGCCGTTAAAAAAGACTCTGGGCCCGCGCGGGCGGCAGAGAGGCTTGCAGCAATGAACAACGGTTCGTTTCTCTTCCTGGTTCCTGCCGAACAGCCAATACACAGGGGTGGTGAATGTGAAATAAAATCGTCGTTAACGGCTTCGCAACAGTCAGATGGCACTCGAAGAAACAAAAGAACCAGGTCATTACAAAGGGTTACATCGGAGGAGGAATTGGGGCCTGGAATCTGAGAGGGTTGACGCAAGAATTGTTGAGGAGGGTTTCCGTGGAAACAAAGGGGGTAGGGGAGGTTGGGAATCTTTTGGTAAAAAATGCACTGGAAGGAGTGAAAGAAAAAGAAAAAAGCAAGTGGGTGGCAAGGGAACCACAGCAAAAAGGAGAAGGGGAGAATGAAAATGGGCTGGAAAGCAGGAGAGGAAAAATTTAAAAAGATCAAGCAAAGGAAAAAAAGTCAGATGGGAAAGACGGGAAACACAACGGCGGCTATATGTTTTTAATCGAAGCCGACTGGTGGAAAGATGGAAGGGGGAGGAAAATTGGCAAAGGGGTATTCAATGGGGGTGGCGTGGGGTGAACCATTTGTGGAGTGAGGACTTTGGGAAAAGTTGTCAGGAGTTGTGTAAATCTCCCAACCAAGTTAGTTGTGATCGGGAGTGAGAAAAAGGGAAAGGGGAAAAGGTGGAGGTAAGCAAAGACTTTGGTCTGTAGGCGTGTGGGTTCAATAAAGAAAACACAGAACGGGGGGGAGACAATCTGTACTGGGGGAGGAAATACAACAAAATGAGGCAAGCACAATTGCCCCAAAGGGGGTACGAGAAAAATGGGGGGAAGGGGGGGGGGCTAGAGTGGTTCTTATCCATGAAGTGGCGGCTATTCCACCAAGGAAGGAGACAACCGCAGGAGGGGAAAGGTGTCCCAGGGAATCTCTTTCTTGCCTTATTAATAGAGAAAGGTACTGAAGGGAAGATGACGGAAAAGGAGGAAGGAGTTCAGTCTTTTTCCGTGCGCACTCTAACAAGAAGATGATGTGGGGGAGAATGGAGGAAAGGGTTTCGCGGGAGGTAAAACTAGGAGAAAAGCATCTTACGCCGGGCCATGTCGGAGTAACCGAAAAGGAGAAAAAGGACGGTCCGATTCCAGGAAACCAGCAAGCACAGGGAAAGGGCGGGGACGGGGGCGAAAAAAACCCTGTCATGGCGGTTTGGAAGAGGGTTCGGGATCTTGGGGGGGGAAGAGGAATGTCAGGGAAGGAGAAGGGGAAAGCGCATTGGATCAAATTTAACCTTCCAGGGGGGGGGGGGGGAAAAGAGGGAAATTGAGGCACTCCTTTTCCCGCTGTAGGGAAGTCGCAAAAGAGGGGAGAAGAACACAAGGAGAGAGCTTCTTTGGGATCTTCTTATCACGGAACCGGGGCCAAAAGGTCTAGGGGAAACATACAATAAGAGAGAAGAAGGATAGAAGAACTGGTTGCGACTTCCAATTTGGCCGGTAGTCTTTCGGAGCGCGGAAAGGAGGGGGGGAGACGTCTTTGGGACAAAGACGAAAAGCAATGGCTACATTCTCGGGGGACATGGATAAGTCTTTTGGAAAATGAAAGGTCGAGAATGGAGGGGGGAAGACAAAATCGCGGAAGGACACTGCAGGACTAAAGGCTTGTCTTCTCAGTTTCATGAGGAGAAAAGTACATGGCCAAGGAGACGAGAAAGGGGTCGGTGGGACTAAAAAGTAGACGGCTTGGGGGAGACGCCAAGAGTGGTGCGAAAAGGGGAAGGAGGACCGTGGAAGAAAATTTCCTGATCCTGCGGGGACTCTACGATTCATTTAAAGAAAAAGGGTGGGACATGGAAGGAGATGGGGAGGGAGGAGACGAGACCGTTTATCCCTCTTTTCAACTGGGTCAACAATTGTCGCGGTCTGAAAAAAGTGGAAGTAGGAGAATGTATAGAATAGAAAAAAACAACAGGAAGAGGAAAAATATATAAAGGACTTACTCGAACCTTTGACCTAGAAAGAGGGGAACCATTGGTTCAAAACAGGAGAAGGGGGAACGATCTCAAGGCACCCTCCTTAATCTGGGAAGAAATTCAAACTTATCGAAGGGGAAAGAGAACTAGAGAGGCACTTATCGGGAACCTTTTTCTTAGAAAACGGCTTAAGGAGATTACCCCCAAGAAACCAAAGGAAGAAAGAATGATCCAGTTTATCCAAACCTGGGACGAAAATTAGGGCACGGCTAATACGGGCCAGGACGGAGAGAAGAAACAGTGAACCATGAGAGCGCAATAAGACGACATTCCACTTAGAGGAAAGAGTCCGTCAATAAAAAGGAAAAAAAGCCAAGGCCAAGTGAAAACGGGAAAAAGGGGGCGGGAGGGCCGTCATCAATTCATCAGCACACCTTCCTTTTACCAAATAACTGAAAAAATCCTCTTCCGAGCGAGGATGCATGAAAAAAGGACCTCGTGCACATTTGAGTTTCTAGAAGTCATGAGAAGGAGCGAGAGGATTGAATCATGGGGACCTTAATCAGATGAAGACTAGACTTTCGACGTTGAGAGATAGAGGAAAGAGAGGTAAAGGAAGGTAGGGCAGGGGTGCGATCTCTCGGTTTGCAGGGGAGAAGGCGGCAAAACGCGGAAGGGGAGGGGCCTTGAGCTAGTGGTCCGAATGTAACTCGTAGCCAAGGGCCGAAAAAGGTAGGGAAAGAAGGAGGACCCGACATGCACACGAACGATCCACGAAAAAAGGAGGTCAGCCAGACAGTTCTTTGCGGAAAGGACTCCAAGGCGGGATTGGGGAAAATGGTGCCTTGACGATATGAGGTTTAGAAGGAGGAGAAAATGGAAAAGGGAGAATAACCGGATGCTTACTGACCTCCTCAGGGAGGGCCAACGCAACATCGAATGATCAAAAGAGCGCTTGATATAAAAGGGAGGACACCAAGGGAAAGAACAGGACAAGAAGAAATCCCTACAAGCGGTAAGGGGAGTGGAGAAGGAGAGAATAGCAACGCAAGGAAGTCTCCCTCGGTTAACCGTATAATACTGCATCGAAGAGCAGCCCCAGAGGGGAAAGGGGAGAGAGAAAACAACCAAGACCAATTCTCGGGAAAAAAAAACAGAATTGAACTGAGAGGGATGTTATGGGGGATGAAGAAAACTTAGAGAAGAATCAGCAAACTTTTCCTTATGGATCCTGTCGTGCAAGAAACATAAAAGAACCGAAAAAAAGAAAGAGGGGAGAACCGAAGCGGGGAAAAAACATTTTTGAAAAGGGAGAAGACTTTAAGGACAAGAACGCAAACAGACGGTTGGTCAGGAATCTTTGAGACCAAGGAAGAAACAGGAGGAATCAAAGAAGAATCAGGGGATCCAAAAAACAGGAAAGGAGACGAAAGACCGGCCAATGAGAAGAAGAATCTTAAAAACAATCGGGCATTCGAAAAACAAATACCTGATCGATTCAACTGTTGCATGGGGTGGGCAGCTAAGGGAGGGTGGGGAAAGGAGGAATTGGTTAGCTAATGATGAAACCAATTTTATAGGCTTTCTACCCGCTAGAGGGAAAAGTTTTTCAGCATAAGGGGTAACAAGTTTTGGGGAAATTCACGCTAGGAGGTGGGGAAGAAACTTTCGTCAGAGAAAGCGAATACAATTGAAGAACAATGCAACAAAGAAAAGGGGATGCGGGCAAAATCCATTCAAGTCGCTAAAATCTCCGACTCTCTTGGCGGAACGAAAAAGGAGGGGGGAACTTGTGAGAACCGACAACTATGTAAACCATGAGCCTGAGGGCGATAATTGAGAAAAAAGAAAAAGGGGAAGAGGAAGGAGGACAACCATTCAAAAAAAGAGGTGGCGTTGGTATTTCGACCTAGAAATAGATAAGAGTCTTCTACATTCAAGACATGAGAAAAAAAGCCCTGGGAAGAAGGGACGTGGGAACTACTCAAGGCGACAGACGGTAATAACAACTCTGGTGCAAAAAAAACAGCTGCCTAGGTTTGACCGATGTCTGGGAGATCCGGACAGAAAGTGATACAGGTCGCGGCGAGTGGGTGGGACGGCATAGCCGAGGAAACAAGGGGGGAAGGAAATCAGGGACCTGCTGGGGGAAAAATACCAAGGAGGAAGGAGTAAAACTTGGAAGGGCATTGGCAGCGGAGGAATTCCAGTTATGACCCATGGGGGGGAAAGGGGGGGAAAAGGCATCAAGACAGGTTGGATTTTTGTCTCAATTAGACACAAGAAACAAACCAAAAAGAATGGGAAAAAGGGGGGCAATTCATCCCCATACTTAGGGAAAGTGGAACCAACGGAGGGGGGAAAGAAAAAGGGAAAAAGAGGGGGAAACCGAAACAAAAAATTCAATCGGTATCCCGCGATCACTAGGGAGAACACAGAAAAGAGGGAAACGGAATGCTTATATCGAATATTTTAGAGAAAAACGGTGCAGTGGATCAAGCGAAAAGACCAAAAAAGGTAGAGCTCTCAGCAAACAGGAGGAAGGAGGATGGAGGAAATTGGGGCGGCGAAAAGGAGAGGCGGGGGAGGGCCACTGCATCGTGTCTCGAAAAGACGAAAAAGAAGGTTGCTAAAGTGGCGTAGGGACTGTTTGGAATCTGAGAGAGTGGAAACGGAAGTGTTTTAGTCGAATTGAGTAACAAAAGGCCCCGCGTTCCGGGTTTATAAAGGAAGGGAAGGGGGAAAAGTTTTGCGGCCCCTGGGCGACCACGCTCTGGCTGTCAAAACACTCACTCGCAAATACACAGATCACACCCCCCCCCCGGGGGGTGTGAACTCGGTAGAGGTACAAACTGTAATTGTCCTGAAAATAACAACAAAACTGATTCATAAGATTTACTGCAAAGTTCCCACCATCACCTTTGCATTGCCGGGGGGGTTGGTTTGGGGTTTTCTGCCTCCCTTTGGAGAGTGTTGGGGACCAATTTCCCCGCGATTGGTAGGCCTGTTTCCTTTCCACTGTCGCGAAAGGTAGCGAAGGAGATTCGGCGGGCCCGACTCATCTTGGGATTCCCTCTTTACGGCGGGGGGTTAGGGAAGTCGACGAGCTGGAATACGAAACTAGGGGTCAACCAACTGAGTAAATGCCTGGGGGAACCTAAGGGGGGGGAAGCAAGAGAGTGATGGAGACCTTGGCACCTAGCCTCTTAAAAAACACAGGAAGGTCCGACGAAGATAGTCATCATTTAAAACAATACTTGTTGAGATAAGGAAGGTCAAAGGAGGTTTACAAATCTAAAAACATGTTGGTGGAAAATGGGCTTACAATACCGTTCACTGTGAGTGTTGCCCTATGAGCCTCAAGTACTCGGGTTTTCGTCGTATGGGGTCCCTCTACAAGTTCAGGTAGGCATGGAAAGGGGGACAAAGGAAGTTTAAAATGTTGGGTAGAGACCGTGAAACGAGGGGGGGTAAGCAACAAATTGGACGTGTGCAGGGTTTTTCCGGGGAAAAAAAGAGATAAGGAGAATCTGGATCAACCCCAGCGGGGGCAAAATAAGAAAGGTTGGTTCAATAGGAAAGAAGTGGAAAAAGAGGGGTCGAGGAGATGGAAAGGAGGGGAAAGCCATCGATCTACCAATCTTCCCTAAAGCAAATAAGGACCCCTGAAGAAGTTGCCTGGGAAGAAGATCACCTTCTTCCATATTGGGTGTATACGCATTTCACAAGAAGGAATGGAGGACATTGCCCACGAGGGGGGATAGGTCTAATCATTGTTTCTGTTGTGGACAGAGGAAAGTTTGATGGGCTTCTTGGGGGGCTGGCATTTTTCGAAGGTTGGGTAAGGAGTCGACCCACAAGGCGGGTTGTGAGGGGACGTTTTCAGGGATTGACCAGGAGGGTTGAGGAGGTCAAAGAACGGGGGAGGGGGGGGTTAGCCGTGTATGTCTTTCATGAACGGAGAAAACAAGTACTGGGGGCGATAGGGAAAGAATTGGGGGGGATGAAAGAGAAACGGGAGGAGATCCTACAATTGCCAATTTCGATAATTTGAAAAGGGGGTTGGGGGTATAAGGAGGAGTGACCGGGAATTTGTGAAGGGGATATCGCCCCTCATCCGTCGAAAGGGAAAGGGGGAAGTAAAGGGCGTGCGTGCAGGGGAGATTCTTCGAAAGAAAAGGGGACTCAGTGGAGCTACCCGAGATATCGGTCAGGGAAGAAAGGGCGTTGCGATTTCAAAGCCCGTCTAATTGGGGGCTTAGGGGGAATGGAAGGGGGGGGTAGGAGATGAAACTTGGCTTACGATGAAGGAAAAATGGACAGAAAAAGGAAATCTATGGGGAACCCGGAACCTTGACAATCAGGGGCGGAATTTGAATCCAGTGTAAGAGCCTTTACGAGGGAGGGGGCAGGGGGGGGGCAGGAGGTCTTTGAAGAGCCTGACATCCTTGCGGAAAGTGATAGGGATCAATGAAAAAAGGAGGTGAATTCTGCGCGTACAGAGCCTTTAGAGGGAAAAATGAGCGAAAAAACCGAGGAGATAACCTGAGGAGAGTCGTTAAGCTCTGCGCGAAAGAAAAACGGCCTTCGAAAGTATTGTGTCAATGGGAAACAGAATATAGACGAAAGGGGGGGAAAAAGCAAATGCCTGGTGCACAGACGGGGGGTAAAAAGGAATGAGGAGGGGGGCGACGAGTCTCTCGGTCAGGGACTCGGAGGGGGGGGGAAAGAGGGGATTGCGGAAGAAGGTGAAGGACCTCTGGAAACGCGGCAATGTCCATGAAGGGGCTCGAATTGATGGAACCCCAAGAGGAAGTTTTAAAAACGGAGGGGCTGGTGGGGGGGCTGTCCGCGGGTTTAACCGGAATCCTTCATGGAAAATCCTAGCGCAAAGGACGGCCATTTGGAGAAAACCCGCGAAGGGGGAAAACAGGAGGGGGATACGCCCTAGGGGTTTTAGACTATAAAAAAGAAGGTCTGCCCTGGAGAAGAACATTCATGTATCTGCCGAGAGAGAGAAAAGGATTAGTGGAAAACCAACTTTTTGAACATGGGAAAGTCTCTGGGACGGAGAGGGTCGAAGAAAAAGGGTCCCGCTTTTGGCAAAAGTTTCACATCATGGTAGTCTGCAAAAAAGGGCGCGAGGAGAATCTCAAAAAACAAACGGGAGGAAAAAAAAAAAAGGGGGGGGGAAAAAAACAAAAAAAAAGAGAATCTCGAGGCATGCCAGGCACCTGTCTCCGCGCGGGGGAATTTGACCATTGTCCCACCGAGGGAGAGAAAGGGGGACCAACCCGCTTTCCAGCCCCTAACAAGATAGTCCCCTTCACCCCCTTCGGACCACGACTGTGCAGGACCAAGCTCAGGAAAGGAAGTACTTTTTGAGGCCACGGCCAGGCACCGAAAGGAGGGGACAAGGGCTCTTCCAACCTCCAGGGGAAGGAGGGGGGAGAAAAAAAAAAAGGAAAGAAGATCAAAAAAAAGGTCGATCTTCTTCCGCAGGACTGTACTCGGAATAAAGGGGAACCAGGAACGCTAATATACTACATGTTCAAACTCCCACCCTCAGAGAGGAGAAAGACGGTTCCAGAGGAAAGGCCCCAGGCATTTGCCACGGAACTTCGTCTCGCACGCCGGAAGAAACGCGTGAAAAAAAAAATTGCCTGAAGATGGGGTACTCAAACCATGCGTCCCCTTAATTAACTGGGAAAAGGGGATCGAGAAAAAGGGAAGTCGATCCCTGGCGGGAGGGACGGAGTTCTCAAAATTATTATCCTTTCATATTATTTCTAAACTGAAGTTAAAAAGTCAGGAAAGTAGTGAACGGGGGGACATCCCGGGGGGAAGACAAAGGGGGGGGGGAGGGAACCGACTACCTTAAGTGCAAAACCGAGCACCAGGTTGAAAGAAAAAGAAGGGATATCAATGAGGGACTGGCTTTAAAAAGAGTCACCGAAAAGAAGAAACCACCAAAAATCACGCCGCGCCCACGGACGAAGTACCAGGACGTCTTGGCCAATGGCAAACCCCATCTGTGCAGGGGAAAATGGGGGGTAACCCAATAGGTCTAGAGGGTCAGAAAAGGAGGAAGAAATACCTCTTCCGAGACGCCGGTTTTGCACGCTCTGAAAAAAGTGGACACGCAGAACTGACAATAAGAAACGGACACGTGAAAAAGAAGAAAGGACATTCGTCGTTACCAGCAAGAACAGCGACGCCGGGAGACCATTCCTTCTGAGGCTATCAAAAACTCGGTGAAAAGGGGAAACAATAAAGATGAGAAGGATTTGTGTAGTATAGCCGCCCCCTGTAAATTTGGATCAAAACATATAAAAAGGAGAAAATACTCGAAACTTTGGGGGAAGTGGGGAAGGGACTAAAGGGGAGGTTAGTTGTCAATCAACAGTAGAATGGGCCCGAAAAAGATGGGAAAATATGGGGAGGGGGAGAAAGTTAAATCATGAAACATAAACTCGACAACATGCTGGCAAGGAAAGACCAGGGGGGGACCCGTAGTCAATCACAGCCTTCCAGAGCACGAAACCTAAAAGATGTTGGCAAAGGAAAAAAAAATTCATGGGGGGAACTGCGCCCAACAGAGGGCAACTGTAAACCCCAAAAAGTCTAATAAAAGAAACGACGTGGCAGGGTCGAATCAAAGTCCGAAATCTGTGGTTCATTCTATTAAAACAAATGCTGAGCGGCTTCTAGCAAGAGGCAGGCAGGGGGGGGGGGTGGCAGATTTTCGTCGGAAAGGGACGTTCGACTCTAGAAAAGGGGAAGCTCTCGAAAGAGACATGCAAGACTCATTGCACCCCACCTTTATTGTGATACTGTGAAAAGCGGTTGGTCAGCAAACGAGTAGTCAGACATACTCTAAGACGGAAACACGGCTCAAAAAAAACGAACTGATGCAAGTCCGAAATCTACGCGGAATAGGGAAAGGAAAGTAGAGGGACTTGCTCCGAACAAAAGGAAAAACCATGAAGATGGAAGGAAACAGGTGAGTCAACATCTCAAGTAAGAAGATGGATTTAAGAAAAAAAAACAAAACCGGGGGAGGGAGTCAAAAAGAGGGGAAATTAAGAAAGAAAGACGTTCTACATGAGAATCTAGAACCGGAAGACGGGCAGCCGTCAGGGGGGAAAGCGGGAATTTTCACAGTAAATGAAATACCCTTGAAGAAAAATTTTGGGCACAAACAGGGAAGGGGCATGCGAGTTGCAGAAGGGGGCTTTCTCTATCCGCGTCAAGGGGGTCGGGTGCGTCGAGGGGTAAAAATCGCACTAGAGCTTCAAACGAAAGTACATCGTCTGGACCTTCCTGTTAAAAAAATCCAAGGTCGAACGAGAAAAGGAACTGGTAGGGGGGGAGGGAAAACAGCGGAAGCTTGTATACCAGGTAGGACACTGTAAAGGGGAGGAGAGAAGAAAAAAGGGCAAAGGGGACGACTGCCGGAAAAAAAGCACTTGACAAGGGGACCTTCCATATACTGGGCAGAGGGGACCAGAAAAAAAAAACAACTTCTTGGAAAGGTGCCAACGCCATCCGAAGAAAAAAAGGGGGTTAACGAGAGAGAGGTTTCAATTCCAGCTCACGCAAAAAATCGGCAAACACGCTCGGCAAAGCGGAGGGCGGAATGGGAAGTGGGCGGAACCGAAAAAATACGGGCCATGCGCC
>Ga0179593_1536168_pt1 | contig 18455 bp, 22 predicted proteins | sample CZODoug2_1_08_16_FD_185931 | JGI IMG/M metagenome (GOLD analysis project Ga0179593, IMG submission 185931) | Vadose zone soil fungal communities from Angelo Coast Range Reserve, California, USA - CZODoug2_1_08_16fungal (PacBio error correction) | ecosystem: Environmental > Terrestrial > Soil >...
AAGGCGGTGAAGGGTGAGGGCTACTTCAACCTCTCCTAGATGTCAAGCGACATCGTTCGTGCCGGAGTGAAAGGGTCTTTTCTCTGCGTCAGGGGAGAGAAGAAGGGGACTTTGAGGGAAGTATCTAGAAAAAAGCCAAAAAAAAGGAGCCCCTGGGCGAAGAAAAGGAGGGACGTCTTCCTGTGTCTGGACGTTACGGCGGACGTCTTCCGCCGGAAGAAGGAGAAGGAAAGGGAGGAGGAAGGGGGGGAGAATATCGACGAAAGAAAAGGGGTCTATCTTCCGGCCGATCGCACACAATGAAGGGAAAAGAAAAGACCCGTACACCCGTCGGTGAGAGCAAAAAGGGAAGGACTGGAGATCTATGAGGACGGAAGGTGAGAGAAGAAGGAGACCGGACGTCTGGACACAAAAAAAAAAAAAAAAAACCCAAAAAAAAAAAACCCGTCCCAAAAAAAAAAAAAGCAAAAAAAAAAACCACCAAAAACACCCCCCCCTGGCTCAAAAAAAAAAACAAACACTCACGCAAAAAAAAAAAAAAAAGAAAACCGCACAAGTTCCAGGAAAAAAGTCTTATGGCTGCCACCCGTACAGAAAAAGAAAAAACCTTCAGAGATACAGGAAGAGGAAGAGAGATACCTTCTTCGGGAAGGCGAAAGGGGGGGGGGAGAGGGGGAAAAAAGGCGTGATACCTCGGGGGCAGGAAAAAATCCTTCTAGAAAAAACACCGCCGGATGGGAAGGGGACTCGCCTCGCAGGAAGGGGAAGGAAGGCGAAAAAAACCAAAAGAAACCTCCTTTCTGCTCGGCAAGAGAAAAGAGAGAAGGATTTTGCGCCAAAACCGGGAGGGAAGGCAATATATCCTCACAAACGTTCCGGTCTAAGACCAAAACAAAAAAAACCTCCTACGTCACCAGAATCGACTTCCCTGAGAAAATGGGTATGGACTCCTCCCTCTCAAAGAAGGGAGGGAAGGGAAGAAGGGAAGGAATGCGCTCACTAATTAGGAAGGGGAGAAGGGGTTTTTCTGCAACTATCTACTTCACCTGGAATCTCTCTGCTCAAGAAATGGAAAAAGGGGGGGATGTCTGCAATAAGGGTGGCTTTCCTCCTGACGGGAAAAGGGCGCCCAGAAAGAGGGGGGCTGGGTCTATTCTAACGCTAAGAAAAAGGAAGAAAGAAGAATGTTATCGTTGGAAAAGGAACCGCTTCTTTCAGAAAGAGGGGTGATGGGCCTGTTCGGGGCAGGAAAAGCCGTCTAGCGCGGCGGGAAAAGGAGTCACTCCAGCGCTACGACGTCTAGGGGGGGGTCTCCTGGAAGCAGGGAGGGGGGAAAGGAAAGAGGAGGCTCCTGAAACTTCGAAAAAAAGAATAGGGAGTTTTTACTTCCCCTTTGAGGGAAAGGCGCCTATTACCGGCAAGGGAGCGGCCATCACGAGAGAGGGGGACGAAATAACCGAAAGGGGGGGGAACCTTTCCTCGTCGCAGAATCGCTCAAAAACGGAGTCTTATGAAAATAGAAAGAAGAAAAGGGAAAAAGAGAGGAGGCAAGGGGAGTTACTCTGCGTCAAACTCTTCCTTACTCAAAAATAAACGTACCTTACACCGAAAAGAGAAGGGGGAGGGGGGAGAAGACCGAGGGAAAACAAAAGGGGATGGAAAGAAGAATTCTCCTTCTTCTCTCAGAAAGAAAGAGACTCTACTCCTGCTCTCCACAAAAGGTGGGTCAGTACTACCCGGACACAAGAAAAAGGAGAACCACGCGGGCAGGAAAAGGCGGGGAGACTTCTTCTGCTTGGATCGGGGAAAAAACTCTCCCCAGCACAAAAAAGTTGTCACGCAAAAAGAGGCCAGGGAACTGCTCGCAAAGTTCTACATCGCCACAAGAAGGGGGAAAAGAGCAGAAGAGAAAAGAAAGTTGCAGCCGCAAAAAAGAAAGTCCTCCTCCTTCGGAGAAAGGAATCTTCCAAAAGAAGGGGGGAAGATTAGGAAAAAACAGTCTCCGCGGGAAAGGCTTCCTTTTACTTAGGGGAAAGATTTCGTTTTGGGAAGGGTAGGTAGAAATTGAAGAGTTTCTAATGCGGGCAGAGACTGTCCTTCGTTGGGGAAAGTGAAGGAAATCCCAGGAGGTGAAGGAGAAGGGGACTGAAGGGTTCCCTTCATCTGAAAAAAAAGCACCTCTTCTTTGTAAAGAGGGGAGATCCTTCTTTTCTTACTCGGGGAAGGGAAAGAGCCACTCGGTAACCTGAAAAGAAACAGAGGGTCTCTCTTCTATCATAAAAGGATCTTCATTTCCTCGTGAATTTCCTGAGAAATAGACCAACGCCGAGGAGATAAAAGTGCTCACAGAGGGGATTCTTCATGCGCAAAAAAAAGGAATCTCCTCTATCTAGGGGAATAGGACTCAAAGAGAATGGAGAACATCGGGTCTTAAGGGTCGAATAATGTTTTTACGAAAAGGGAGGAAGAAGCGCCCCGACCCGTCGAGGAGGAATACTCGGGTTAAAGGAAAAAATGTCTCTTCTCCCAAAGCATTCTCAGAAAGAGCTCCTCGACAAGGGGGGAAAAAAGGGGAGGAACCAGAGAGTCTCCTCCATTACAGAAAGACTAATTCTTCCGGAAACTCATCAGCCGAGAAGGAACGGCTTAGGGACGAAAGGGGAAAACATCTAGAAATACGAGGGAGAAAAAAGGAATCTAGGTCCTCTTATATTTTTAATTATAAACAGGAAAGAGAATTCTTCACCGACGGGCATCTAAAAAAACTTATTGATGTAGGAAAAATATAAAAAAGGGTAAAGGGAGCGGGTCTTGGAAGGAAGCTACTAGATGTCGTCAGGAGAGGGAAGGGGAAAAACTGTTTTCTTTCGTCCAAAGAGGAAACTTTTTCGCACAGAGGAAGGAAGGCCTGATCGAGGAAAAAAAAAGGAAAATCGTCTTCCCTGGGCTGCTCAAGGCTTAGGGAGTTCCGTAGTCAGGAGGGGACGGTGCACAGAAATACGCGGCGAATTCTGCTTCTCCGAAGGGGTCCTGACAAAAAAAGGGCGAGGGGATGATAAGGAGACTGCCATCTACTGCTGGGGAAAAAAAAAGATCTTCACACAATCCTGTACGGAGCCTCTGCCTGGGGAACCGAAAGCGGGGAGCTATCTCTAGAAGGGGGGTACTGCCTCTTTTGAGGAAAATGGATGAAAACTCTGCCGGGAGGGAAAAGAAAGGGCTGAAAAGGAGGGTCGATTCTTCCACCCGTACGAAAAGCATATAATCACTGGGATGAGAGACGCGAGATCCAGAGAGGCCGATTGGATCGACTTGAAAAAGGGATAAGAAGTAAAAAGAAGATCCCTACTTCTACTCCCGAAGGGAAGGGAATCGCTAGCGAGATGAAGACTACCAGGAACAAAAGTCACCTCCGAGATAACTACTAAAGGGATGGTTTCTCCTTCGAAGCAGGGGAGAGGGAGAATTAGATCAAGAAACACTTTCCTTTCTCCAGCCCTTCTCTATCCTAAGCAAATCAGGAGAAAGGGCTTTATTAAAAAAAGACCCTGCTTGTAGGGGAAGGGGGCGAAGACCTCGACGAAGAGAGGACCTCCGCCTTCAAGTCTAAAGAGGATTCGGAGGCTCTTCTTTCTGAAGAAATAAGATACTGAGAGGATTCTCGCCACATTGCAAGAATGTCGACCGTGTCGAAAAGAAGGGGCCTTCTTGGAAAGCCTTTCTCACCATAAAAGAGGAAAGTCTCTCCTACGACGATACAAGGTCGGTCAAAAAAGCAAGTCGAAAAAGTAGGGGGCCTTTTTCTTGCCGCGAAAAGGCGGAGAAACTCTGAACAAAAACGAGAAAGTTTCTAGAAGGGGGAAAGGTCGAAAGCGTTCTTCTCCTTCTGCTACCACGAAGAGAAGGGAAAAACGTTTATGGCACAGCCCGCGAACCAAAAGAGGATGGGGAAGGGGGAAACAAATCCGCTCTCGGTGCCTCAAGGGACCGCTGCCACAGTAGAAGAAAAAGACAAAAACAACGAGGATAGAAGAAGGAATTAGAGTTCCATTTCTTTCACTCGATCTTATAGGAGGGGAATCCTCTCTAAAGAGAAAGCGGAGGGAAAGGGAAAAAAGTAAAAAAGGGGGGGGGGTGGGAAACCGGTCTCTTTTCCATTTCTCGGAAAGGAGGGGAGAGGTTTCGCAGCATGCGCTCGACGAGGAAGAGACGGAGTTTTTAGAAAGAAAAAAAAAGAAAAAGCCTTCTGCTCCAGGGAGCTGAAGATCGTCTTCGAAGCGTCGACTCCGCAAAAAATGCTGTTGCTCCATTATCCATTCGAAAAAAAACACTCTACAAAAAGCCAGGAGACATGAATCTCCATTTCGCGCAGAACGCCAGGGGGAGACTGTGAAAAATTACCAGAATCCTTCTTGCGGCGCATTAATAAGGAAAAATCGTCGTGCGCGTAGGAGAAAAACGAAGGGCGTCGTAAAGGAGAACGGAGTTCTTCTTACTAGCAGGGAGGGGGGACTTCAAGTTGTTGGAAAAAAGAAGGGGTTCGCGCCTCTTTAAAACAGACGAGTATGGAGGCGGAGGAATTCTGTTTCAGGTTCCGGCTTCTGAAAAATGCACTGAAGGCTTCCAGTCTGAGGGGCATGCACAGGGGAAGGGAGGGGTGGGCGTACACCTCCTTTAGAAGGGGCCTCCACGCAAAGAAGAAGCTTGAGGGGGGAATATATATAGAAGGCTCCGATATGAAGTATGTGCAAAAGTTGTCCTCCAGAGAAAGGGGAGTAAAGCATGGAAAAAGAAGGGGTCAGATAATTCCTTGGAGAGAACCCCTTCCTCCTGAGACCATTCTCTATCCCGAGAGCACAACGCCTGGGGGGACGGGGGCATCTTAGTCTCTGAAGGGGGGGGGAGATCTTCTTGAGATCTCCCCCAGAGGTCCTTCTAGACCATAATAGGGCCTATTCATCTCTTAGAGGGGGGAGGTCTCATCCTCTCTAAAGGATTGAGGGCACCGTAAGAACAAGCCAACCAAAAGAGAGAGCCTCCGCATTACTCTCGAGGGGTGTCACCCAGAGGAGATTGCATGAGGGAGTGGGACAACCTTACTGAAAAATACCTAACAGAACTATGGTTATGAAGAAATAGTATAACCATTCTTTCCATCACCGTCCTGCTGCAAGGAGATATATGAAATACAAAAAAAGGAAAATATATATATTCCCTGAGGTGTTGCTTGCTTCAAAGGGGTAGAAAAATTCACCTCTACAGATGTAAGGAAAAGAGGGTCATTTCTTCTGGGGAGTCCTTTTCTCTCGGGAGGGAAGAAGGGCCTTTTAATAAGGATAGGGGGGTTTCTCATCATCTCTCTCAGGGGAATTTTTCTTGCGAATCAAAAGAGGGACGGCCGGGGTTTTCCCTAGAATCTTCTTCGGGAAAAAGCCCCTTCCACAGAAGAAAGCTGTCCCCGGGAAAAGAGCTTCTACGAAGAAGACTTTCTTTTGTGGGGAAAAGAAGGATCTTCACCCAAATCTGAGATGGTCTACGACCCGTACCACCAAAAAAAACGAGGATCTCGGAAGCTAGACTGCTGCTTGTGCGCCAAGAAAGGACAGTCTAACGAGGAAACAGGAATGAAGCTACTCGTCGTTTCAGACGTGACATTCACGAAGGAGCCCGGGCGGAAAGAAGCGGGTAAAGAAGACATATTTTAGCAGAGGGAACCCCTCGTGTGAAAAAAGACTTTTTTGCGTTAGAGGACAAAAAAAAGACAGGACACTGGAAAAAAAATCTCCTTCTCTTCCGGCCTTCTATCAAAAAAAAATTCTCGGGGGGCATGGACTATCATTCAGGAAAGGACTGGGAAAAAGTGCCTCTTCTGCTACAGACACCACTTTCCGGAGGAAAGAACTGCTCGAGAAAAAAGCGGCGTCAGCAAAGGGAAAGAAATTCTTCTCCTGTGTTGGGCAAAAGAGACCGAATTTCTAGGAAAAAGACGCCATCAGTATTCTAAGAGGGCTGCAACTACTTCTAAGAGAAACTTGCGCTCTGTGGCCGATGGAGGAAGAGGCGAAATGGTCGAGTCAGAACCAGACCCCCGACTTGGGCTTGGGAAAACAAAGTTATCGGTCCTATCACCTGGAAAAGGCGTGGGGGCTGTCTTTGCCTGTTCTGTGCCTGGTAAAACACGAAACCTGCTTGCGCACCCCCGCGCGACGACAGGGAAAAAAGTTACCGCGACCGTTTCACAGGAAGAAGACCACTCTATTCGTTTACGGGGGAGGGGGGCCCCCGAAAGGAAAAAGCGGGAAAAGACCGCCCTATCCCTCTGTGGAAGGTATCACCAACAACAACTTATGATATTAAAAATAGAGAGGGAGAAAGGAGGTCCCTCTAGAGATAGAGGGGGAGGAGGGAGGGGATGTCCAAAAGAAAGGACTGGGAAAAAGGACACCGCATATATTGGTATCGAGGGGAAAAAAGACAGTCTCTTCCATCAGTATCCCGTGGGGGGGAGTCCTACGCCGAGCAGAGAAAGGAGGGGGAGACAAACTCCAAAAGGGGGGAAAATCTGGCTGCTCGCTGTGAGAGGAAAGGGAGTATTATCGTCGTAGGAGAGGAAAAAACGTCTTTTTTCTTTTTGAGCCAGGAAGCCGAGGGGAAACGGACAAAAAGGAGCGCCTCTCCACATCTCAAAGGAAGACAGCAGGAAAGCCAGGTGAAGGGGAGAGTTGCAAAGAAAGCGAAAGAGCAATCCTCCTGCTGTCTCGGGAAAGGCTTCTCTTCTTCGCCCCATGAAATCCTCCTCCAGAAGAGCTCCTGTTACGGAGAGAGGGGGAAAGTGCTTTTGTTGGTCGAGAAAGGTGATTGACTAAAGGAGAAGACAAGCAAGGGGGTCTTCATGCGAGAGGGGAGGGAAAAGCCTTTTTTCCGGCTCGCCGGCAGAGAAAAAAGAGATCGGAGGGACCATAAAACCTCTTCGAGGAGGAATTCTTTTAATGAATACGGTGAAACGACAAAACTCAAAAGAAAAATAAAGATACAATCTCCTTCCGGAGACGGTCTAATGCATAAAGAGGAAATCTTCAGGGAACTCTTGAAGTGGAAATAGAAATTCCTTTCGGGGGAAAGGTCCCCATACTTCCTATAAGACAGGAAGAAGAGCCTTCCTCCTCGATCTCCACGAGAGAAGGGTCGAGAAAGTGTGGGGGGAATCTTATCTCTAATATGGGGAGTCTTCTTTAATATCTCCCCCATAGGGTTCCGTCAGAAAAAAGAACAGGCAGCTTAAAAGGGAGCAGAGTAATTCTCATCCGTCGGGGGGACCATCACCATTGAATTACTGAAGAAGAGGGGAGGGGTAGCCTCCCAGGACTCTAGAGAGTGGCGACCATCTATTCCCATTCAGAACTCACCTTACTCAGCGCCAAAAAGTCACTGGAGACCATAGGAGAGGGGAAAATATGGGGGGACACATCTCCGGAGATAGCCTCAAGCAACAACAACTGAGGAGTGAAGGGTTCCCGCGGATATGGAGATGATAATTGAAGAGGGAAGGTCCTTCCTTTCGAGGAGACCGTTTTCTTTCAGTCGGGGGTTCTCTGTTCGCAGAGAGGAGGATAGGCGGGTCATTCTCTCTATCTTCATGGAGGGGGAAAGACTCTCTTCTTTTAAGAATGGTGAGGGTACTGGAAAGAACATGCTCCCTGAAGAAAGCAGCCCTTTCTTCGGGCCGAGAAAAGAGCTCTACTAAGAGGGGGAAAAGGGGGAAGCGCTCCTCTTCCTTGCGGAAAAGTCTTTTGCTCGCCAAAAAAGGGGGAGGGAGTATCTAGGGACGAGGAAAGAATTAGGGAGGATAAAGGACTTGCCGTGCACTGCAGAAAGGACTTTCGATTTAAAGAAAAATTCAAAGGAAAAGAGAACTCGGGAGGGAGAGAAAGGACCGCGGCGATTGGAGCGTGGGGAGGCTCCGGCGGCTGGTGAAGGGGAAACTTCTATCCCGAAGGGAAAAAAAGGGGGAGGGATCCAAGGGCGAGGCTCCTCTACAACGTCCTGCTTCTCAAAAAGACTGCGCTGGGGCAAAAAGGAGCTCAGTAGAGACCAAGCCTACCACACCTCCCTAAAGTCCTACTTCACCGCCGCGCGGGAAGAAAGTCTTCTGCCTGGTATGGGCGCAGAAGGAATGAGGACGAAGGCAGTGTACGGTCTCTGGGGGATTCACCTTTCCTAGCGCTGAAAGGAGCGAAGGGAGCATGAGCAGGTGCCTGCGGGCCGAAAGGGCGCACCAGCACCCCGACGGGGGGGAGAGTCGCCTCTCTCCTAACGACGATCAAGAGAGAGAAGAAGGTAAGGATCAGGAAAGTGGGCGGACGTTTCCTGGTCGGACTCCTTCCGAGCGCGGGGGAAGGGAGAAAAAAAGCTCTAACTACGGCTCAGGGCTGGACGAGAAAGCAAGGGGCCAAAAGGAGTGAGCTATTCGGTTTACTTCCCGTTTAGAAGAAGGGAGCGGTCTGTCCTCCACTGGGGAAAGAGAAAAAAGAGGGGCTTTGCCCGACCCTGAAGGGAGGAAAAGAGGAAAAAAAAAGGGTGTAAAATAATAAGTCCAACGCTATCTATATGCGTACTGGACATCCTCTGCTCAGCAAAAGGAGGATTTCCATCAAAGGGAAGGAGAATAGGGAAGAGGAGGGGGGGTCCATTTCCTTCTGTAAAAAGGAAAAAAGAACTGGGTTTCGCATCATGAAGAGAGGGTGTTTCTCTAAAAAAAAGGGCAAAAGGAAAAAGAACCAATAGTCTGAGAACGAGAGGATGCCGTGGTATCTTCTGTAGGATATCTAAGAGGGGTTCTCCAGGAGCAGTCGAAAAAAGAAACTGTCTCGCCGCCCTATCTAGAAGAGGGGGGTCTCCAGCGAGAGAGAAGCATTTTCCTTAGACTTATGGCTCCCGTCCAGAGGACGTAAGGAAGAATGGAGGGTCTTCCCTCTCCAGACGGCGGCGAGAAAAAACCCATCTCCTCATGTCGGAGGTTTCTTCGGTCAGAAGGAGGCTCTTAAGGGGAAAGGTTGCAAGTGTGCGCTTGTCATCTTTTGGGGGGGGGGGGGAGAAAGTTAAAAACAGGCCGCCTTCGTCGGGAATGAAGGGGGGGGGGGGGCCACGGCGCAAAAGGAGAAGAGTGAAGACCTCAGTGCCATCAAAAGACGTCTGCAGTCGGGGAGGGGAGGTCCCTAGAAAAAGCCTCCGGAGCAAGGGGCAAGGGAACCTCGCCGTTATCTCTCGGAAATCCGAAGATTCAGTGCCCTCGGCTAGGGTGTAAGGAACCGAAGGAAGACAGCTCATTCCTGTCACTTCAAGGGGGAAAGAAAGGGCCTATAACATTTCTTCATCTCAACTCAAAGGATAAAATTAAACTCAAAGCTAGATGCCTCCTTTTTGGGCCCCTTCATCTTATCTCCTAATGTGGTGGGGGAAAGGGGGACCCCCATAGCCTTCCTTCTTCCAAAACCGTTAAAGGACCGGTCTCCTTAATTTTTCATGCCTCAGAAAGGCACCTTCCATCACCATTAGGAGGAGGAAGAGGGCGCTCCCAGGACGCTCGAGGAAAGAAGCTCCTCTATTCCTCAAGGAAGATCTCACCTTAACTCATCTCCCGACGAAAAAGGGGGGAGGGAGGGGCTACAGTACTACATCAGGGGGAAAGAACTGGGAAAAATCAAGAAAAGGACTGAGGTCAACAACAACACTTAGTAGGAGGATCCTTATATTGTTCTTCTTCCGAAGAAAGAAGAGATTTCGTCCTGGTCGCGAAAGATCCGTTGAAGGAGGGGAGATGAGTCGCCTCCCCACCAAGGGGACGTATCTTCTGTTGCGAAAGGAGAAGCTTCCTGGGTCGAGCGAAGGAGAGGGAGAAGGGAGGGGAAACGTGAAAAGAGATGCCTCCTTACGCCCTTCCTTAGAGTTCCTATTCCTGGGAGGGGAGAAGACTTCATCTACTGTCTGGGGAAAAAAGAGAGAAGCACTTAGTAGATTAAAGACCACCCTGCTTTTAGGAGGGACTTTCTATCGATGATGGAAAAAAAAGAATTCCTCTGCCGTCTAGAAGGGGGGGAAGGCAGAGAAAGAGGATGAGACATTCAGATGCCAGACCCTTCTTTGTCTGAAAGGATGATCCGGAGCGCCGGCGAAAAGGGTCAAGGAGGGTGGACCGCAACTCCGTCGGAATATACAAAGGGGGAATGGACGCTCTCGCCCTCGCGGAAAAAACGAAGCCTCCACAAAAAAGAGGAACTAGGAAAGGCATACCTACTATTCTTCGGAAGTCCTTCCTTCTACAAGGAGAGGCCCGTTCTCAGACAGAAGGAGTAAGAGCACGGAAGTAAAGTCTTACGCCCTTCTTCTCTGGGAAGGTCGCCGCCCGGGAGCCGAATCTGCACACTAAAGGAGTCGAAGGAAAGGCGCCTTTTAGCTTCAACTAACGATCAGCTCTTCGCCCCTGGAGGGACCTATATCTCCTGGCGATCCGGGGAGAAATGGACTCACGTTCGAAAACCGAAAGGCTCTCCTACTACTATCCCGAAAAAAAAGGCTTCTCATACCTCTTGGTCTCTGGGGAGGAAGGGGTGCCGTTGGTCGAAAGAAGGAAGGCATGATAGAGAGGATTCTGAAAAAAGTTCCTCCTTTCTTTACTATCAAGAAAGAGTCTTCTACCTTCTCTACAAAGGGGGGACTTCCCGTTTGATTGAACAACGCGGAAAGGGGAGGAGAGCCAAACGATCGAAAGAATGAAGCTAGAAGACGTATAACTCTCTCTAGAAGGAGAGGGGCGAGGGAAAGGAACGGGAGGAGGGGGAGGGCTGGGAGTCGCCTCTCTGCTCATGCTCGCTGGCCCTCAACGGAATTACACCGGGAGACTCTTGGAAACGGTCGCCGGAAAAAAACAGGAGAAGACTTCCGACTGAGAAAATGAAAATCGACGGCGGGGAGAACCTGCCCCGAACAGGGGAGAAACCGACCAGGAAATAGGAAGGGGGATCGTCGTAGGAGAGCGTCTACTCAAAAGGGTTTTCTCCAGGAGGCCAGGAAAAGGGGCACCAGGCTCGCAAAAGGAAAAAATCGAGAGGAACAGGGGAGAAGAGCCAGTTTGCCGTAGACTTAGTGGAAGGCCGTCCATCCTCCGAGGGGGGAGGACCGTCCGCTCCAGCGGCAGGAGAGTAGAAAGAATCGTCTACCAAGGGCACTTGGGGGCCACAGGCAGGTTTGAAAGATCGGTTCGTTTTTCAAACTTGTTTAGGAGCGCCGGGGGCTGTCGAGGCGCCCCGAAAACGGGGTCCTCGAAAGGCAGAAGCTCCCCGGGTGGCCGGCACAGACTCTGCGCGCGGCGAGCGGGGGGGTTCTTGTGTCGTGAAAGGAAAGGCTTGCAAGAGAGGTAGCCGCCGGGGGGGAGGACGCCTGAAAAAGGGAATCCACCGCAAGGGCCTTGGAAAAGTTAAAGGACAGCCATCTACAGAAGAAGGAAAACATATATGGACTCATTCGAAAAGGGGGGAGTCAGAAAAAGCGATCTCCATCTTCTCTATCTACCTCCTTGTGGAAATCTGCCCAGGAGAGGAGAGGGGGGGGAAAAGAAAGGGGTTAAAGAACCAACAAATATCCTCTCTATTATCATTCCGTCTCTTCTCCTTAAGGGGGAGGAAGAAGGGAGGCGTCCTTTCTTGAAGGGCACCGAGGGAAAAAATAATCTGAGGGGAAAATGAAGTCCACCTCATCTCCTCTATTCAGCAAGAAAAGGGAATCCACCGACGCAAGCGAAAGAAAAACGGCACGACGGACGGGAAAAGGGGTTGACTTCGAACCCAGTCTTGGCGAAAAACTCCTTTCCTCTCTCTCACCACAAAAAAGGAGGAGCCCGTCTTTGCCGCCGGAGATGGGGGAGGAAGAATCGAAAAGTGGGGAGGCACGGGTCGAGCGAAAATCGTCGTTGCCGTTGTCGGGGAGAGCGCTTCTCTTTGCTCTCTGGAGGGAGGGGAGCTTTCAGGGTGCGGCCAGAGGAATAAAAGGAAAGGGGGCCGTCTTCCTTGTTCTGGGAGGGGAGTAGCTTCTGCGCCTGACTGCAAAGGGATGGCGCGGAGGAAGTCGATCTGAAAAAGGAAGCGGACTTGGGGGGGGTGATCTGTCAACACCCTCTTAGAGAGACACCCTGCTTTTCGCGCCCAGCTAGGATTATTACTGCGGTTGAAAGGACTCGGGAAAAAGACAAGCTGCAGTAAGCGACTCTGCCGGGAAACGGACATGCAAAGAGGGGAAGCCCTGCGGTGGCTGCAGGGGAAGGAGACGGGGGAGGTGGAGAGGAAAAAGGCTATTTTGGTTTTGTGGGGGAAAAAAAAAGGGAATATCCGACGGCGACTACACCGGGGGGCACATGGATCGACTCGACAGGGAGTTAAAAAGAACGGCGCGGCACCGCCTTGCCTGCAAAAGAACGACGTCTTCTTGGGCCGTCGACCAGGGAAAAAGCACTTCACCCAAGTGCGTTCGGAAAGAAGAGGACCAGCAACCGAAAGGGATCTTACCCTGCTTTCAGGGGTTCTCCGAAGCAGAAGGGACCAGTGGAAGAATTCATGAGGCTTACGGCAGCTGGTAAAAAAGTCTACGGCACCTTGCTCGAAGAAAAAAATGGCTCTCTGTGGCGATAAGGAGAGATGGAAGGAGGCAAGAAAGGACACCATAACCCGACTTGGTCTTGGGAAAACTATCCCGCGACATAATTGTATCGGGGAAAAAAGGTCTCTGCTGGGAATGGGGGAGAGAAAAATCCAGGGGGAGGGAGGAAAAAAGGAAGGGGATCCTGGCTTTTACGATCCCAAGGAGAGTCTTCTACCTTCGCTTACCACCGGACCTTTTATGGCCCGAGGAGAGTAGGGGAGAGGGACCGAGAAGGAAGATTCACGAGGGCCCGCCCTGTCCGCGGCCTTAGAATTCCGACGAGAGGAAGAAGATCTACGTCCAAAAAAGGAGTTCCCGCGATCGGATGGCGTAGGGGAGGGGGGGATTCCAACAATAGCGAGGCCATCAACTGGAATTACACCTCATAGAGGGGGAAACTGTCGCCTTCCCAGTTCTCGTAAAAGAAAAAAGGAAGGGGATCTGGGGTGCTCAAAGAATAGGGTGGGAAACTTAAAAGGAAACGCTGTCTGCGCCGCGGTGCGAGGGCGCGGGATCGTCCTAGGAGATCGGCGAAGAAAAAAAGGACGTTTTTCGGGTGCGCCAGAAGGGGGCAAAGAAGACACGAAACAGTCGAGGGGTCTGCCACTCGTCGCCAGGTCGCGCAGACAGGCCGAGAACGAAGAGAACCCGTAAGAAGACGCCGAGGACGGCGGCCCGCGCAAGAAGAAAAGGACCCCTAGGGAAGCCATTGTCGTCGAAAGGGGAGGGGCAGGTGTAGCGGGAAAGTGTTGTCTGCGAAGGAAAGGATCTCCGGAATCCTCCCACCGCCGTCGGGAAGCGGTGAAAAGAAGGTGGGAAAACGGCAGCGAGCGATCTGCGGTCCTCAAGGAGGAAGTCTGCTCGCCTGCGTTTGCTGGAAAAAAAAAAAAGAAAGGAGCCACTCCGTGGTCCTCAAGGGGAAAGAAAGAACCGGATCTCGCGGTAGGAGGAAAGAGGAAAAAGGGAATTACGTCCGAAACCTAGAGCACTTCCATTTGGGGATCCTATTAATCATTTCTTAAAAAAAAAAAGGGTCCTCCTCGATTAAAGATTCTAAAAAGCAAAAGAAAAGGTGGTTCCTGGGACTCTAATATTTTTTTTGGAAGAATCTCCCCCCAAGGAAAGGAAGCCTCTCTGATGATCCAGAAAAGGGAGTGGCTGGAAAGACCGGAGTTCAGTCAAAAAGGTCTTTATTATTTCAAGGGCAATCCTAATCTCTACTTCAAGGGAAAAAAGGGGAAGATTCTTCCGCCAAAGGAAAAAAAGGACTGGAAGGCTCAATTCTCCCATACTACCTAAAATATTTCTCTCTAAAGATTATAACCAGGCTTGCAGCGAAAGGGGGAGGGAAGCAGTCCGAAATCTCTATAGGGTAAAAAGATATGATATTCCTCTGCGGGGGTCATCCGGTTCTACTTCAAAAAAATCTCGCGACATCGTCGGGCGGAATTTGGGAGGTACTCCGAAGAGTTCCTGACGGGGAACGGGGACGCCTTTGTCTTCGCCTCGCTCGGAAGGGGAAGTTTCTGGAAGGTGAAAAGAGAAGTAAGGGGAACGAAAACAGGAGACACTCTAGCTCTCTACGGGGAGGATTCCCGCCGATCGTTCAAAGGGGGGAAAAAAGGGTCTTACGAACCCGGACCACCAGGAAGAGAGAAAGAAAAAGAAAAGACGGGGGGAAAGGAGTACTCGCCGTCTTTTCACAAAGAAGTCACTCCCTGATCGACAAGGGCGTCCAACCGGACTGCAAGGAAAAAAACGGGAGGGCTGAAAAGCGAGGAAAAGGGGGAGCGTGAAGGCCCCGGGAGGGGGAAGTCTAGTACCGCCACGAAAAAAAGGCTACTACACGCCAAGGTGAAGAGAGGAGAAGGGGGGATATCCCGAAGGCAAACCACGAAAAGCAGTCATTCATTAACTACTACGTCTGCGGGGAAAGGCTACAAGGTATAAAATTTCCGTTACGCCGAAGAGAAATAGGATAAAAAATAAGACAGAAGAAAGACGACGAAAAGGGTCAATGACGCCGCTTTCGCGGCAGAACAGAGTCGGACGTCATCTTGTAAGGGAGACTTCTACTGTCACGAAAGGAAAGGAGACGATGGGTGGACAGAGAATCGAAGGGGCCGCGACTGGCTTCCTGGCGAAAAGGGGCTGGTCTATTCTCCCGAGAAGAAAAAAAAAAAAAAGGGGGCAGAAGGGTTCTTAGCCCGAAAAAAAAAATAAAAGGGGGGCCTGTTCGGGGCAGGGAAAAAGCCTTCGAGCGCGCGTAAAAAGAAACATCGCACGAAAAAAAAAAAAAAAAAAAAGGCTGAAAGAAAGGGACCGCGAAAGGGAAAGCCACCGCGAAGAAATCTATTCTGTGTACTTCAAAGTGGGGAAGGCAATTCTGATTCTATGCTGCCAAAAGAAAGGAATCCGCTCTCGGTCCGCAAAGGGGGAAGGAGAAAACAAGTAGGGGGGAAAAAAGAGAGATTATGAAGGAAACCGTCTATCTTATAGTCGGTACGTTGTGCTGCCCTAAAACTTCCGTTTACTCGGCGGGGGGGGGAGAGGGGAATTTATAATCCTCTATTTAAATCCTGGAATACCCTCCCTTATCCTTCTGGGGGTTGAACATTCTCTCGACGAGAGAGAGGTTTACCTACGAAGAGGGAAACGAACCCGAAAGGGTTCTCTTACCTAGAGGATATTATATCTTCTACTCTCCAAAAAAAAAGGAAGCCATTCGGCCTTGCCCGCCTTCAACCAAAAGAGGTAGAAAAATCAAAAATAAGCGTGCTAACCAGGTGAAAAAACATCTCCCGTACCAAAAAAGTGGCGCTCAGGAAGGCTCGTTGGGGGAGGAGGGCCCATAAGGAAAAAAGAAAAGGTCTAACCCACCTGTTACTTCTTCGGGAAGGAAGCATTAGGCGGCAGGGGAGGAATCGAATGAGCGGTCGAAGGCGCCAAGCCTTCGTCTGTTCTCATACAGGCGGTGCCAAAGCACCGGAGAGCACCAAGGAGGGGCCAGCACCTACACTTCGGTTGGGGATATAAGTCGTTTGGAGGAAAAAACCATCCGCCCGGGAGCGGAAATTCAACGCAAAAAAACGCCGTATCTCGAAAAGAAAGTCCGGGCGCGAATCGTTTGGAAACATCAGAAGGGAATCCGGCAAAAAGGGTCCCCTCCTTCTGCTCCGCCGGGAAGAACCTCTCCGTCCCTCCTCAAAAGGCTCGGGTCACCGCGATGAGGGGTTCTGTTCTTAGCCCAAAGAAGATTTGTTTAAGATCAAAACACCATCCGCTTTCGCGGAGATAAACGAGGGAAAAAGTCCGTCTCCATTTAGAATTCTTCATTCGGCAGAAAAGTCCTCTGATGGCACCGTCCAACTACCAACAGAATAACCTCCCAGGAGGACCTAGAATCTCCGCGATTTAGGGAAAAAACCATAGAAACCCGGACTAAGGAGCACGACGATGTCTCTCTAATCGTAGAGGTTGAATTAGAACCAGGCTGGGAAAAATCCTCGGCGGCAAAAGGGAAACTCGAAAAGGAGGAGTAGGGGGGCTTTGTCCCGAAGCTGCAGCCTGTTTCTGACTTGAAAAAAAGACGGTCCTGTTCGCGCGACATCGGGAGGGGGGGGGGAGGGAGGGGACGGTAGCAAGAAAAACTCGGTCGCCAAAAGCGCGATCTGCGGTGCGGAAGCGCGCGGGAAATAGAGCTCCTGGGGCCGGCAGGGGAAGGTACGTTGCCCTAAAAGAAGGACTTCTGCGCAGGCCAACCGAAGGGCCGAGTCCTTTATAAGAGACGTCAGCGAAGGGGGGCCCGCCGATCTTGAAAGAGAGCGAAAGTGGGCTAAGCCTTCTGGCCATCGAGAGAAAAGGAATTCTGTAGAAGGAAGGGGAAGATGCTGGTTAGAAAGGCTTCTCTTCCGAAAGGCCCTGGCCGTGCACGCAAGGAAGGAGGTCTTCCACCCGACATGCAAAAAGAATAAAATACAGATTGATGCCTCGAGGAAGCTGCGTCGTTTGAGAGGGATCCCGTCGGCTGTTGCCTGAAATGCTACTCCCTACTGCGAAGAGGGGGAAGGAGGCAGAAGGCCGTTAGTGCGCCGAAAAGGTCGTTCACCGCAAAAGAAGAAAAACTCGACGGCGGAGGGGAAACGGCGGAAGAAAAGGAAAAGTGCCGTTCGCCAAACCTGCTCGTATCAGAAAAAGGAAAACCGGCCCCGCGGAAAAAAAAAAAAAAACTTCGGCGCCTGGGGGTATAAAGGCGCGGGCCGAACGCCTTCCTGCGCCAAAAGAAGGGAAAAGTGCCGTGGGCGAGAAGGCACCTTGCTCGCCGCGACGCTGTGGCGATGTCGCCGGTTTTGCGGCGGGAAGAAAAAGGCTACCAGCAACGGGGGAGATTCGCCGCTTCTCCTACGACAATAAAAAGGACCTAAGCACCGCGGCGGGAAAGAAGGCCTTTTCGGGGCCGGGGGATCGAACAGACGTCGATAGGAAAAAGGCGCACCCAGCTCTACGACGGATAAAAAAGGGGACCGCGACCGGTTTCAAGAAGAGGGATACACCTCTATGTACGGTTACTGAAAGGAAAAGACCGTAAGGAGGGATTCAGGAAACTATCCTCTCGAGGCTGCCGTATAACTCTCTCAAAAAAGAGAGATTCTAAGCCGTAAAGGAGAAGGGAAGCGAGCGTATAGGGCGTATGGAAAAGGGGTGTGCTTCCTCCTCGCTCAAGAGAAAAAGGGACATCACTTTAAGTAAAACATGGGGGAAAGAAAGGGGGATCGAGTGGGGAGAGGTAAATGGCAAAAAGAAGACATTCTTCTCTCGGGGGAGAGAGACTCCGCGCTAAGGTCTACTAACCCGTCAGAAAAGAGCGCCGACTCAGGGCAGACACCTTGAAAAAACTTCTTCTCCTTGATCTTCTAGGGAGAAAAAACGTCTGGAAGGAAGGAACCAGTCTTCGGCCCGCAGGGGAAAAAAAGGAGCCTATCTGCTAAAGAGGGCTCAGCTCAGCGTGAGTGAAGTGACGGCTGTGGGCCACAGAGGGGGGAAAAAAAGCCTCTTTTCTTGCTCTTACTTGCTGCAGGGAAAAGTCTTCTCCCATACCCAGAGGAGTTCGCCCGGGGTACGTCTTGCGGGGGTATTATATCTATCAAGGGGGGTTCTAAACGGTCCGTGGGGAATTTTCTCAGGCCGAGAGAGGGGGGAAAACTCAGGAAGTAGCTTTAAAGAAGCCATGGTCTTTGCAAGTCCTGCTCAAAAGCAAATCCCGGAACACCAGCACCTCTCTTGGAAGTTTCTTTCCCGGAAGCGAAGGAAGAATGAGGGGACCTTCACGCTTCCAATCGCAAAAGGAAGGACGAGCATCCACGCCGGGACCTCGGGGAGTTGGGAGGAAGGGAGCCTCAGGTCCGGGAAAAGTGCGGTGCCCAAAGGAGCTGGCAGGGCGCAAGGAGAACGCTGAGATTACTCTAGCTGGTCGTGTCCTGTGTATCCCGGCATCAAAAGGAATTGGGGTGACGAGGGAATTCGCCAAAAGAGCTTTCCGTAAAGGATCCATTCCGGAAACCCAGATCCTGGAGAGAGGCTCTCCGTTCCCTTTGAAGGGGGAAGGACCCGCCAGAAATCCTAGTCGCCGCAAGAGACTATTCGGCCGCAGTCCCGGCCGGGGGAGAACAGGAAGACTCGCGCCCAGAAACGGTCACGACGATTTAGGGGGAAAAAAGTCTCTTATAGGTTGAATATAAAAGAGGGAAACAGATTCCTGCGGCAAA
>Ga0179593_1781765_pt1 | contig 18455 bp, 38 predicted proteins | sample CZODoug2_1_08_16_FD_185931 | JGI IMG/M metagenome (GOLD analysis project Ga0179593, IMG submission 185931) | Vadose zone soil fungal communities from Angelo Coast Range Reserve, California, USA - CZODoug2_1_08_16fungal (PacBio error correction) | ecosystem: Environmental > Terrestrial > Soil >...
ACTGAATTAAAGGAAAACACAAGAAGAGACGAGAAAGTAGGCACTAAATAAGATAAAGAAAGCCAGGAGGAAAAGTCATATAGAAATCTTGTTGAAAGGGGTGTAGAAAAAAACTCTTGTTAAAGACCAAATAGAAAAAGAAGGAGAAAGGGGGGACTGATCAGAAAAAAGCCAAGCCAGAAAGAAAGCCAAAACCCTAAAAAAAATTTAAAAGGACATAATATCAAACCAGCAAGGGGGGTGAGGGAGAAAAGACTAGGAAAAAAAAAAGCTTACAACAGCTAAAGGCCTGGGAAAGAGGGGAAAGAGAAGAGTCCCCCACAAAGTAAAGAAGAAGAGGGGGAAAGGAGGAAAAAAGAAATCTAAAAAAGGACTAGGGAGAGGAACAAAAGAGAAAAATCTTTTGGAGATCAAGAAAAAAAGGGGACAAAAAAAACAAAACGGTTCCAAAAAAGAAGCCAGGAGGGAATTTAAGGAAATCCCAGGGAAGCCCAGAGTCGTCGTTGTCAGGAACCACGGAGTTGTAAATCTAACTTAAAAAAAGGAAAAAAAGAAGCCGAAAAGAAAAGGGGGGGATCCGTGAGGGAAATTAATGAAAAAAGGTCCCCAGGGAAAATTTGAAAAGGGGGAAAAAGTACTAAAACAGAGGGGGGGTGGGGACGGGGAAAGGGGAAAAAAACTAGAGGGAAAAGAAAATGTGGACTCAACCGAAACATGAAGGTCAAGGATTAATCGTGGGAAAAAAACAAAAAGAAGAGGGCCAAGCGAGATTAAAAATGAAAAAACTTTAAAAAGGGATGAATATTTTGGGAAAGCGGAGGGCGAAGGAAGTTAGATGAAACGATTACAAACTCGACAATGGGAAAAAAACGCTTGCTCTGGAAAAAAAATAGAAGAAAAAAAAAATCCGCGGAAAAGGGCTCAGGGGAAGCTACGGAAGATGGACAAAAAACCCGCCTGAAAAAAAACCCGAATGAAAAAAAAAAAAAAAAAAAAAACCATGGGAAAAGAAACCCAAGACGAAGAGATCTTCATGCTTTGTCACGGGGAGACTTAAAAGAGAGCAAAAAGATCAAAACGGAGGGCACCGGGCGTGTGAGCGCCGGGCCTAACGGAAAAACACCGAGGGGGGGTGTGGAGGCCAGGAAGCCGAGGACTGAATGTTCGAGAGGAGGGGGTGCCCTGAAACTGGGCTCAGATTGCTCAGACGAAAAAAGCCTCAAGGGGGGAAGCTAAAAGTAGAAAAAAAAAATGTCAAAGAGATTTATAAAAACAAGGAATCCTAACAAGGTGCTCCGAGAAAGGGAGAACGAGAACAATGGAAGGACTAAGAAAAAAAAAAAAAAAAACAAAGAAAAAAAAAAGAGCTAAGGTGGGGGGGGGAGATGAAAAAGTTTCGACAGACTAAATAGGAAAAGAGTATCCATAGAGGGGAAACCCGATTTGGAGAAGATGAGGGGAAAAATCCAGGAGAAGATCGGAAAAGTTACGAAAACCCACCTCAAAGAACCCGCCGTTTTGATTACTAGGGAATGAAAGGGGGGAAAGGGGTAATCGAGGGGAAGGCTCAAGAAGGGGGCATCAAGATTCCAGGAGATTTAAGAAGAGGACGTCAAAGGACCAAACTTTAAAAATCAAAAGAAAAAAAGGAACGAAAAGACAAGGATCGGGCCCGTCCGAGGGCAGGTAAAATCCCGTAAAAAGAGCAACAGGGAAAAAAGAAAAAAGGGGATGCTAATAACGGGGGAGCAACGTCAGCATAGCTAAAAAAAAGGAGATTAAAGGGAAGCTTGGAGAAAGTCCAGAACCAACGTGGGGGGGAAAAAAAACCAGCATGTAGGGTTCTTGTGCAAAAAAAAAGGGGGTTGGGGGGAAAAAACTGCAAGATCAACTCAGGAATCATACAGAGGAGAAAAAAAAGGGGGCGGAGGGGAAAAAAGGGGCGCGAGGAAAAAATCAGAAGGAATCGGGAAGTAGGTGGGGAGAAAGCAGGATATCAAAGATGAAAGTAGAAAAAAAAGGGATAAGGAAAGGGAAGGCCGAAATGAGGATTTAGGAGAAAAAACTCAGGGGAAGATCTTCGTCAGCGTCATTGAGATAAGCAGGCAAAGGGGATACGGTAGACCTCGTAGAGAAAGAGAAAACAAAAGGGGGTATCGAAGGGGCGTTTCAGTAAGGATCTAACAAGCCCACTCACGCTCAAAACCCGGAAGAAAAATCCCAAAGGGGAAGTTCGAACTTTAAAAGGAGACAAAAAAGGGTCGTCCGATTGAGCCGCAGGAATGAGGGGGCTGGGGAAGGGTGAGAGGGAAGAAAATAGAAAAAGATCCGGAGGCAGAAAGGGGAAATACTTCCCCTAAAAAGACAGAGGGGAGGGAGAAGTCAAAAAAAAAAAAAGTCAAGGAAAGGCAGACAAGAAAAAAAAAACATGACATGGACGAAAAGTCCACCAAGACTAAGGAGAAACTGAAGGAAAAGCTGGGTAAAAAACTGGGGACTGAGCCGGTAAAACAAAATACGAGAAACATTTACTAAAAAGAGAAATCATATGTCTTTCAGGGGGAAAGAAATCTCGAAGAAAACAACCGAGAAGGAGGTAGTCGAGGAGAAAAAAAGGGGGGGCCACGTACAGAAGGGAGTGTGTAGAAATAGACTTGACGGGTCTAGGGTTAAAGGGGGGGGGAGAGGAGCAAAAAAAAGTCCTTCATGAACGGGGGGAAAAAGACTCATCCGAAGGTACTAAAGGGGACGGGAAAAAAAAAAAAACTCTCAGGAACGAATCAAAAAAAAGAGGAAACCAATGAAATGAAAACGAGGAAGATTTTTCAGCTTGGGAAATATGGTGGAAACGGGGGGGAGGGAAATGTATATTGCTACAAAGGGAAAAAAGGGCTTTGAGTGAATTGTCACGATCGAAAAAAGAAAACGAGGGGGCCTTGGAAAATCATGGAGGAAAAAGGAAAATCCGGGATTATTGAAGAAGCAAGGAAGATCAGGAACCGAGGAAAGGATGGTTAAGAAATAAGAGAAAAAAAAGTCCACGGGGGAAAGATTACCCGGGGGAGGGTCGAAGAAGTTTTAAAAAAAGGGGAAATCCAGAAAAAAAAAAAAAAAACCGCAAGGGTGGCGTTGAAGCCCCGAGAAGAACCTCCGAAATTGAGGGTTGAAAGGGAGGGTTTGGGGGGAGTCAGACCACATCGGGACCAAAATTTAAACCGATGTTGGGACCAAAGATTCGAATTTGGGGGGGGCAAAAAACCGGGGGTCTGGAAGCGCGGAGGAAAGGGAGAGGGAAGTGTGGGGGGAAGGGACATCTTGAGGGGGGGACTGGAGTCTTGAGGGATGGGAAAGGGGGAGAGCTGGAGGAGACAAGGGGAAATCGAAAGGAGGAGGGGGGAGACTTGAAAAAAAAAAATGCTACAAAGGGGCTGGCCGAAGTTAAATGCCTGGCTCAGGGTCGGGGAGAGAAAGGAACGGTTGCGGAAAAAGGGAGCGGGATCGCCCAAAAGTGCGGGGGAAGTGTATGCGCAATGGCAAAGTGAGGGTGAAAAAGAGAGGGGACTCAAAGGGAAAAAAAGGTTTCCCCAAAGAAAAACTATTCAGTAATCCTGATGACTGGATGAGGGGTCGAGGAAAAAAAATCGAGGCGGGGAGAAGAGGGCAAAAAAGAGGGGGGGAATTTGACCGAGGGGGAGCTGAGACCGCTGGAGGAAAAACAGTGGGAAAAAGGGGATTGCGAAACGGAGTCTAGGGGTGAAAAAAGCTCGTAATGGAAAAAAAAAGACGGCTCAAAAAGGGAGTCTTGGGGAAGAGGCTAAAGGCAAAGGAGGCACTTACAAAAAAAGGTGAAAGATGAACTGGGAGAGGACCGCTTTGACTGGTTGTTGTAGAAAGAAACAGATCAACTTTTTTAAAGGTCCGATCACCCAAAAAAAATTTCCCACCAAGTCGGTGAAAAGATAGACAAAGGACCATTCAAGGAAAGTCAAGAAAGTTCATGAGGTGACTCTTTGGAAGACTTCAAAAAATAATGTGGGAGACCGTATTAGATCCAATGGGACGGCTTGGACGAAGCCGGGAATTACAAAGATACTTACTAATCGGGGATCTCTAAAACATGGAAAGAGAAGGTTAAAAAAATGAAGTGCCCCCCCGAGAAAATCGAGAGGGGGTTCAAGGTGGGTAGGTGGAGGAAGTGTCGTCGGGGGGGGGAATGTCCGAAAAAGCCAACACGGTTAGGGAAAAAAAAAGGGGGAAGAACTTAAAAAAGTCTCACTGATTGTGCCCACAGAGAACCACGAGGCAACATAGAAGGGGGTTAGACAAAACTGCCCGAAAAACGCTGCAACGCCAAAAGGAAGGGAAGGGAGAAAACGAGGAGGTTAGTAGGCCGGCTTCCTGGGTGCCCGGGGGAAGGTCAAAGAGAACAGGTTTGGGGAGACCCTACACAACGGGGGAGAGATAGATGAGAAACATCTCGAAAAAAAAGGACCAGGGAAGAAACAGCCGGCTCGGGAAACTCGAAAAAAAAGAGGTCAGAAAAGGACATAGGGGGGGGGGGCTGTCAAGAGCCGGGTGAACTAAACCGGCCGCAGACGAAAGGACTGGCTGAGGTGGTGGCCCGGTGGACCCGGCAAGGGGGGACTGGAAACGAACACACACTATAAAGGAGGGCTCACACGGCCCAATATCTGCAAGAAAAGATGGGAAAGAATTGGGAAAGGATCAGCGCAGACCTAGACTCAGGTTACACATGAGAGTCCGAAAAGGGGAGGGGAAGGGGAAAAAAAAAGTGGAGGGTTTAACGGAAAAGGAAAAGAGGGGAGGGGATAAAGCCAGATTGGGGGATCAAAAAGCGAAAAGGGGTCAGGGGAAGGGGGGGTCAGAAATCATAAATTTGCAGTAGGGGGGAAAGGAGGTTCGGAGGGGAAAATAGAATTGGGGGGACTTTTGGAAAGGTTCCAGGGGGGGGGGGGCAAAATAAAAAAACTTGGAGGGGAAATGAGCAGTGTTTTGGTGAGAGACACCAGTCGGAGTGAAGAGGGGCGAGGTGTGTAAAACTTCACTACACAAGGGGGGGTCTTTCGGGGGGGGGTACAGAATCCTTTTCAAAAAAGTCAGGAAAAGGAAAAAGAGAACTATGAAAAAAAAAAAGAACTGCCAGAACAAACTCCAACGCCCGCAAGCAGATGGGTAGACCGCGGGGCGTCGGAAGAAGGGCACAAAAAACCTCGACAGGAAGACTGAGGAAAAAGAAAATATGGCCGATGACTATAACTCAAAAATTAAGAAAAAACAAAAAAAAAAAAAAAGTCCGAAAAAACCAAAAAAAAAGACGAGTTTATAGGGGTTAAGAAAAGGCAGCTTGTTAATCGCTGGGAAGGACGGGAAGGGGCTGTAAAAAGAAAAGGATCCGAAGAACTTGGCAACGAGGCGCCCCAAAGAAACAGAAAGTACCGGCAACAATGGCAAAGGGGGCGCAGCAGGAATTGGGAGGACGCCCGATCGGCAAAAATTCCCGGGAAGGCACACTGTGCACGGAAAATAACCCGAAAAAAGTACCGGCTCAAAGGGGAAAAAAAAAAAAATCCATCTACCTATAGTCCGAAAGTTTAGCAAGAAAAAGAAAGTGGAATAGAATAGGAACCCGGAAGAGCAAAAAAAAACTCGTAAGCGAATCAGATGAAATTGGAAGGGACACATGAAAGCACTCGATGGGAACCCGACGCTGTTTTCCAGGGGGGGGGGGGAACGGGAGTCGAACGATAACAGACCCACGAACGTCAAAACAGAAAACTTTAAATGGACTTAAAATCGGGGGCCAGGAAAAAAAGCCGGTGGGAAAAGGAAACGAACCATTTGGGGTTAGAAAGACAGCGGGGAGAAAAAGGGCGAATCGATTTTGACATACAAAAAGGGGTAAACGAATCGCCAACCCACAAACCACTCCAGCAGGAAGGATTAAATAAAAAAATTGGCGAGAAGAAAAACTGAGAAAAAGGAGAAAACAAAATCGATGAACATTTTAAAAACTCGAATGGGGAGCTGGAAAAACTTGAAAGAGGCAAAGAGAAAAGAGTCTCATTAAACCCCTGAAGGGGGGGGGGGAAATGAGAACATCGGGTCATGGACAGCGTCGCTGCGCGGCAGCCGTGGATGTGGGATAACTAAATAAAAAAAAGACTGCAAAAAAAAAAAACGCCATGACGGGGCGCCAGGAAGTAACTCGGGAAGAAGAAGGAACTAGGCAAAGTTTATTAGAGCGGGGGGAAAAACAGGTAGAGAAGGCCCTCGAAAAACTGTAAAATTGTGATAAACAGGGGGAAGATTAAGAAGTGGTAAGAGGGGCATCAACATCACAAAAAAAGATGGCGGCGATAAATGCGATACAAAAGCACGTAGGGGCAAGGGGAACAATTGAGAATTTCCAAAATAAAAAGTTTGCGGCCGAAAAATCGGGCCAAGGAATTTTCGAAGAAGGGGCCAGGCCACGAAAAGAAAATTAGTCGAGTTCCTAGCACGAAAAAAAAGGATTGAATGCAGGACGTACGAAGGGCTTTAGGAAGTGCAAGCCGCACCATCTCAGGGCGGAGGGGGGGGAGCTTCGGGAACTGAAAAGGAATCGGCCAAAGGGGCAAGAAGAGGGTCAAAAGAGAACCAAGGGTCCGCCTCTGAAGAAAACCTTAAAAAAAATAAACCAACCAGAGGGGCCCGACGTGTTTACGCCGGAGGAAGCGCGTCAGGGGAAAAAAGTATCAGAAATCGGGACTTCATAGCGGGTCCTTCAAAACGGAAGGACTATGTGAGCGCCGAAAAAAAGCGCCAGTACACGCACATAAAAACGCAGCAGGAGGAAAAGTAAAAGGGGGGGGATCAATAGCACGTACACATCTCATGCGGAAAAGCGAATAACGTTGAAAAAAAGTGCTAGAGTCAAATGATTGGGGGATTAAGGGGGGAGTTATTCAGACAGTCATCGGCTTTCAGAACCCCGACCCAGCGAGGGGGGACCGGAGGAAGTCAGCGAAAAACGGCAAGCGATTACCGAGAAAAGGGAGTATCAACGAAGGATTGTGGGGGGCAGGCCTGGGGGACGGAAAAACTAAGGGAAAGAAAAGTATTATGGGGGATCGCGCCTTAGGCTGATGAAAAGAAAAGGGGATCCCAAAGACATTCAGGGGAAAAAAAAAGAGTAGCGATGTGTCAAGGCGTCCACGGGAATCATAGGAGTAAAAAAAGGGTTCCATCAGAAAAAGGGGCAGTGGTGGATGGGATCTCCAGGGCCCCTCGTTCAGGGGAGGAAAAACTCAGCGGGATCAGGGGCAAAAGGGGGAACGACTTCTGATCCCTGCATCAAAGAACCAGCACCCGGATAACACCGACTTTCGCCCTTAGTAAAGGGGGGCCGAGAGGAGAAAAAGCCTCGTCGTCCCGGGGAACGGGGGGGGCCTGCTCTCTCCCTTTCCAAAAGGAAAAAGGGAAGTTGAAAAAGATGTCCAGAGAGGAAAAAAATTCAATAGTCCTTCGGGGGGAAAGTTCAAACAAAATAAAGCAAAGTTTAAAACCAAAACGAGCAAAAAACTGCGTGCCCAAGGAAGGAGGCTTCGGCGCCGACGCAACACGAGCAAAACAGACTAAATCGGGACCAAAGGGTAGGGACTGACGGGAGCGTATAAGATCGGAAAAGAACGGGTGGGACGGGGTAGAGACGTGGAAGAACCACTTCAGAAAAAAAAATCCCCTGGGACGGAGAAAAACAGATTTCGGGGAGAAACTGGTGGGGGCTAAGACGAAGTGGCGTGCAAGGGACTCTGCACAAGCCGGGGACGGGTGTCATACAAAAGGGGATTTAATGAGTTGAAATTAGAAAAAAGCGAAGTCACAAAAAAACCCCAATGGAAGAGAAGAAGCTGGTAGAAAATTAACTCAGCCCAGCTAAAGCGGATAGGGCCTCGGGAAACCTGAAAAAAAAAAACTCAAAAAGAAAAGACGCGGGTGGATGAATGGGACTGGGGATTTGTTGGGGAAAAAAAAAGAAGGGGTAAAAGGTGGGATAATGAGCCAGGGGGGGTTTGTGGGGGAAGGTATGCCGGAAGATCGTCGAAAGACTGATGGAAAGTAGGAAAGGGAACAAACGTAAAAAAACCCGGTGGATTTCGAATGAAGGTACGGTTTCCGAAACCTAACAGCCCCCGGATAAAGGGCCCATGGGGGACTTAAGTGAAAAACGGAAGAAGGATGAGAAGGTCGTGGGGGGCCGTGTCCTGTTTAAAAGAACCGAAAGACTTTAGAGGAGGATGGAGGAAAAAAGGGGGGATTCCATTGACGACTGCTGCGCTGTGAAAAGCGGTGGGTGGGGTTTAAAAACTCACAAAAAAAAAAGAAAAAAAAAATCAACTCACCATGGGCATGAGAAACATAGAATTAAGGTCGAACTTTAAACAAACCCAAGAGGGGGGGTTTAAAAGGAAAAAAAACAAGAGGGAGGGGAAAGCCGCTGCTTGGTGGCAGGGTGTTCGGGTGCGAAATCTCGGCAGCGGGAGGGGGGGTTACGGGGGTTCCTGTGGGGGGGCTTTCGGGGGAAACACTTTTGGAAAAAAAAAAAAAAGAAAAAACAAGTTACTGGGCTTTGGGGAAGTGGCAATTTTGGAAAGAAATCTCAGAGAAATGCCAACAAGGGGAAGGGGGGGGGTGAAAAACAAGAAAAAAAATCTGAAAGCGGGGAACTGAAAGCTGCCTGCTGTGGGCAGGGCTGCGATCCTGGGAAAAGGAAGTTTATCGGGGAACGTGAAATGACGGAAAGGGGGGGGAAAAGAAAACGTCAAAAAACGGGTGAAAGAAAAAAAAAGAAGGGAACCGAAAAAGGAAATTGGTGCTTGGGGGTATCCGAACGGACTGCAAAAAAGTTTTGCGGTATCAAAAAGATCCTGGGAGGGGAAATTTGCCCAGGGGGCTGGCCGGCGGAAGGGGGGGCGACGATAAGAGCGGCCGGGAAATACAGGAGTCGCGGGCCCCGGCTCATGGGGGTTGCTGAGCTGATGTTCCTCTCTTAAGGGGAAGGAAGAGGGGAAATTGCCGGGAAAAGCTTGACCGGAATCAAAGACGAACGGAAGAAAGAGAACCACAACGGGGGTCTACGACAGACTTCAACCCCGCCACGTCCCTTCCCACCAGCCTCAAGAGAGAGTCCGGCCGGTGTGGAAAAAAATAAACCCGGGGCCAAGGACTCCAAAAGACCTGGTGCGACTACGCCTTTCAAATGCCAGAATCCACTAAAAGGCGGCACGAAGTCAACTGGCCAAGGATTGAAAAAACTGCAAGGGGGGGCCCCTGGGGGGAAAAAAACAATAAAAAGTAGGAAGGCTTAACCTATGGAGGTCAGGACCTCAAAGGGGAAAGCAGAAGTCAAGGCAATCACACGAAAATGGAAAATCCAAAACCCCCTAGAAGGGTGGAAAGTTAAAAAAAAGGATCATGACATGAGGAACACACCGACAGACCTAAATGTCCGGGAAGGACATGGATGAAAGGGGGGGACGGTGTGTCATAGAGACGATTTTGTGGAGGGAGGGGAGAAACTAAGTGTTTGGAGTTGTGTGGGGGGTCATAGAGTGATAAAAAAATGGAATGCAAACCTCCGACCCGTTCGGTTTGCAGGTACCGGCGCTCAGGGAGTCAAAGAAAAAAAAACTCAAAAAAGGGGGACTCTGAACTTTGGAAAAAAAAACTGCGGGTGAAGAGAGTAATTCAGGGGGAAAAAAAAAAAACGAATCGAAAAAGACCTTTTTAAGGGAAAGATCAACAAAGGAAAACTAGAGAAAAATTTCAGGGGGGGGACCCGAGGGACAACGCCGGAGAGAAACTAACCGCCACCCAACCTTCAGAAAGGGGGGAAAGAAGAGGTTCAGGGGGTCCCCCGGGGGATCAGGGGGGGGTCCGATGCAAAAAAACCCGCCTGGGCCAACCGAAACGGAAACGGCTTTGGAACGAATCACGGTCCAAAAGGGAAAAAAACTCCTGCAAAGGGGGATCACGAACAAATAACAAAAAAAGGAAAAAAATTCAAAATCCAAAATAAATAAAATCCCAGACCACATGGCAAAAAATTGCAAGGGGGAAGCAAGCGACCAGGGGGGGGGGCGCGAGAAATTTATCGGGGGTCAAAAAAAAGGACATCAAGGGGGGGTCCCCGGAATGAATGGTTGTGATAAAAGGGGGGTCCGTGGGCTAGCAATTAAGAAAGAAGAAAATAAACGGACTTTGACAAAAGAAAAATCCTTTGAAAAAGGGAATTGATGCAAGTCGCAGCCACCTTGCCCCCTTGAGGGGAAAAAGGAAAGGAAGCTTGGAGTGGCCATGGGGGGACCTGGGGACACAATGCTGAAAAAAAAAAAGTGATAAGAAAAATTCGGGTTTCAAAAAGGAAGTCAAAAGGGGGATACCCGAAAAAAAGACAAAGGCAAAAGGAAAACTGCCGGTTGCAGGAAAGGTGATGGGGGATTTGAACACGGCCGCAGACCGGGGTCCAAAAAAAAAAAAAGCTCAAAAGGCCCGGCGGGGGGAACAAAAAAGGCTGCAACGAAAGCAAGAGAAGGGTCCAAAAAAAAAAAAAAAAAACTTTTTTGAAGCGCCAAAAATTTAATCAAGGGTCTAAGAACGCAATCCCCAAACGCCGCTAAATGGAAAGGGAAAAGCCAAGCAAAAAGAAAGACTCAAAGAAAGGTTCAGGAAAACAGACAACTCGGAAAGGGGGGGGAATAGGGCCCAGGATCACGTTGGGAGAAAAAACGCTGCACCGCAAACGCCACGAAGGCAGAAAAAGGGGGGGGGAGATAAGAGGGAACAATAAGACAGCCAGGAAGCAAAGGATCTGAAAGCTAAAGAACCGCACGTTTATTCGGAAAGAAAAAAAGTCTCAAAAAGGGGGCGCCATCCGAGAAATCTTGCAAAAAATCCTCAAAGAAGGTAAATTCCAGGAATCGCCGGAGAAAAACGAAACAAAAAAAGAAACACTAAAGCGCAATGCAAAAGAGACTAAAAAAGTCTATTCAAGTTAAATAAAAAAAAAGCAAAAATAAGGAAATCGGGTAATTTCGAGTCACATCCGAAACCACCCTGGCGATAAACCAGAGAAAAGCGGTCATAAGAAAAGATAGGGTATGGGAGAAAACAGCGGCGTAAACGCCAGAAAGGCCAACGCTTGAGTGAAGGGGGGACTGAAGAACGGATGAAAAGAAAAAACGCTTTTGACCTAAGAAAAGGAAAAAAGAATTGCAGGTTAAGTGAGATCGGGCAGGAAAAGGAAATCTCGTGAAACGGCTTTGTTCATTGCCTTGAACCAGAAAAAAAAAAAGTCCAAGGGGGAAAGTCCGACTATAGGGAATATTGTGAAAAGGCCCATAACGGCGAAACCGGAAAAAAAGAAGGGAAAACCCCGAAAAAAACCACTGGAAAAAAGGATTCAGAAAGGTCAGAACTCTAACTTGAAAAATGCTTGGAACAAGGGGGGGAAACTTAAAAAAAAGGAACGCGGAAAAGGTGCTGGAAAGAACCCACGAGGAGGAAGGAAGGCAGTCTAAAGAAGAACGATGTGGGAACCGGCTGACAACGGTTCAGAGGAGAAAAGATGAGGTGAAAAAAGGGTAAAAAAAGGGGGAGTGACGAGGGGGGGGGCCTGTCAGGAAAAGTCAAAGATTTCGCCAAAAAAGGAACCAGATCTTATAGGGAGCAAACTCCCAGAAAAAAAACTTCTGGGGGAAAGGAGCCTGCAAGCTACCTGAAAAAACGGAAGGGTGGATAGAGAAGATAACCTGGAAGAAAAAAAAAAATAGAAAACCCTCTTGAAGAAAAGGACCGTTTGGCAAGAAGGTCGAAAAAAAATTGGAGGACGTCTCCAAAGGAAAAAAAGAAAGAAGAAACCAACAAGGAAATCTGCACGAAAACCGCACAGCAAAAGCAAATTGGTGTGGGGAAAAAACGAGATGGCCGGGAAGACAGAAATCTTTGAAAAGCGGCGACAAAGCAGAGGTAGGGGGTCCGGAAAGAAAACGAACTATTACGAAGGATCTTTTAAAAAACTTGGACCATCTACAGAAGGAAACAGAGGGGCTTCTAAACTGACATCTTCTCGGAAAACCCCTCAAGAAGCGGTGCGGCCCATCGGGGGGGGTGGGGCCGGCCACCGGAAAGGGAGATGTCGACGGAAAAGACGAGCGAAAACGAAAGAAAAGTCTAAAGAAAAGCTCCCGAAAACCCGGAGGGGGAAGCACTTAAAAAAAAAAAAGCCTAAAAAAAAATTAAAAAAAAGGGAGATGGGAGAGGAAGCTACGAAAGAGGGAACTCTAATCGCGCTCGAAATATCTGGGGCTGCAAGAACATGGGAAAAAGGTCTTGGCAAACCGGCAAAAAAAAAAAAACTAGATTGGAGACGCATCAAGAAGAACTGTATCGCACGAGAAAAGGCGCGCCACAGGGCACGGTCGGAAAAGAAAAAAAAACCAAGAAAAAGGACCCCCAAAAAAAAAAAAATACTTCAAGCAAGGAGGATGCGATAGTGGCCCGGACAGCGATCTCAAATCAAAACAATAGAAAAAAAAAAAAAAAATACTAGGAGTCCAAAAAAAAGGAAAGGGTTTCGCCGCCTTTTCCAAGCAGCATCAGGGAAAAGGGTGCTTGAAAAAAAGATCAAGAAAAACGGACCCGGGTCGAATCAAAAAGAAAAATGAAAAATCTGCATGGCCGCGTCACGTGTTGTGGAAAAAAAAGCCCGGCCCCGGAAAGGAAGACTGAAAAGGCAAATCCAAAGAAGAAAAAGGGGGGTCGCGATTAGCGAAACGAGAAGCGTATGTCAAAGGCCAAAAAAAACGTAAAGGAAACCTGCGACATAAACGTTGTAAAAGGGGGAACGTCAGACCTATGCCGTCAAGAAAAACAAAACTTTGAGAAAAACAACCTCGGTTGGGGCCGAGCTGGAATAGTCATTCGTGATCAGGATGATCATTCGAAACATTGGGAAGGGGGCCCCCCCGGAAGCAAACCGCCGAAAAAAAAAAGGGAGAAAAAGGAAGAAAAAAAAAAGTCACAGAGACCTGTGCGTAGATCCTGGCCTCGAAAAACAATTCAAAAAAGCTGGTCGGAAGAGAGGGTCCAAAACCGGGAGAGGCCGAAGATCAAAAAAAAAAGCAGCAAGGAAGGGAGACCCTCGGTCGTGCTATGCTGTGGCGCAAAAAACCTGTCAAACAGCGGCCCAAAAGAAAAGCCAAAAGAGGCACCGGGGGAAAAAAAGGAACCATGGGGACAGTGGAAACCAAAAAAAGCCGCTGGGATGGCGACGAAGCGGAGGGGGGAAAAAAGGAAAATGCCAGGGGGGGGATACCGGGTCTGAAAAAAAATTCGAAACAAAGAAGACCTCGGAAAAAACGCAAAGGTGAAGGGGCCAACTCTTGGTTAGGGAAAGGGGTCAGGGAGAGGGGGTAAAAGAAATAAAAAAAAAAAAAAAACCACCAAAAAAATCGGCCGGAGAGGTGAACACCAGCGGTAGGTTTTCTAACTAACTAAGAGTTAGTTTCGATAAGAGGAAAGGGCAGTAATTCCTTGAGGGGGTGGGGGAGGAAAATCTGGGACAGGGAAATCACAAAAAAAATCAGCTAACGAAGGAGTAACTCCATAGGGGGTCACTAGAAAGGACAGAAGTTCAATTACAATATCGGGACTTAAAATTGAAAAAGAGTTGGAACACAAAAAGAAGAAAGGTGAAGTCATCTTGGGAAGAATTGGTCCAAAAAACACGAAGAAAGGGAAAGGTCGGGACCCTTAAAAGGATTGAAGGGGTTCGGGGAAGTGATATACAAAGGAGACACCGCATTCGGGCCTGATTAATCGAAAAAGAAAAAGCCCGGAAAGTTTGGGGGGGCTTCATCAAAAGGAATGAAAACGTGTTCAAAACAAAAAAAATTTGAGGGGGATCCGCAAAGGGCCCACGGAGCAAGAAATGATGGAAACGCAGGGGGGGTCCGTTCATCAAGTGGAAAAAACCCTAATAAAACGTGGTTTTGCAAGCAAACAGCGAGATCCCTAAACAGGTTCCCAAAAAAAAAGATGCAGGGAGGGGGAAACGCCGGTGATTGTTTTTGAAGAAAAAGAGCAGAAAAATGGCGGAGGGGGGAAAAAAAAGATTTCGCAAAGAGGGGTTTTGGAGTGATCTGAGGGGAAAAGCTTCGTGAAGAGTAGTTCGAAAAAAAAAAAAGAAAATCTTCGGAGGAAAAGCCGTTGTGGGTAAAAGGTGTGGGACTTCTGTGGGGAAACTCGGCATAAATATCTGGGGCCCGGGGGAAAGGGGGGGGGTCTACGGGGTAGGAAAAAAAGCTGGGGGGGGGCACCTCGTGGAAAAAGCCAATGAAGTTTGCAAGTGGGGGGGGGGGTCATAAAAATCGGCAGTATTGAACGTCAGGAGAGGGGAAAAAAAGTGAGGGAAAATGTCTGGGGGGAAACGGCCAACCTGATCAAAAAGCAAGGGGGCCTTTGAGGGGATGGCCTTCGGGGGGTGGGTGGGGGAGAAAAGCTCGGGGGGGGTTTCCACGAACGAAAAATTTAGTAAGGTAACAGCCCCTTGAGGGGGGGGAAGGGGAAAAAATATTGAAAAAGCAACTCGGGCAGAAGGGCCAGGGGGGGGGGAGTCTCAAAGGAGGTTTCATCGCGAGAAGTGTCTTGGGGGGGGGGGCCCCTGAGGGGGGGAAGCTTCAAAAAAGCGCGTTAAGGTCGAAGGCTTGGCGTAAAAAGAAACGTGGTGTCCGAAAAAAAAAAAAAAATAAAAGGGAAAACTGGAAAAAAAAATTGGAGGGTTGGGAGACCAAAGCATGGAGATCCTTCGCATCTAGGAACCTCCGGGGGGAAATCTGGACCAAACCGAAAAGGGAAGCTCGGAAAGCACTGAACAAATGGGCGCGAACAAGAAAAACCCCTAAAAGAAGAATCAACTGCAAGAGGGAAACCAGCCTCAAAGAAAACGGTTTTGGGGGGGGCAGTTTTGGGGGGGGCACAGACAAAAACAATAAACCAAGGGGGCTGGAAAAGAAGGGGAGGAGAAAAACCTTGCGAAAAAGGCCGAAAAAAAAGAAAGGCTCACACGCAGACTAAAAGGGCAAGGAAAAAACCGGGAAAAAAAGTCCTGCAAAAAGGAAAAAAACCGATAAAACGGGGCTGGGAACAAAAACCGAGGGAAGTGCCCGGGAAATCACAGAAGCCCAAAAAACAATTACGGGGGAGGAAAGGCAGAAAGGAGTTGAAACGAAGGGGCTAAGGGGAATCAAAAAAAAAAAAAAAGGTCCATGGGGCCCAAATTCCGCGATCTGGCGGGAGTCGTGAAAACGGGGGGTAAAAAGGGAGGAAAAAGTTTTGAGGGGGGGTCCGGGCGAGAAAGAAAAAAAAAAAAAAACGGGAAAAAAACCTTGAGTCGAAAGAAAAAAAAAGCGCCAGGGAAAAAACTCTGGACAATCGGAAAGGAATGGTAACTACGGGGGGGGGGACAAAAAAAAACAAAAAAAGGAGGAACAAAAAAAGTGTGCTCCACAAGAAGTTGGGGGGGGAAAAAAGTGATCAAGGGGGAATTACGGAACGTGGCTTCTCAAAAACAATGGATTGGGGGGGAGAAGAAAGAGACAACAGAGTAAAAGAAAAAGGAACCGGGGCGCTACGGGGACCGAAGAAGAAAATTAGCAAAAACGGACTAACCTAAAAAAAGGCTTTCAGGGGAAAAAACCTGGGGGGGGAGAAGGACATCAGGGTTAACGGTTCCGAAAAAAAAAAGGGTAAAAAAAAGAAAGAAACGGAGAAAGGGGTGTCGGAATCACGAAAGGTTGCAAAGACGTGGGAAAGCTTTGGAAACACGGACAAAAAAACCCCGTAAGGTCACTTTCTCACATCATCATCTCTGCCAAATCGCTGAAGGGAAAAAAAGCGGGGGATCAAGGGGGCCTTGCCCGGGGGGGGAAGAACCGTTGAAGGTCGCAGCACGTGGGAAGAACTGGCCGGGCCGCAAAAAAAGGTTCAAAGATGAAAAGCGCGACGCAGGCGGGGAGTGAGCAGGAAAAGAGACTTTGGGACCCTTGACAGGTGTGAAAAGCCGTGCGTAAAAAAAAAAAAAAAAACTTGAAAAACACTTTGAAAAGGTGGGAGCCCACGGCCCGGTGGACAGGGAAAAAAAAAGGGGGTTGCCAATGTTTCCCAAAAAAAGCGACTGGCGGTCGGGACCGAACAAAAAAGGGAAATGCACGAAAGGAAGGTGGGGGAAAAGAAGTCCCATTGGGGGGGAAGGCCGTCAAAGAAAGGCAACCGGAGGGCGTTAGAGGGCCAACCTTTGAAGGGGTTGCAGCAAACGCCATCAAGAAAAAAAAGTCACAAAAAAAAAAAGCAACGCCGAACAAAAAAAGGCTGGGAACCACGTCGTCCTGAAAAAAAAGGGGGGACCAAAAAGATTCTGGAAGGCTCAAGGGGGAAAAAAACCCTCCAAGGGAGGAGGGAAAACGTGCAAGAGGAAAAAGATTAACGCAATCTAGCGATATCCCAAAGGTCCTAAAACAAAAGAAAAGACACCAAGGGAAAGGTACGGACCGCGGGGGTCAGCAAAAAATCGCAGCGGGGGAAAAAGCAAAAACAAAACTCAAAGAATAAAAACGGCAGGGGGAAAACTAAGAGAAAGGGGAACCCACCATAAAAAAGACTTAAAAAAAAAAAAAGCCCCGACTTACAGAGTCACAGGGGCGCAAAATTTTGGGCCTGCGAAAAAACTTTCGGAGAAAGAGCCACGGCGCAAAGTAACAAAAAAAAAAAAAGCAAGAGAGAAAGGGAAGGGGAACTACAGGGCACAAAAAAAAGATACAAATGGCCTAAAGTTGGTCGACGATCAGAAAAGAAACTCTTGGGGGAAAGTCCCAGGGGAGCAGAAGATAATTTCATGGGAAGAAGGAAACGGGGGCAGAGAGAGCAAACAACCTCCAAAGGGGAGGGGAAAGAAAAAAAAAAAAAAGCCGAAAGCCAAATTCCTCGGCCAAGAACCAAAAATTCCCCCACCACCCAACCCACCACACCCCCCGGCGCTGGGGGTTCTGGGGAAAAAAGGGATTCAAACGGAAAATGAAAAAGAAACTAAAACAAACCGCGGGGGAAAAAAAGATCCGTAAAAAAAAAGGAAACTTGGGAAAGTGATCATCAAAAAAACCAAGAAATAAACGGACGGGCGGCCCAGGAAAATTCTGAAAAAAAGAAGGGGGATTCGATAACCCCGAGAAGTGGGACGCATAATCGTGGGGGGCAGTCGGTAGGGGAAAGGAAAAAAGTAAAGACGAAACACCTCCAGACAGGAGATGTCAAGAAAAGTGCACCCAAAGGGGAAGACCCTCAAAAGTAGGGGAGGGGTGAAACAGGCCAAGACTGGGAAAAGTCATAAAAAAAACGCGGGGTCCGGAGGATTTCATGGAGGGGGAAAAAAAAAGGTGGGACCGACGAATGACGCGAAGGTGGAACTTCGGAAGAAGGGAAAAAAAGGGGGGGTTAGTCCTCAACAACGGGATTGGGGTCTTCAATGTAGGAAAGCGAAACTTCGGAGAAAGAGGACGACTGCCAGGAAAAAAAAAGAACGTCACGAAAAAAGGGCAGGGAGATGTCAGGAGCAAGGAAAAGACCGAAAAAAGACAATGCCATGAAAGACCCAAATGCCCGAAAAAGGGGGAAAGAATGCGTTTGGAAAAACTTGCGCTTTAAAAAGTCAAAAGAGATGACAAAGGGGGGTGGGTCGGATCACCGGGAAGACCGATGGCAAGGTACGAAAGAAAGAACAGCAACAAAGGAACGTTATCAAGATTTGAAAAAAAAAGCTCGAAAAAAGGGCCTTGTGGGAAATAAGCAATGGGGGAAAAAATCATGTTGAAGGGGGCTTCCGGGGGGCACTCGGAGGAGAGGGAAATTCCTAAAAAAAAGGGAAATGAAGTCCGTCAAGGGAACGGTCCCGGGAAAGAGGGAGGGGGGGAGGTGATATGGAAAACGTGGACCAAACGTTTGGAAAGGGAAGGCCTTAAACAAGAGAGAAAAGTTGGGGGGAAAAGAAGTAATAGAGAAAAGGGAGGGGGAGTCGTGAACAATTCCCAAAAAAGGTGTCGGAAGAGGGGTCTGGGAAAAGAAAAAAAACGATAAGCATGTAGCGAAAGGACATCACTACAGACTGATTCCTGAGGAGAAAAGGGCTACGAAGACCTAATAAGCACTAAAAATTCCTTAACAACAAGGGGAAAAGGGGGAAAGCTGCGGAGCGACCGCCCCTGAAAAACTATAAGACCCGAAAAAGGGGGAAAATTTAAGCCAGGGGCGACGATCGAAGCTAAAGAAGGGGAAAAGGATCTTGAAAAAAAAAATCATACCTAACTAGAAGAAGCAAAGGAGTCCGCTTGGAAAGGAAAAAAAAA
>Ga0179593_1559598_pt1 | contig 18454 bp, 21 predicted proteins | sample CZODoug2_1_08_16_FD_185931 | JGI IMG/M metagenome (GOLD analysis project Ga0179593, IMG submission 185931) | Vadose zone soil fungal communities from Angelo Coast Range Reserve, California, USA - CZODoug2_1_08_16fungal (PacBio error correction) | ecosystem: Environmental > Terrestrial > Soil >...
CGCCGCCATTTAAAAAAAAGCACGACCGTGTATAAAATGCTGAGTCAGGGATGCAGTCCTATTTCCTCTTCTGAACAGAAAAGAAAAAAAAACGCGAACCAAAGATGAAAAGAAAAGGCAATACAAACGCCCGCCAAGGAGCGAGCGGGGCTCGAGCTTGACATCGTGGCCGGGGGAAAAATGAAAGGCCCCCACGCTGGGTGACTACGTTGAAGGGATCATTCAATTTGTAAAGCTACTCAAGGCTGATAAACTTCCCCCGCAAGCCCAGAAAGAAAAGAACGTGCAATCTCCAAAGGAAAGACGTGCCGCCCAATAGAAACACGCCCTGAAAAAAAAAACACCCTTCCCTAAACCGAACGAGGAGGGGGAGTGAGCAGGCCTTCCGTCGAAGAAAGGAAGGGAAACCCTGCAGAAAACGGCCAAATGGGGCAAAGAAAAGTGCTTTGAAACCAACCGGAAATGAAACCGTCCCCCCTCGAAGATGAAAGCAACTGAAGAAAACATCGGAAAAAAAAATTTAAGTCGATGAAACCAAAAAAAAACCCGGAGGAAAACTTTCAACAACCTTCAGGAAGAGAAACGATGATCGTCCAGGGGGGCGGTCAGCACAGATCTCGGGGGGAAAAAGAGCCGTCCGTCGTCGGGGAAAATCCCGAGAACTGGGGAAAACCGGATCTCTTCCAGAAGAAAACAGGGAAAAGGGTCTGACTATCCCGGGGAACCAGGCAGTGGATAAGAAGACTTCATCGCGCAGCCCCAAAACGGGGGACCCTAGAATGAGGGAAGGGAGGCGAAAGCGGAGGGAGAAAGAACTTCGGCCAGGCAGTTCAGGCCCCGGCGACACAAAAAGGTAGCGTCCGGGGCCAAGTGGGAAAAGGGAGGGATGCCGCGCCCAGCAAAAGGAGACGCGCCGCGCAATCACCAAGGGAAGGGGGAATCTGAGGATGCTGGGGGGGGGGTGTTTTTTCAAGGGGACGTGCCCAGAAGCAACTGGGAGATAGACATATCTTTGAAGAAGGAAGACTAAGTGAAAGGTCATCCACCTCGTTACTCTCTCATGCCGCATCCCGGCCTCCTGCCCTGAGGACGCTACACCGCAGGGAAAAGCTGAAGTCACCCGCCCGAAGGAAGGGGAAAGATTCTGAAGGAAAAAAACTTAGGGAAGGGGGATGATAATTTCTAGGCGTTAGAGCCGGAGGAATGTCGGGAAAGGGGATTGCTCTTCAGGAAAGGGGGGGGTCTTGAGCAGGGGGACAAGGGGGAGTTTTATGGAAAAAGGGCCCGTTGGGAGGGGTAGAGAAGGGGAGCGGCCATCCCTGTCATTGGGGGGGGTAGAAAAAAAAGCCAGGAATGCTGGGGGGAAAGAAAAACTTTGAATCCTTGATGAGAAGAAAACTGGTATTTCCAAAAAAATGTCATAGGGAAGGCGTTGGCGTTGTTGAGGGGAGGAAGGAATTTGGGACGCGCAAAGAGGAAAAAAGGTCGTTAGCCCTGCCAGCGCCAAAAGCAAGATTGCGGCGAGGGCAGAAATAGAGGAGTCGGAGTACAACAAAAAAAAACAAGCCATCCGTATTGAGAGGAGGAGGCTGGGGTCGGGGAATGGCGGAAGGGAAGGGAAAGGTCTTGAGGTGGGGGACGGGGATCTTGCCTGAGGAAAGTAGAACCTTGGGGTCGGGGGGTCAGCTTGTTGGCCAACAAGAAGGAAATGCCGAGAGAAGCGCTGTGCTAGAAAGCAGACTCGAAGAAAATCAGCGGCGGAGGGATGGGAGAGATTGCAAAATGCCGAACCCTAATTGGGCAGAAAGGGAGGAAAGGGGGGGGATTGAAGAAAAGAAGGAAAAGTTTCTTAAAAAAATCACCGGCTTTGCCCAAGGAAGGGAAAGATGGCCTGAAGAGGTACTGTTGTTCTCGAGGGGGAAGGGGGGGTTCACGAACTTGGCTGAAGGTAATCGACGATTAGAAAGAAAACTCTGGGCCAAGAGGGGGGGGGAAATCAAGGACTCAAAAAGGAAGAAAAGGGAATTCTCCGTTAACATTCAAAACAGCACCTGCCCTTGGAAGGAAATAAAAACCGAGCTTTCTGAAGGGGGAAAGAGGAAGAACTAGTAGAGAATTCAGTGTGGCTAAGATCTCCTCAGAGAGAGGAGGGAGGACGGATCTGGAAAAAGGGAGTACCTATTCATGGAGGGGAAGGGGGGGGAGAGAGGGTCTGAAAAAAACGTAATCGGAAAGGAGGGGGGGAAGGTGAGCCTGTAACGGAGTAGCACAGGATAGCTTCGTCTCGACCAAGGGGGAGAGAGGAATTTGGGAAGTGGCGTATCCTCTGGGGGGACGGGGGGGGGAGAATCGATCACAAGTTCCGGAACTTTGCTGAAAAATGCGCCTGGTCAGAAGTCAAACCACCATCGATCCTGAGGAAGAGAGACGGATGGAGGGGGAAAACTCACTTGAGAAAAGAAAAAACGTTTTCAAAGAGGGAGATGCCGTGGCCTCTCTACGGGGTGAGGCCTTGGGGGGAGACTCTCCGGAGGGAAAAGGCTTGGATCTGTTCAAGGGAGAGCCATAATCGCCGCCAAAGAGGACCCCGGGGAACAAAAAACCTGCATGCCAATCGAAGGGGGGGGGGGGCTGTGGACTAGGTGGGAGGGGTTCCCCGTGAGGTGGTGACTCCCAGGAAGGGTGACCTTTTTTGGAAGGTCCAAGGCCAGAGGAAACCGAGATTGAGGGTTGCAAAAAAAAATAGAATCACAAACAAAGAAGGAAAATATAGAGGGATTCAACTACAAAGGACTTTAAGCGGCCGTTTCCAAAAACCGGAATAATCCATACCTTGGAAAAAATAAAAGGAACGACTCTGGGTCCAAAAAACTCATCCTACTTCATAGCTCTTCGGGTGGGGTGGCCCGTTTTGTTAAGAGCGTCGGGGGAGTACGTGCTTATGTCCAGAAAGGGAAAGAAGTTTCACAAAAGAGATGCCTGGGGGAAAAGACACCAAATCGATCGCGTATCCCTAAAAAAAAATAGGGGGAAAATCTGGTTCCTCTCAGAAAAGGGGGTGACGCCTAACAGGGGGGGACGTTCACATGGTTGACATTGCTGCAACGAAAGACCTTTCGTCCGAGAGAAAAAGTAGAGTGATGTGAAGGTGGAAAAGGCTACTAATCGGGAAGACAGAAATGATATTCCCAGGAAAAAGGAGAAGAAGCGATCCTCTTAAGAAAGGGAAAGGAAGACCAAACTAGAAAACATTAGGGAGAGAGGTGAGGGCATCCCGATCGCCACGAAATAGGGGAAAGAGGGTCATAAAACTCATCACGAGAATAATGAGAAGATGAGATCAGGATGCCCTTCAAAAATGCCGGCTACTCTTAAAAAGGGACCTGTCCAAAGGGCGGGCCTCTGAAGGATGTCGTGAAACCCGGAAGGAGGGGACTTTTCATTTGGGTACGGCAGGAGAAGGGGAAAAGGCGGACTGGGAAAAAAAGTGCGTCGGCGATGAGTTAAAAAAAGGGGGAAATGGGGTCAGAGGAGAGAGTTTTTGAGTAAAGGAACAGTCATCCATTACGGAAGGGGAGGACAAAACAGGGAAGCCGAGAGAAAAAGACTATCTCGGGAGAACATTTTCATTCCCTCGGGGGGAGAAAGCCTGGGGGGTACGCACTACCGGAAATTAGTGGCTTTTACCAGGAAATCAAAGCAAGACAGACAACTACCCCATAGGAAAAGGGAGTTGCCGGTTGGGGATAGAAAAAGACGCGATTCTGCCTTCTCTCAGGGAAAAAGGGGAAAAAGAAGGGGGAAAATACGGAGATCTTTGGTCCAACCATGAAAAAAACAAGACAATTAGGCTAATGATAAACCAAAGAATACAAGAGCACTCCAGATCCCGGAAAAAGGGAAAGAAAAGCGAAAGATGGTCAATAAGGAGGGGGAGACTGGCTTTTCATTGATACTGAGCCTCCGAAGTAAGGAGACGTTCGTCCTTCTCCGAGAGGGGGGAGAGGATGGAATGAAACCTACAAAAGGAAAGTTCTCTCCTTACTGGAAAGGAGTAAGAAAGGGAATGTCAGAGAAGGGGCAGGGTCTCTGCCCTCCAAGCAATCACTTCTTCCAAAAGAAGGGGGGTCGGTCAATTCTGAGAAAAAAAAAATGACCATGTATAGTGAAAAAGCGCCGGGACAATCACCTTAAAACCTCCAGAAAAGAAAAAGCTTCACCACATTTTCCAAACCTTGAGGGGGCTCCTAAAAGATCAATCGGCAGAAGAAATCCTCCAGCTAATACTCACCTGCAATAAGAGGGGAACTCGGGATGTAAAGGAGAAGTCAGTCGGGTGAACTTAGCTGGGAGAGAAGCGAGGGGGAGCTGCGGAGCCGGGATGAGGAAGAGAGTTGGAAGGAAAGGGACTGATGGGGGAATTCAAAAGGGGCGAAAAGATGACGTTAAAAGAGGGTCTTACAAGAGCTAACCGAGGACCTGTCCATGAACTGGGGGATAGAGAACGGGGGAAGGCTTCGGTGAGAATGAGGGACTGAAAAGAGATAGGAAAATGTCCGGGCAGCCGGACTAGCAAAGAAAAGGAAAGAAGGTCCGATTTCGCCTCGACTACCTGAAAAGATAGGGCTAGCTGCAGGAGAGAGATATCTCTGCTGTAGGCGGAGGCAGGACCCCTGCAGAGAGGTAGCTAAAAGTGTAACAAGTCTGGAATAATGTGTCACTGGCAGGTACAGTGTGTCGTAAAAGGAGGGGGAATAAAGGCGGGGCTCTTGGGGGGGGGGGGAGGATCGGCCAAGAGAAGGTGGAGAACTAGACGGGAGAGAGAAGGGAACTACATGGGATCGCTCGAAGACCTTCCACGGGTGGACACAAAAGGTGAACACGTTCTGCACCCTAGCTTCGAACTGGGTAGTGAGAAGGAAGTGGCGCTTCATGTGGCAGGTAGTCAGTCAGTCACGCACGCAAAGACGCACGGCGCTGCTCGCGGCAGCTCAGAAAAGTCAAAAAAAAAGGAGGAGGGACGTGGAGCGTGGTTCAACCATGGAAAAAGTGCAGCGAAAGCTGGAGTCAGGCGGAGAAAAAACTGCAAAAAAAACAGGGCAGGGGGGAGGAAGCCTGATGTTGGCGACGCAAGAAAGTTGTGCACGGGGGGAGGGTGGCTGCGAAAAAAAAGCCCTGTCGATGGAAAAAAGGGAATGAGCCTAGACTAGCAGAGTGGGAAGTGGGGCCCTTGTCCCATGAGAAGCACGGCCCCGGAAAGAGAAGGAAACTATCTAAGATAGAAGGAGCGAAGGTTGGTATCTTGCCGCGGGGAGAAAGAAAGCGGGAGTAAAGAAGGAGGCTCTAGACGGAAAAGAACTTCGTCGTTCGCAAAAAAGATCCGATCACCACGACCTTGAAAAAAAAAAAAAAAGGATATAGAAAAGGAAAGAGGGAAGAGGCGCCGGTGTCTCCGAAAAAGCCGCCATCGCCAAAGCTCCTGCTAAAGAAAAAAATAGACCGGCGAAAGCAACAGATCTAACAAAGAAGCAAAAACTCGCCACGCCTCAAAGCGGTGCTCGGGCAGAAGAAGGGAAGTGCTGGAGACAAGGCTTTTGAAAAAAAAGAGGGGGCGGTAAGCCATATCTCATGGGAAATATCATCTACAGGAGAGGACTCCACAAACGCCCCAACAAAAAAAAAAAAAAGAGTGTAAGGAAAAACTTCCAGGAGACCGTGCAGAACAAAGACCTCGACAAACGAACTGAAAAAGGAAATACTCCTGTCGCGAATCTCTCCGCTCCAACTGAAAACCGTCAACCCCCCAAAAGAGGGAAATAGGGTAAGAGACCTTCCTTGACACGTACAAAGAGCCTTACTGATGAAAGGATCATCATTCAAGCTGACAAACTTCCACAATTGAATGCAAGACACCGACCGGCTAGAAGGAAGAAATAGTAGGGGTGCTATGATCACGACCGTGCTGTTACCTTGAGAGAAAGCAGCTCGACGGGGGAAGAAAAAGGGGGAACAGGCTCTTGCCGAAAAAAAAAAGAAGTCGAGAATTCGTAAAAGCACAGGGCAATTTTCTGGACAACAACGGGCTGCCTGATGGCAGGGGAAAAACAGGGAAAAGTCAGCTCGCGCAAAAACACCAACGCATGATCTACTTCCGAAGATCGGCCGAAAAGAGGGCGGCGAACTGAGCGGCAATTAGGCAGGCTATCCACTTTCTCGTGCGCTTCCTGCAGGAGAGAAAGAGTAGTACTCTGAGAAGGGAACCTCCCGCGCCGTCAAAGAAAAAAGGAAAACTGGACAGTTCATAGGGGCCATCCTGGAAGTGAAAAGAGGGGAAGCCACCGGTCAAGGACGTCGCATAGCTAAAGAGAAGTCCAAAAAGGTACTCTTGGAAAAGAAAGGAAGAATCCAGGAAGAGCCCTCTTAGCGAAATCTCCTCACCCAAGGAGGGGCCCGTAGTAACTGATCTTTCGAAGGAAGGATTAGATGGCGGGAGAGGTGCATTAGGATGCGAGGAGGAGGATGCTAATCGTGTGGCGGGAGGTTTTCCTCTGGTGATTGGGGGGGGGGATGGACTTCCAGTTGGGGATGGTTCCCTTAAGATGAAGAAACCTTGAAGAGTCGGTATACTTCCGAAAAAAAGTAATTATTCTGAGGTTCGTCTAAAAAAACTGGTATTTCCTCGATAAGAATCTTGGGTGTAGGAGGGTAGTCCATTCCTTTTATCAGTCAAAAAGCGGTAACGCTATTTCGGGGAAAAGACTCCTCCATATGGAGGAGAAAGCATATAGACTCAGGATAGAGAATCTAACCAGAACATCCAAACGGAAGGATTGAAGGAAGAGATGGGTTCGTTGAGGGGAGGAAAAAACTGCGGAAGGGCGTTGTGTATACCGGGGGGAATGGATCTTGTCATTGGAGGTGGGGAAGAGGAAAAGTACCAAGAGTGAACCCTGAAAATCACCCGAGAGGAATACTGCAAGAAAGACTCTCTATGGGAGGAAAAAATTCCATGGGGAAAGAAATTATTATGAGAACCCCAAAATTTTATAGTTCTTCTGCTGGATTGCCTTGTAAAACTGAAGAGTCGTAAATACAAAAATCTGTACCAAGGTAGCGGGCAAAAGGAAAGGGGCCGAGAGGAATGGGAAAAAAAGAGGGGAAGGGCCTTTCTGTCCGATTGGAGAAGGGGGGGTCTGTAATGGGAGGGGATCCTACGCCAACTTCTACGAGCAGAAGGTCCTTGAACATTGACAGATGTACGCCTTGACCATTCCCTGAAGAAAAAAATGGGGAAGTGGAAACCAACTGCAGGAGAAGGGGAAATGCTGGCTGAGGTCGACCCTGAAGGAAGAAGGACATTGAAGAAGTCTTTTCCTTCTCCTGAAGGGAAGTTCCTTCTACATTATGATGATTCCTTCCCCCAAAGAGGGGAATTCATGTAAAAGACCCGACAGAAGAGGGCTGAACCTCAATAAAGGTCGCAAGAGAGGAGTGTTGCTCGGTTGGGAGGGGAACACGAGGATCGTCTAAAGAAAGTTGTGAGGTTGTGTTGAGGGAGGAAGTTATTAGCCTCGAGGCGGTCGTCGGCGGACGATATTGTAAAGAAAAAAGGAAGTGTCAGAAATGGGGTCGAAGGATGAACGTCTACTAATATGAAGGGGGCACACTCACAAAGGAAAAAAATGCGCGCATGTCAAGATGGGAACCCGTGCAGATCTAAACGGGGCTCTTGGGAGGCGAGTTGGAACTCTCCGGGGGCGGAACTTCTTGTTTAGACTGGGGTGAGTCTGGCCATCGCAGGACCTCTCCTCCAGAAAAAAGAAAAACAGGGCAAAAAAACAACGTCCTAGGCATATCTAATCTGGGAGAGTCTCAGGGACACTAGGAGGGGTTCCCCCAAGGGGAGTTATGGTCTCAAAGGGGCTGGCTGTCTGCAGGGTAATTCCAAGGACAAGACTTCGATTCGTGTTCATCAAAAAGAGAAAAAAAACACTGAAAGGGAGGAAGAGATAAAAAAAACTCCAGAGCCTTGGACATGGAGAAACACTGCTATATGACATAAAGACCTGTTAGCACCAAAAAAGAAAAACTCTTGGTAGGGGACCAGCCGATTAGCTAGTCCGGGAATTAGTGTGCCAATGGGGGGGTAGGTAGGTATTGAGGGGGGGCAAGGCCTGGGACCTGTTCCCCACATTATACCTCACACTAGGAAAAGAAAAGGGGGTCGCAGCAAAGGTTCTCCATCTGTGAAAAGATTCTGGGGGCGCTCGAAAAATTTGGGGAAGTGACGGGCGCCGAGAATCGGGAGTCGAAGGGGTCATCGCTGGGGGAAGGGGGTGCCGGGTTGTAAGAAAGTGTGAGGTCCCTTCTTCGGAAGGAGGCCTAGAATAGGGGCTACTTCCCCTCCTGAAGAAAACCCGGGAAATCGCTAAAAGCGAAAAGAATAGGCTTTCCCGTCTCGGGTAAAAAAAGGGAACCATTCCTTGATCTAGGGTCTAAAAAATGAGAAGAACTATGAAAAGATGACTCTGGTCCAGAACGAAGGCAGACTCCAAAACCGGTACATAATCCTTTCATTACTAAAGGAAGAACGAAACGTTCACAGAGGAAAAAAAAGTCCGTCTCATTTAAGGGGAAAAAAAAAACCCTCGAAGGTCGTTCATTGGATCACCGATGTCTTTTGTCTTTGGAGATGGGCCCCCCTTCTAAGGCGGGCCGTTTGTAAATACTCTGGGAAAAAGGGATTGTCATATTAACGAAAAGTTGAAGTACTCAAGCTGGAAAAGTCCCGTAACGGAGAAAGTAACTGGCAATACGCCTCGCCATAACTTGGGTCCCATAAAAGGGAAGAGGATGTACGAAAAAAGAAGAAGACTCGTTCTGGAAACGCAAGACGCCAAGTCCCGACAAAAAAATCTGTTGGGAAAGTCAGACTTCTGTAAAGGTCGAAAGCCCTCTAGCTATTCTGCCTGAGGACTGCTTCTCTCCCTCATAAGTATAGGCCAGAGGGGACACCCGCTTACCCCAAAAGGGGGTGGCGAAATGAAGGCCATATCAACTCCAGCCCTGAGCCGAAGAAGAATTGTTCCAGAAACTCGGGAAAAAAGACTGGAATCTCAAGGATTGTCGGGGAGAAAGGTTTCAGAACCTGCCGACAGGGCTTGCTGGTCGGCCAGGGGAAAAAAGGATCGTGCTGGAGGGAAGATAAACCTAACAGGAAGGGAAAGGAAAGCTCCTTACTTCGTGGGCAAAACGTGCCATTGACGACGCGAAGAAATAAAAGACTATAACCAGGGGGAAACTAGGGAAGAGCATCACGGCTTAGAAGATAAAGTCCGTGGGGTATTAAGGCGCAAGCAAACAGGGATTGCCCTTATCCAGACCAGCACCGTTCCAACAAGAAGAACCTACCTGAACACACACAAAAGCTATTCGCCGCGCCAGAAAAAAAAAGAAGAGTCAAAAGCGAATCTCATATCTGGTGACAGAACTGGCCATACCTCCGTAGTTGGAAGGGAGGGAGGCAAGAATGAGGGGGCCCGAAGCGGAGCGCGTGAAGGAAAAAAAAGTGTAGGCAGAACTGAGGGTGACAGGACTTATCTTGCAGAAAAAGATATGTCGACAAGGTGTTTGAGGCTTGCAAAGAGAGGACCGGAAAATCTAGCAACGGAGGGAGGAGTGGCTTCTAAAGGAGGGGGAGGGGAACGTACGAGATGGAGAAAACCAAAGAAACGCCCTGGGAAGGGAATAGAGTTGGCCCCAGACTCCTTGCCGAAGTGAGTCCGCACAACGCCTGCGCTCAGGGCGGATTCGAGGGAAGGAGAACGGCGAGATGGGGTTCGAAGCAGGCGGAGGTTCAGGACCTGGAGGGATAGTGCATCCCGGAAAAAAAGGTGCCCGCATCAGCATTCTTATGAGAGGTAGCGGGTCTTAGAAAAACCGCGACGACCGGCGCTCCTGTCGCTGCAAGGTCTGACAATCCAGTTAAAACAAAAGAAAAACCACCACTGAAAACAGGACATGATTAGAAAGCGTTTTAGAAGTTCTGAGAAAAAAAAAAAAGAAAAAAAAAAAAAAAAAAAAAAAACACCACAAAAAAAAAAAAAAAAGAGAAAACAAAAAAAAAAAAAAAAAAAAAAAAAAAAAAAAAAAAAAAAAAAAAAGAAAGACAAACCAACAAAAAAAAAAAAAAAAAAAAACAAAAAAACAAAAAAAAAAAAAAAAAAAAAAAAAGCAATCTTGACTTATTTCAGTGGAGAAAAAGGGATGAGTCAGTTGTGCCGGTGGCTTCCCCGACGGGTGCCAGTTTCCGGACCTTTTCCCTGATGGAGGACAGGGAGCAGGCCTGCCGCCAGTGGGCCAGCGAGACCGCGTAGGCGGGGGGAAGGGGGATCGAGTTTCTGAAGGATGGACAGAGTAAAACCGAGTTTTGTAGTGGCGGGTTCGGGAGGGACACGCAGCAGCAAAGGGGGCGATTGCGAAATGAAAAAGGAGAAGGTTCATCCGGGGACGAGGGGGGGCTTGGCCCCTGACGCCCTATTACCAGGTAGAAGAGAAAGAGCGCTCGATCTCGAGGTGGGTTGGTGGAGAGGGGTAGAATCTGGTCACTTCGGAGAGTTTGAGTCGAGAAAAAAATACCGTCTTCGATGGCGGAGGAGGGAAACCGAACACTCTGAAACGATCACAAAAAGGGAGGAGAGATCTCTCAACAACAACAGAAGAGAGCGACCATTCTTGCAAGGGACTCCGTGAGAAGCCGCCGAAAAAGGGAAAACTATTCAAACGGACCCTGGCTAACCGAAGCCCGTCAAAAAAGATCCTACCGGTGTCCGATACAACCCTCAAACGCCTTCTATATCGAGGCGAGGGAAAGGGGAAAGGGTCACGAAAAGCCACATTGGGCCAATGCCCCAAAAGTGAGAGGGGTCCCTGTATGAAAGGTGTACATCTCCTAGAAAGAGTCTTCGGTACTCTCAAAAACCCACGGAAAAAACCGGGCAAAAATCTGTTTGGAATCTGTAGAAAACGAGCCAGGCGCCGTTCAAAAAAAAAAGCCCTGACAAAAAAAACTGCCCTAACGCAGAAGAGCTTTGCCAACAAGGGGGAGGGGCGGCATGCAAGAGAAAGGAAAAAGAAGCCCTTAAAAAAAAAGACGGCCCCCTGGTCAAATCTGTCAAGAAACCTGCCTGAAAACGAAAGAAATCCGTCATGCTGACCGGAGGAAATCAGGACAAGGAAGGAAAGCGCAAAATAACGTCACAAAAGAGAAAAAGAAAAATGACAGCCGGTCCACAACACCCGCTCCCGGTTGAGGGGGGAGGGGCATCCAGCCGCAGCGACCGGAAGAAGGGGGTCCGTCTCGGAAAAGAAGAAGGGGCAGAACCGCCAGAAGGTCTCGTCCAAGCAAAAGCATGGGCCAGAAGGGACGACCCGGATGAGCACATGCAGGTCTTTCCAGACGCCTTCAGCGAAAAAATCCCAAAAAAAGAGACTCTAATTCCGGGAGGGAGAAAATTGCGTTAGCGTCATGAGGAAGACGGAAGAAATTTCTGTCCAGGACTGCGCTTCCAAGGGAGCTACGGGAGGGCGCTCGCCCAGCGAAAAAAAAAACATATCAACCAGTTAATGAAAGAATCTATTTCTAGGGGGGACCAGCCGCCCGTGCCCAAAGTCACGCTGAGACATGGGGAGGAAAACTACTGGATCAATAATCTGCTGATCAGGGAAACCATCAACCTCCTAAGGAAGTCGGGGAGACCCGCTCTGAGAGAAGACACCCAGAGAAAAAATGAAAGCGTAACACACGTGGAGATGGTCGACACTTGTATAGCACGAATGTGAAAGGGCTCTTCCTTCCTTTCTCGGGGAGGGGGGTTTTGCTTTTACCAAGGGGAGGGGGCAGCCTGTATGGGTACGGTGATTGTCACCAAAGACATACACTGGGAAGTGCTAATACGACAGACAACCCCTTAATGAGTTGAGACCTTATGCAAAAACAAGGGGGGCCGCGACCTTTGGGAGCGGGGAGTTGGCTGGGAGGGAGTTTTTCCCAAGCATTCAGGCGAAAGGAAGTTGGCCCTGAGAGGAAAAAGATGACGAAAACACGATTTGGGTCCGGGAGAAGAAAGCCCTCAAGAAACGTTAGATAGGAACCGCACAAAAGCCCGACCATCCGGCGGAAAGAGGATTATCCGCGCGAGGAGGCTGGCGCAAAAGTGGAGAAGGCTTTTCTTTGAGGGAGAGGCCTTGAATGTTCTCCGCCTGGGAAGGGGGGGTCAGCGTGGAAAAAAGACCATATAAGAGGGGGAAGGACAAACGCTTCAGAAAAGCTAAAAAAGAAATAGGAGACGTAGGGGAAGGGAAACGACCTTCAGATTCTCAAACGAGAGGCTTCCTGAGGTGAGGGCCTGCACTAAGCGGGATCGTGCGTACATAAGCGGGAAATCACCCTTCTGGGGGCAGAAAAGAAAAAGAGAGAAGGGGTCTGTGACGTAAGGCTGTGACTTGCGTAATGGGGAAGTTCGTCTACGCCAAAGGGGAGGAAAAACTCTTCCATCAAAAAGGGAGATCTTAGAACTATGCGAGGGACGCCTGACCATTCACCAGACCAGAGTGTACGCCAGGGAAAGAAACCGTTCATTCGAGGGCAAAGCTGGAAGAATCGCGCGGGGCCAGCACGCATTCTCCGAAAGGCCTTTCTCAAACTTCTCAGGGGAAGGGCAAGTATCCCAGTCCCGGCATCGTGCGATTCGGAAAAGAACCGCCGGGAGGAAAAGAAGCCCTGCCGGGGGTAAGCGTAGATCGGGACCTGGAATACAAATTCTAGCGAACGTCCTTGTTTGTGCGTAGTCCATTATGTTCGTAGCCGTGCGGGGAGGAGGAGGGGATCAAGTCGAATGGACCAGGAAAAGGGTGGAAAAGAAATGGAAAATATCTCCCTTCTTGAACTGAGCAGGGTGCGGATGCTGCGGGAAAAAAAAGGACTTTCGCTAGAAGAAGGACTCACCGTTTTCCAAAAAGCTAGTTGCGTCGACTTCTCCTTTGTCTTAACTTAGAACTGGAAGGGGGTCTGAAGAAAGAGGCCGAAACTAACCGAGGAACACCCTTTGAAAGAAAAAAAACAGAGAAAAACCGATGGCTTGTTCTCAGGGGGGGAAAACGTTTGGGAAAGACCAAGCCTGAGTGGGACTCCCAGGGGGGCTGTCAGAGGGGCTCAATGGCAAAAAAGCTTCCCGTCTATGGGGGGGGCAGCAATCAGCTCGAAAAAAGGGGAGAGGATTTTATTCACCAAAGGGGGAAAGGGGGGGAATCTGGGGAAGGTAGCAAACACGGCTAGAGAAAAGTCAGCCATACCTGGGAGAAGAGACACGTGCACCACGCAAAAGGGACTAGACTAGAACGGATTAAGCTCTGGCCGGAAAGAGAAGGTGTGCAATGGGGGGCTCCTATTATACTAGATGAGGGTCCATAATCCAGGCTGTAACAGGCAAAAGCCCAAGTCGAGATTCAAGAAACGCTTGGTTGGGCAAAGGGAGGACCATCTGGACACGATCGGGGTGGGAAGAGAAAGGTTGGTGAAGGACACATCTGTGAGAAAAAAAGACTTTCAGGCGAGTTTACATTGAGGAAAATCAAAAAAACTGGACGGCCCGTATGAGGAAGCGCGGAGAAAGGGCCTTCAGAGGCGGGGCTACTAACCTAAGAATAAAAAGCGTACCACGGACCGAGAAAATCGTGCTTCCAAGAACGGATAAAAAAAAAAGGACTTAAAACTTGAGGGGGAGGGACTTCGGTTCATTGAATGACGTTGTACGAAAACGAGAAGGGAATGATCATTACGATCTATGATATCAAAAACAAGTGAAAAGACGATAAGGGGGAAGTTGACAGGCCGGAACGTTCCGCTCAGCCTGGAGGAAACATTTGCGGAAAAAGGTTCTTGTAAGTGGGGAAAAGGAATTTCACCGTTCTTCCGTTAAAGGCCTGAGGGACCGAAAAAACGTATGGGGTTAAGGGAGAGGGGACGTAGACGACAATGCACCATGAGGGAAAAAATCCCGGAAGATCTAGGCAGCGCCATATCGTCGCTTTCATTCCGCAACTGGGTAATGCCTGTTAATGTCACAGGAATCTCGAAGTACCAGAAAGGGCGACCTCGCCCCATCGGGGCTAATCAGCCATGAACTCTGAAATGTCGTCAGAAAAGGAGATTTCTTGAAGAAAAACGGTGAGGGGGGGAAGGGGGGGAAAAGGGGCTTTGTCTGTGGGGAAAAAAGGAAAACCCCCCCCGGGGCAAGTAGGGGACAATATCCGAGGGGAAAAAAGCCACCACTCAAAAAAAACAGTGTGGTCCCGCAAGAAGAACCCATCTGGATAATAAGGAAATACGTCTGTCGGGAATGAGGGTTCAGATGCGGCTTAGAGAGCCTCGCAGGGCCAATCGGGGGAAGGGGATGCTTTCGATACCAACCTCATAAGCCTTCAGGGGAGAGGAATACCGCAAAACCAGGGCAAAAGCTAAGGCCACTCTGAAGGCCAGGCTTCCAATATGAAAAGGAAAGATGGGTTTTCCCTTTCCGGGTTATGAAACTTCTGGAAGGCACCAAGGGCAAGCTCATAAAGCAAAAACATGGCTATAGGCACATCCAAGAAAACAAAGGGTAACCTCACCAAAAAGCCGTACGCGCAAAAGCAAATAGAAAAATCAAGAATCCCCATCTAGCTCACCTGCATAACAGAAGGGGACGTTCAATTCTACGTTCGGGTCGGGGGAAATACGAGAGAGATGGGAGACGTCGGGAGTAATTTCCGGAAAAGACTAGTGATGATGGACGGGGAGGCTCATGATATTTGTAAAATTACCGTTTCTAAAAAAAACGTCGGAACTCTACCTCGATGAAGGGAAAGGAAAACTGGTGGTGATCGAGAGGAGCGGCTTTCAGGGAAGAAAAGTAGGGAAAACGTACGATATCAAAGAAAAAGCCTTCAGCGGAAGGCGCCTGGCCAAGGAAGGGACGCTTACTTCGCCGGAGACCCTCGTCTATCCGGGAAAAAGGGGAGAAAAATTGGGGCGGTGGATTCTGTGTTGGTTGAAAAAGGCGGAGATGCAGTTATCAGGGAAAAAGAGTCAAGGACCCTATTGCCCTTTGTCTGCAGGACAGGACTCCGTAAAAGGGGACAAAGGGGAGCTGACCTTTGAAAAGTCGCGAAAAGGGGAGGTCTGCAGACAGGGGAGATCATCTGCCCTGAAGAGGGTTGCTGACCGTTCGGTCATGAAAGGCACGTCTTTGAAGAAAAAGAGGGGTGCTGCCTCAATTGAAAAAAAGTGGCATGCATACGGGAGGGGTCCACCTACGCGAGTTGAGTTGAACGAAGGGCAAAGGCGGTCTTCTTCGGAAAAAAAAAAGAAAGGGGGGGTGGTCCAAGGACAATTGGTCAGGTCTGGGGCAGGAGGTTTCTGGGGGGGCGACTGTCCTTTTTTCGACGCAGTAGAAGGGGGGGTGGACACGGCGTAGGGAGGGGGGAGGGGGGGGGGGTCAGAATCAGAGAATAAGCCTCCTTTTAAAGGAACATTACTGAGAACACTAGCTCGGGGTAAAAAAAAGGGGGCCTTTGCCCCTGGATCAGCAAAATAGGAAAAAGCGCGGCGTCCTCGATTAGGGTGGGAAGTCTGCAGAGGTAGATCTAATCGATGGGAGGACCTCGGGGAAGGAAAGAAAGGAGGGAGGCTGCGTTCAGCCCTTAGAAAAAGAAGATAACCACGACCTTGGGAAGAAAAAAAAAAAAAATGGAAGAAACTGGCAAAAGCGTGGGATCGGCTCCGGGAAAGACCGCAAGTTATGCAGCAGGAGGTCCTCCAGAAACTCAACAATCTACCGAGAAAACCAGAAAAATATACTCGGCCAAAGGAAAAAGGGAAGGAGTTCCGACAAAAGACATTGGTCATCGTTTTCAGGAAAGGACACAAGGAAAAAAAAACCAAGAGCTAGGTGGGGAAAGGAACCATTCTCAGTCCTGGGGACATCTAAGAAAGGGGAAGGAATAATGACCACCCAGAAGAAACAGTTCACAAATCGGGCAGCATTGCCTACACTCTCCCCAGGTGGAACAACGGGACAAACCTGCCCTAAAAAAAAAAGGGATAAAAGTCCCACAAAGGCCCCTTCTCAAACCCAAAGAAAAAGAGGGGGGGGACTTTCGGGGGGTTCCTGGAACCGTCAAAAACTCAGCCGTAGGAAAACTGAAATCATTCAGACAAAGGAGGAAAAATGTAACGAGGGAACCTGCGATAAACGAGTCAAAGAGATGATCTCGCCCGGCTGGTTACCTGGGGAAGAATGATAATTAGCTTCAGAAAACGAATCGCGGGAAAGACCTCCCAGAGGGAAAAATCATCATCCAAGCTCGTCCAGTAAAAGAAGAAGGGGGGGATTACGATCCCAAGATCACATCTGTCCTGAAAGGAGCTAAAATCTCCTCGCACAAACTCGATTCCGGGAAACCGGCGGCCTAGAAAGGGAGAGACAGGGGCGTTCAAAGAACTTGCGCATCTTCCGGAAAAACTGCGAATATCTCTTAAGAGCAACGTCCCAAAAGAAAGCATCTGAAGGGCACAGAGAGACCTGGAAAGGTCATCGAGGTGGGAAGGGGCCCTAAGCACCGAAATCCTAGGAAAGGGAAGCGCTTCACTACTGCCGTCCAGAGAGAAAGAGTTCGAGTCAATCAAGGAAGACTGACCGGTCGTTTCCGCAGAAGACTCTCGGGGGGGAACTTCCACAGCAAGCGGGAGAAAGGGGGACAGTAGAAATGAAAACTCTTTCGCACTACGTCTAGGTTGAGATGAGATGGGCGGGGGGAGGTAGGATTTCTAGGAACTTGTGGTGCGGGGATTTATTGGCTGGCAAGGGGGAATTTTCCCGAGCGGGGATAGACCCTTTCATGGTGCGTGGGAGGGGATATACGGCCCTAAACACGGAAAAGAAGAAGGGAACCGGGGGAGACTCTGGTAGTCCAAAAGGTCATCGTGGCCGGGAGAGGACGGTGTAGTCTTCAGAGGAGTTTTGGCCCACGCGGAGAAGAAAGGGGCAGCCTCAGTTAGGGCAAGGGCAAATCACTATTGCTGGAGGGAGGAAGCATTAGGGCGAGCTTAACCAGCACAGAAGAAAGACCTTATTGCCATCCAGAGGGAGACGCTGGTTCCGGGAAGGAGGGAACGGACACTGACTGTCAAAAAAAAAAAAAGAAAAAAAAAAGAACAGAAAAAAAAAAAAAAAAAAAAAAAAAAAAAAAAAAAAAAAAAAAAAAAAAAAAAAAAAAAAAAAAAAAAAAAAAAAAGAACATCATGTCTTTAGGTCTGGATACGGGGGCCATTTCGAATCCCCGGTGGTTGTTGACAAAAAAAAATGCCAGAGGGGGAACCCCTGAACCAATGCGGAGACTCCAGACAGATTATCCGAGCTATTGGATGAAGCTTCAGGATTTGTTAAAAACCAACTATAAAGAGGGGGTGCAAGAGATTCTTGCCTGGGACAGCACCAGCTGAGCAGAAGGGGAGGGTGTCGTACAAAAAGGGGATGGGTAGAAAAACAAAGAAAAACAGAGGAAAGGACCGAAGGCTAGAAATCGTTCCGGGCCGGGGGGGGCTTTTCACGAGAAGCATTGCGGAAGTGGTGGGGAAAATTGACTTCAGGAAGGGAATGACGAAGACTCTGGCCCGGGTGTGAAAAACTGGCGTGGAAAAACTTCAGCCCGGTGCAGAGGGGACGGGACCATAACACCATAGACAGCCAATGACCAGGGGGAGCGAGGGGGGGGATTATAGGCGGCATTATGACTGTGCCGCCGTCGAAGGGAGTCGTTTTTAGATTCTCATAGCTGAGGAAGGAAAGGAAATTGACCTGGTCCCGGCTGAGTCGAAAACGGGGGGCCGTGCTGACCCGAGGAAGGGGGGAAAAGCGTTGCATCGGAGAAAGAGCCGGAATCGAAGGGGGGGAGGGGGAAAAGGAAGAGGGAAGGGGCACCGATTATAAGATTATCTACCGGACCTGTCAGAGACTGGAGGCGGAGAGGTCTGTAGAAGGAAAGCCTCATCTGCGGAATGGGACTGACATCCTGTCCCAAGACTGGAAATGTCTCTCTCTGACGTCTACGGATGACGGGTTGAAGGAGACACAACGTAAAACATAGTCCGCAACCAAGAGGGTGTCCAGATGTCTCAAGCACCTTGCAAGGGACTCTCGAAAATCAGTCTAGTTTGCGGACGGCATAAGAAGTTGGCGGACCTTGGGGACAAAGGCCGGGGAATCTGGCAATGGCCGCCAGCCCGATGCCAATGAAAAAACTTGCACGGAGGAGATTCCGATGGCCGGATAAGGGGGGGAAAAAAGGGGGGGAAAACACAGAGGGAGGTCTGGCTGATTCAGGATCCAGTTCCAGGAGAATGGCGTGGGTGAAT
>Ga0179593_1627024_pt1 | contig 18454 bp, 28 predicted proteins | sample CZODoug2_1_08_16_FD_185931 | JGI IMG/M metagenome (GOLD analysis project Ga0179593, IMG submission 185931) | Vadose zone soil fungal communities from Angelo Coast Range Reserve, California, USA - CZODoug2_1_08_16fungal (PacBio error correction) | ecosystem: Environmental > Terrestrial > Soil >...
GGGAAACCGTCCAGCCGCGTGAAAAATTTCTAAAAGACGGAGATAAACAAATGCATGTTGTAAGAAAAGCAGGACCAACTCCTTCTACCAAAAAAAAAACGTTTACTGGCCCGCGCTGTGGGAGAGGTTTTCGAAAAATTTCCAGGTGGGTCGGGAAGGGTAATAAGGTGGGATAGAACTACATTAACCTCCGGGAAATAGTAAACGCGGAAGAAAGGAGGTTTGAAGGGATATTTACGGGAAAGGGGGGGGGGGAAGCGGGTCAAATTCGGAGGGGGGGGGAGACGAAAAACCGTGGTTCGGAAGAAGAACGGAACAGACCGACTGAGGCACAGATCGGAACATAAAGGGAAGGAATTCATACTTCATCGCGAGAAGGAAACACGCCTTGTGTATTCCCTGGAAGTGGGGGGGGTTGAAGGAGAGGGAAAAACTTACTATTTCTCCTGTGGCAGTGGCGGATGGCTTTCCAAAAGGAGGAAAAAAAAAAACAAGAAAACAGTTCGGCATGGGGGGGGACGGCCGACATGGCAAAAAGCAAACCAACAAATTCGAAAATTGGGTCGATAAAAAGGGGTAAACAACAAGAAAAACGGTCACCAGAATTGTGTGGCGAGTGTTTCCGAAGAGCAGTCAGGGGGAGGCTTACACTAGGGGGAAGGGGTCCTTACCGACATCGAAAGAAAAGAAAGAGTTCACAATGCAGAACATTTCCATTTCATTCAGGGAGAGGTGGGGTACGTACCGAACAAGGACCTAACCGGGGGGAAAAAAAGAAGAAAGAGAAACTACTGTGGAGGAGGATGGGAGTTGCCAAACGAGAAAAAGGGTGAGCTATTCTCCTATTACAGATATTGGGGGCAGCGTATGAAACTGCGATTCGGGGTAACATTGGAAAAAAAGGGAAAAACAACGTTACGCCAAAGACTGAACTATCAGATAAAAGGGAGGTCTCGGGAAACGTTCAGAAAACCCCCATCAGAAGGACGGACAGAGTCAGAGTAGATTAATCCTAAAATTCATGGGCATTACTTAATGAACGGTTATTAAAGGGGGGGGGGCTCTTTGCCAAAAAGAAAAAAGGGTGGTGAGTCGGGGGAAGTTTAAGAAAGACAGGACAACAACTCCTTCAATTTTCAGTGAGGAAGGGTCAAGATGCTCAATGTGGCATGGGGGGGTTTAGAAGAAGAAAAAGAAGACCAGAAGGCTCTCGATATTCTGAGGAGTAAGGTTTTGTGTATGAATCCTGTATGACGAGCGGGACGGGGAAAAAGGGTCACGCGCAAAAGGGAAAAAAAGAAATCCAACGACGATATTCACGATAAAATGTAGAGGACGACGACGCAGGGGGGAAGCCGGCGTTGAATCCGGCTATCAAGGAAAAAACATTCAGAGACAGAAGGGAAAATCCGGCAAAAGGGGAAAGGGAGATACATAAACTAAAGTGCATTTCACTAAGAAGCCAGGCCTACGCAAGAAGAAAGAAATTCAGGGGATATCGGACATTCACCGGTAATCCCGAACAGATAGGAGGAGAGACAGCCGGATTAGGGGAAGAGTTAGAAAACGCCATGTCATTTGTTTAGGGAACAAAGATCTGGGGGAAAGGGGAGGGTGCAAGCTTTGGGGGAAGGGGATCAGGGTCTGTTTATCCTCACGGAGATTTTCAGAGGGAGAAAGGACCACAAGATATCCCAGATCGAGAAAAAGTCAAAGTCATCCGATGCGGTCAAAAAATGTTCTGGAGGGGGAATGGCGTTTAATTTGTATGAAGGAAGATTCCTGATGTCTTGGCAAAAAGCATGTCTTTTCACTCGATTCGCGCCTAACAAGAGGATTGTTGCTCAAAAAGAAGCGGGAAGAAACTCCTGGGGGGGGGCTTGGGCGAGGGTCCATAAAGACGGGAAACATCCGGGGTGAAAATTCGGACAGATGGGGATCTTCAGGGTGACCAATAGCGTGCATTTGGGATGCAACACCTAGAACAAAGGAAAAATCTATCAAGTTCCGATGAGGGAAAAGGACTGACCAATGGAAGGAAGAATAGACTGGACTTTGAGGAAAAAGAGATCATGGTTGCATAACAAAAGAATCAAAAAAAAGAGGGGATTAAAAAGTAGGTATCACTTTGAATCTGACTGAACCCACAACTGGGGGGGGGAGGAAAGAGATCAGGGGCCCAAGTGATTACTTCGACAGGGGGGGACTGGGATTGGGTCTCAAGGGACTGAGGGGGCGATAAACAAACAGATATAAAAATTTTTCTTACCGAGGAGAAGAGCAAATCTTTTCCGTAGGAAAAAAAAACAACAGCCGAAACTTGAGAGAAAGTGGTCGATGGGAGGAAGCAGAGGTTCTTTCCAACATGCAAAAAAAAGGTGGTTTGCAAAAAAACTAGAGGGGAAGATTCCGGAACCTGTAAAAAGAAAAGGCGCAGGTTGCGATGGGGACAAATAAGTACAACGAAAGTAGGGACTTTCAAATGGACTGCTCCATCCAGGAAAGGGGTCGTGAGGGAGGGGGAAGGGGGAAAGGGGTAGGCGAAAAAGGCCACGACCTCGGACAGGCAGTTCCGGGGAAATACTCCATTTTGCAAAAAAACAAATTTTTTACCTCACGAGGGGAGAAATGTGGCGAAGAAAAGGGAAGGAGAAAAGGTTATGAGACAGGGGGGGAAAAAATAGGCTAAAGAAAGGGAGAAGAATCAATCGAAGACTAACTTGGGAACCAAAAATCCACACCTTCAACTTCATTGGTCAAGCTGGTTGATAGACTCGATCAGGTCTAAAGGGGAGGACTTATAATTTACCGATGCTGCTGGAAAAGGAGTCGTGCAAGGAGATTTGTTTAGGGGAGGGGGCCGGAGGTATCATGGAGCAAATGACATTTAGTGAGGAGCCTCCCTTACACTAGGAAGGGGGGAAGGCATAGAAAGGCCAGGACTAAGGAACGTTGTGACGGAGAGTAAGAAGAAAAAAATTCGAAATCATCCGCGTATGGACAGTGGAAAAAAAAGAGGATTTCATCTTGCTGGAATGAAGCTCAGTCTATCTCTTTCATGCATAGGCTGAAAAGTCGGGAGTCAGACAGCTCCTACAAAAACCAAAGATTAGAGCGCGAGAGAGAGGAAGGAATTGCCAGTTGAGTCTCGACAATAAAAAAAAGAAAAAAAAGGCTTCAATGAAATCAAAATGCAGTTCACCTGCTTTGTGGGGGGTTTTGAAAAGGGGAGAAGAAACCCCCGAAGGGTTTGGAAGAGCGAAAAAGTCAGAAAAGGTCCAATGAGCCAGAGAAAGAACGTGATTTCAGGGGGACTTCAGCAGACCCCATATTGAAGTCTCACGGGGTTTGAAAAGGGAATCGGGGAAACAGCAAGCGTCTCGACCAAATGGGGAATCCGTGACGCGTTGCGATTAATGGACCCATTTTTTCCAAGAGAAGGGGACAAAGGGGTTTTACAATCGCAAGGTGTCGGCGGGAATCAGACCTGGTTAGGCGTGGAAGAACAAGGCGAAAAAAGCAGTGATCTGCAGGGGGAAAAAAAGGAGGACCTAGGGTAAACCAGAAAATTGGGATAAGGCAATTCTCCTGGACTGAAACATGTCGATACGGTATTTTTCGGGTATTGAAAATACTCTTGTGCGAAAAGGGAGGAACAAATGTGCTATTGGAAAAATATCAAATTCTGTTGAAACAAGCTACAATTGAGGTGGGCGGGGGAGGGGTTCGGAAATGAAGGAGGGGACTTCTGCACAACCAGGCCCGAAGTCACGGGAGGGGGGGGAATTCAAGCGAAGAGGGGCAAAAGGAGAAATCAAGTACTAGACATTCAAAAAAAAACAAATCCATTGGGGAACAGGGACAATTACAAATGGCAAGTGGGGAAGAAGGAAAAATAATAGGCATGCCTCATTTTCAAATGACGAGGGGGAGGATTCACTAGTAGAGACTCAGGAGGTACCTGTTCATTAACTTATTAACCCTAGGGGAAGCAAAATCCCGTAAAATAGGGTCAAGGGGGAAGGGGGCGTGGGAAAGGTTCAGGGCAATTCGATCTCCCGATCATTGGAGGGAAGGAAAATGAAATTGGGGGGGAGGAACAAGAGGGGGTATTCCCTCCTTTTACGTACATGAAAAGTGCCGGGTCAAGGAGGAGTTGGGATGAGGACTGAAAAAAGTGAACAGTTCATGTGACTAAGGGGCAAAAGAAATTACCGCTTATCAGGGCAAAAATCTCCTAAAAATTGGGAAGAAAAAAACAAAAAAAAGATGCTGAAATGTCGAACAAAAAATGCAGGGACACGAAAAAAACCACGAAAAAAAAAAGGATGTTTACCATCTCGCAACAACAAAAACGAGGGGGGAATCGATTTCAACAGGCAGGGACTCAGTTATGTTGAAAAATACCCTTCAGATCCACAAAACCTCATAGTGTACGAGAAGACACGGCGAAAAAATACCGCACTCCGACGTCCAAAGAGTGTACTCCGTACACTTGAGCTTCTTTTTTTCGCATGGCAGGGGGGAAAGAGTAATCAATGAGGCGAAAGGGGCTCAACTACTGGAACATCGGGTCCAACGCATTGGGCCACTAGGATATTGAGGGGACTTGTATGGGGGAAGGAAGCGGAAGTGTTCTACAGGGGATTAACGTTGGCTGAACCGAGAGATCGGCTGAGACAAAAAGTAGACGAGTGTAAAATGATTTCCGGTTAATTAGGGCCGACTGAAGGAACTTTGTATTGTCCCTGGTTCCGCAAAGGGGTTGTTGGTGTTTGGCACTTGAGGGAGGAGAAGTGATGTCTTTCTACATTTGAAGGGGAATGTGCCGTTCCCACTCCAAGATAGACAAAAGGTCGGGCACATGGTTGTGAGGAAAAGTCCTATATTAACTTAAAACCGAAAGAGTCCCCCAATTCGAAAATGTAAAGGACGGGTTCAGACGAGGCAAACAAATTTTGATGGGGGAAAGGAGAGATAGAATTCAGGGCTGGAAATTCAAAAATAAGTTTGTTTCGAACGGCAGGGAGGGGGGACCAAATCTTCGAAAGGGGAAAAGAGGGCCGGCGACCTGGGAAAGTATCTCACTACCACGGGACCGAACAAGGGGGCCTAAAAAGGGAAACGCTTTGGGCTCGAAGACAGGAGGCGCTTTACAGCCAGAAAAGGTCCTCTTTCAGAAGTTTGGGTAGGGACCCCTTCGATTGGAAAAAAGAAAATGGGTAAACGGGGGGGTGCAGCCACAGGGAAACAACGAAGGGTCACGGGGAAATCTATTTTCTCGATGCCGGGGTAAAAAACAATGGGCTAATCGGAATAGGGCGGCGGAAGAGGGGGGATGAAAGGACGCCCGCAATTAAAAAAAGTGAGGAGCAAGAAGGGTGAAGGGGATTCGGGGGGAGAGAACAAAGAAAAAAAACGGGGGGCGTATTAGGTCAAACATGTCAAAACGGGCCGCCAAAAACGGAGCAATTTCCATTGGAGGGGAAAAAAAAGGGCAAGCCTGGAGGAGGAGAAACGGCCAGAACATACATGTCCAGATAATAGGTTCTGCTCTCTACGTTTGGGGGCCTAAAGGAGCAGCGTCCGAACTGGAAAAAACAAGTCGATGCAGGGGAAAAGCTCTGCGCGGGGACAATATTAGGAGAGGTAAGGCATAAATTGAACGGGTCAAAGACTCTTATTATTTAAAGCCGGTGCTCGAAGAGACTCTACGGCCAACAAAGGGGTAAAGCAAGGGAAGGGGGAACAATGATCGGTCAGTCAGAACTGTCAATACGGTAAGGCACGAAGACATCCAGGCTACATCCAAAAATCAGAGGGGGGCCACGATATTACCTGGTTACCACAAAGCAGGGGGACATTAAGGGCGCTCCCCGGGGAACCTTCCTGGATCTCAAACAATACCGAAAGGGCGTATGCGACCTGCAGGTGAAGGTGAAAGGGAGGGCCAAAGAATTATTTTCGGGTCACAAGTTGAGATTTATATTGAAATGGCGGTTGTACAAGTGTCATCAGACGAAAATTAAATAAATAAAAGAATCGCCATGCTTTCACCGAAGGAGAGGAGATATGTACGGGGAATGGGGACATGGATGGGTGGGAGGGGGCAGGAAGGGGGGACTGAAGGGAAGCAGAGGGCAGGGGAACCTCCTTAGGGCTAGCGACAAGGGGGGGGCAAAAGGATCAAGGTAGGGGGGAACCATGCACTTTCAATTACAAGAAGGGGTTAGTAGTGACATTGCTTGAAAATCCTAAAACAATAATGTATGTGAATGGGGGGATTGGTTTTAAGATCTCTGGGGAGGGGGAAGAAGGGAGGTGGCAGGGGGGAAAATGAACACTTCGATTAAGCCCCACCCAGAACTCGAAAGGGGGGGGCCAGATGGATCGGGAAGTGAAGGCTATAGCTGTAAACTGGTTAGGAAGGGGGGGGGGGGGGGGGGGGTGTGTGGTGTGGCATACACCGAGTCACAGGCGAGAAAGAAGTGATTACACAAAAAAGACGAGTGAAGAAAGTAACTCTCCTCAATCAAAAAAAAATATAAGAGAGAGATGAAAAAAAAGGAAGAAAACTTAAAGAAATGAGTGTTGAAACCTGGACATTGGTTATTTTACAGGATAAAAACGATATAAAGACTACAAGTTGTCCGGAAGAAGTCCCTGATCCCATACTGGAAGTAACCCAAAAACGCCTAACTTGAAGGTGGAGGGGCGGAATTGTCTGCCAAAATCTAAAGGGAGGGAAAGTCCGCGGTGGGGTACAAAATGAATATCTCCCAAAATCTGTCTCAGGTCATGTGGGTGCTGGTCTTTGACCAAGAGCAAGACCACTTAAAAACAGGGTTGGGACTTGGGGGAGAGGGGGAAATCAATAGAATGAAGTAGTTTCGAAGAGAAGAATCGTCCAAAAAAAAAAAAAAAACAGGGGCAGAGGAGGAGTTAAGACCAAGAACAAGCCCTGTTAGGAGAAAAGAAGCTGGTGGCCGCTAGGACATTAATAGCTCATTTTCTATCTATAGCGGAAGGGGGCGTTCTGAAACTTCCGAAAGAATACATTGAAGGAATCAAATATGCTTGCAAGACAAGAAAGAGAGGGGGAATAAAAAATACACAAGTCAACGGGTTGGTCTCATATTAAAAGAAAAAGGGTCTGTGAGCCAAGGTCCCGGTCGAAAGGAAGGGGGGAAAGAATGGCCACCGATGTCTTGCTAATAATTGGGGTTCTGTTTGGTCTTTTAGCTTGGGTCCATCGATAAAGATTGCATGGGGGTTCGAATAAAGCCTAACTATCATGTCACGATAGAAACGCTCTATAAGGGGTTTGAGGGGATTTATAGAAGTAAATCATCCGCGGAGGGAAGGGGAAAAAATCGTCATACCTAAAAGTTAAGAGGAAGGAATGTCCGATCTGGGGGAAAAAAGAAGAGTAATGCGATAACGGGACTCTGCTGCAGCAGGAACAAAAAAAAACCTTATTATCGCCGCCGAAGATGCGAGAAGAAAAAGGGGGGGGGGGTGGGGGGGGGGGGGGGTGGTGTGGTGTGGGGGGGGGGGGTGGGGGGGGTGGGGTTGGTTTTTTTTCAAGTATCGAGGAACGAGCGGCCGACTGGGAAATAGGAAAAAAGTGAAAAATTTTGTTTGCTTTCTTTGGGAAGAGAACTGAACCTCAAGCGGTTTGTAATATAAACATGCACGGAAGGTGCCGCGAACCATATGGGACGTCAAAAAGTCACGAATCAGGAAAACGTCCCCTTTTTTAAAGAGTGGCTGACGAAATGGATACGACAGAAATATTAGGGATCCGTGTGGCAATTTTTGCTGTGGGAACAAGTTGTTGTCAGGGTACGGGTTTAGAATCAGAGGGGGGGGGGAAAAGATCTGTGGAAAAATTCTTTTCTGGCAAGGGAGGAGGAAAAGGAAAGACCTGGTGATTTGGTGAAAAATTCTCAAAAATTCATTCAAGGCATAAAGCCAAGGAGACGTGAGGGGGAGTCCGCACCTGGGGGGAAACTGACAAGGAATCCGTTAGAAGAACATCGGATGGTGGCACGGGGATTTATGACCAGCGAGGGGAGGGAAAAAATGAAAACAAATTAATTTAAGGGTTGATCGGGGAAGGGACCAAGACAAACGGTTGGGGAACCGGTATAAAGAATTCGACAATTTTTCGAATGGGGGAAGGCAGAGGTAATTCACTTATCCCAGGAAAAGGAAACGAACCTGGTGGTCGTGAAAAGAGTTGGCGTGGACGGCAATTGAAAGAAAGAGGACGAGATCAGTAGATGTCCGGAGAAAGAGGACACACAAAAAAAAGGGGAACGGTAACATACAAATTCTCATTTTGGAAAAAGCTGGAAGCAGGGGGAAAGAAGAAAGTCAAAGTCATAATTTGACAAAGCTAGTGCGAGGGAGAATGCGGTCGAGGGTAGGGGGGAGTCTAAGGGGAGGGAACGATAAAAAACCTTTCCGAATTTGCAAGAAAAACAAGGATATAGCGTTGAATAGCAAAGGGGGGGGCTTTCTTTTGACTATCCGGGGAGGAATGGAAAAAAACCTTTCATCTCCGCTTCTTTATTAGGGGGCAAAAAAGGTCTGGGGGAGGCTTCGCACATTGACGGCAGTACCACGAGTGAAAGTAAAAAGGGGAGTTGTTTCGAGGTTGGTCGCGAAAATAATGGGGGAGAGGGAGGGTCGAAAGAAGTACCTCGGAACGGGGGAAATCTCTTCATTAAAGAATAGAGATTTCAGGCAGGAAAGAAGTAAGGTCGCAAAAGAAGCCAGAGCAACACAATGAAAGGGTCCGGGAAAGAAAAACTAGTGTCGACCCTGCAGGAGGGGACGAAATCGGCGGTGAAGAAGGGTTTTAGGGCCATGGCCAGGTTTTTTGATTATAGAAAAAAAGGGGGCGAAGAGCGGAGCTTCGAACGGAAATCTTCCAACTCTCCACAAAAGTTTTTGACAAGAATATTTACTGGAGGTGGTATGGGAGGGGTAATGACGGAGGGTTAAGACTTTCAAAAAGGGGCCGCGAAGAACGACAAGACCGACAAAGAACACGTCGGAACGACGTTGAAAGGCGAATCTTCTTCAGGGGAGAAAAACGGGGGAAAAAAAATTGTTTTCCCTGGGGGGGGGAAGGTCATTGGATGGGTGGGGAGCAAGAAGGACTAGAAGGATGGGATGTGAAAAAGGGAGAGGAAAAAGGGGGGCGGGTTCCACGACTCTAACAACTCCGAATAAAGTGAGGCCTAGGATCTTGGGATATGAGACACGCGGCAACCAAAGAAAGGTCCTTTTTCTACTGGTGACAAAAAAGGGGGGGGGAAGGAGGTTTGGGTCCAACCGAAGCAAGCCACCACATGCTGTTATCGAGAAGAGGGATTTGGGGAATACCCGCACCCGAAGAGGGGAAACATCCGACATGGGAAAGCTACGGGCAGTTTCCTTGAGAAAAAGGGAAAGGGGAATAAGAGACCAGTTGGGACTCTTACGAAGGGCACAAGATTACCTGAATTTTTGCAGAACATATACGTTCTTGACGGGAAAGGAAAACCACAAGCCTATTTCAAGCATGTGGGGAAGGTCTAAGGAAAAAACCTTTGGGGAAATTTAACTGGGGGAAAGAAAAAAGAGGAGACGAAGGTCCCTGGGTAACGCATTATTTGAAGATTTAGGTAAAACACAGTGGCAGATACTTCCGTGAGGGAGGGAAGGGGAGTTCATATGAATCCGCAAATGACTTCAGGTCTCTTCAGAACTTGGGGATAAGGTTGGGGGGGAGAGGGGAACCCGACTTTGTTCACGGATTCCAAAAAAGGGTGGGGCACACGCAAAAAAAGCCGGCAAGTTGCATTGGATGATGAAAGGCGCCGCTCTTTTCTGGGAAAGAGAGAAAAAGGGCCACAGGTTCTAAGTCGGGGCTTCATCTAAGGGAACTTTTTTGTGTGGTAGCAGGGCAGCTAAAAGTTGTTCCAGCTCAGGAAAAAAGACATTGGGGCCAGTCGACAGGGCACGCTTCAAAAAAAAGGGTATCTAAGGAAAGATGGAAAAAATTTGATAGGAAGATGATGGCGGCAGAGGTTCTCGAGGAAAGAAGCCAACAAAAGTGTAAAGGGGAGACGACCTGATCCTTTACATGAGAAGTAACTCCCTTTCATGCACGAAAGATGAAACGGCTACAAGCTCCAACAAAGAGGGGGGATATTACTGGATGACCTAAAGAAGAGTACAGGACTAACGTCCGGTGGACGGTGGATCGAGGAGGACGACAGCTCGCCAGGGCAGGGGGGGGGAAAGGTGAAAGTGAGAGAATCAGAGGACTGTTTCTGTCTGGGAAGAGGGGGAGGGATGAATTTCGAAACGGTTAGCCCACTTAATTTGGGGCAGAACGTTAAAAAAGTCCGTCGCCAAAGGAGAAAAACATGAAGGCGTTGAGGTCCAAAGAAGTGGGGGGAGGGAATGTAACAGGTCTTGTGGGGGGAATCTAATCAAGGAGGGTGAAACGCATTCTTTCTCAGGCGACAAGGAGACGGCCGAACTAGTGGAGGAGCAACAATATTCTTTGACGGAGAAAAGGGTTAAAAGTGGTGCTTAAACATGGAAGGGGACAACTACAACAACAAAGTATGCAGTTAATGAGTGTGAGGGATGAAGACTTCAGGATTAGTGAAATGAAAGGACATGGGAAGTCGGGAGTGTCCTCAAAAAACCTGAACGACGATAAGGGGCAGAGGCCTCAATTACTGAAGCAGAGCTGGGGAATTTGGATTGGATAGGGGGGGGGGAAACGAAAGAGTGGCCCAATGGAACGGAAAGACCATGTGATACACAAACTGGATAAACTTTGGAGAGACCGAAAACAAAGGGAGGGGGGGGAAAGAAAGAGATACCCATTTATTACGTCACGTGGGGGGTGTAAAGAAAAGGGATTGTGATACCTTTTGACTCTGGTCAAGAACAATAAGAAATGTGTAAAGGAAAGAGGGACTCGAACAACTGAAAGTACCAAAACCGGAAAAGAATGGGGAGTGTGACCTTGGGTCACGAGGTGGTCTCCAGAGAGGGAAAAAGGCACTCGATTGTGTTGGAAAACACGCGGAAAACTAGAGATCAAAGCCCTGGGGGGAGAAATGTCCGTGTACAGGGTGTCAAGGTGACCACCGTGCCGCCCCCGAAAACCCGGTGCCGTGAAGGAGCTGTTGACCAATAGGTATGCGAGGAAGAAAGGGTATGAGCAAGCAGCGTGTCCGGAAATGAGCAAGGAAGTCCAGATACCAAATACACAACAGGGCCATTCTTTGGGACCGGGGGAACAGGGAGCAAAGGGAGAGAGAGTACTCTTTTCATGTAACGTCTAAAAAAGGGGGGGCGAAATCGGCAACTGAGAAAAATATGCTTGCAAAAGAAAAAGGAACAAAATCAACAAGTCAACTCAATGGGGGGTCCGAATAGGCCACCGGAACTCCGGGAGTTCAACATGAGTAAAGGTTTACCCCATGACGGGACAGTAATAGATGGAAAGGGTTGTTGGCAGCTGAGAGGGTCATCTTTCGGAGGGGACGTTCATGAGCTTAAAAACAAAGGTGGTGGAATTCCATGCCGATAAAAAAAAGAACGTTGTGGTAAGGATAAAAAAAGTGAAATCATAAAAAGGAGCTGAGGGACCAAACTCTTCAATTGTACACCAGAGTGTCGGATAAGTGAAGGGGCAGAATTTCTGCGCTTGAAAAATGCATGCGGAAAGTCCTGCGCTGCGTCGACAGAGAAAATACCAAAACGGCTAATTAGAGACGCCAAAAGAGAGAAAGTCCTTGTAGTCAGGGAAAAAGCCACTCCGGGGGGTCAGAACTAAAAAAACATTGGGGGTTTTGCGGGAGTGTGGCGATTTTCCTAAGAAAAAAAGGCGGAAGGTTGGAAAAAGGAAACATTCATCCCCGGACATTAAGGCAAAAAGTAATGCGGCATCAAGAGGTGACTGAATTCAGAGGAAAGGGGGTGGAAAAGGACATCTATAATCCGGAGAAACAGAAAGAAAAAATAGGGGATCCGTTACGGTTGGCTGTGAAAAAGGAAAGTTAGTGGCCACGGGATAGGAGGGGGAAGACAGAGTTGCCACGGAGGTACGTCGCATTTGTCGTCTTGGAAAAAATGTAGTAGGAGTAACTACTCAAGCAGTAAAATGCATCGTCAAGTCCCAAAAAGGAAAATTTAGGAGGGAGAGAACTAACAATTCGCCCTAGCGAAGGGAAAAAGAGGTATTTTGCGGAGATAATCAAGGTTCCGAGATGCTCCCAGCAGGGGCGTAGTGGAGCTTCAAAGGGAAAAGAAAGATGTTCCGCCCCTTGTATAAAACCGGACTGGGAGAAGGGGAAAAGGGGGGGTTAAAAGGGGGGGGGTAGGGTAAAAAGGATCGTCCTTCCCTTAAAACCAGGTAGAGAAGTGTCGAGGAGGGAGGAACGGAAAAAGTCCTCTCCATAACACAGGTAGAAAAAAGGGCTCAGCTAAGTGGGGGAAAAACAAACAATCTGGGACCACATGACAAAGCGCAAGTGGGGCGGAGAAATCGGGGGCATCCATGTTAAAAGCGGATTGGACTTAATATGCGGCTCTTTAAGGAAGTGGAAGAGGGACTCGGACAAGTTTCATGACGGGATTATACCCCAGGGGGGTAATTCGAAAGAAGAAAGCAAAGATATCAAGAGGTGATATGGAGCTTGCTTGTTCGGTAAAAGGGGAATGCCAGACCAAAAGAAAAAAACATGGTACTTCTTAACAAAAACTGGCGAAGCGCTTCACAAAAGGAAAGTGTACCGGCCCGGAAAAGGGCGGGGAGGGAAGTTTGTCTTCGCCTTACCGGCGCGGAAGAGAAGGGTGGGACTCACGCAGGCGGCTTTTAGAAGAGGCCGCCTGTGGAAAAGCCTAAAAAACAACAGAGAAAGGATGAAAATCAGAGGGGTTCAACAGGAGCTGGGGTCTTTCAAAAGAGGCGAGAAAAAAAGCAGAGTTGGGGAAGCGACGGGGGAAGAAAACTAACTCTTCTACCCTGCAAAGGGGGAAAAAAGACAAAGTCAGTAAGCGTCGGGGTTGCGGGCCCTTGTTGGGCTTACGAAAGGAGGGGGAGCGAGTATCATTCGAACAATCGAAGAAAGGGGAAGACAGAGAGTTGGAAGATTTTAGGCGTTTTCTTTGAAGGTCAAATGAAGAAAAGGTCAAGTTGTCCGCGAAGAGACGAAGACCGCGAAGCAGATCGGCACTAGCTTGTGGAAATGGGCAGGGGAGGAGAGGCGATCAGAAAAAATGAATTTGTGGGACAAGGTTTCCGAGAACAGGGTTGGGGGTGCAGGACAACAATGCAAAATAGAATGATTAAAGGTGACCGGGGAAGGAGAAAAGATTTGGGCGGTGAACAAAAAGAAAGCCTTGGAAAAGACCGTCGGCATGGGGGTGGGGCACTACGGTCCTTGCTATTACCTACCGACCGAGGAAACAAAGGGTCTAAGTCCAGGGTTCTAAGGGGGAGGGGACCAAGGTGTCAATGGGTCCCTGAAGAAGCATGAAGGGGCTGGCGCCTGCCGGAAAAAAAGAAGTGGGGGTGGTAAGAAACTCCGAACCCAAAAGGGCGTGGCAAGTTCTACCTGGTCAGTTAATGCTCGATTTGTGGTTGAAAAAAGTTGGGGGAGAGCCGGTTGGGGGGACCTATACGAGGGGGAAGGCTGGAGCAAAAACAGGGAGAAAAAGAGAAGTTCTTGGATCTAGCGCAGACCGGGAGGAACCTTTGGCAGAAAGCGGTTAGGAAAAAGTACGAGTCAAAAATTGGGGGAAATGTGGAGGTCGGTAAAGCAAAGAAAGTAACAGAAAGGGAGAAGGTTGCCCTTGCTTACGCAATTAGGTTCTCGATAACCGACAAAGGGAGATGACGTCATATGTGAGGAAAAAGAGAAAAAGCCGAAATTCCAGTGAGTGCGATAGGTATGATCTAAGGGTTTGCTCTACCAAATAAAGGGTAGTTAGGAACAATTTTCCCACCGCAAGGAAAAAAAAAGTAAAGTTGAAATTTGGTTCAGTAAAAGGGAAGAATATGGGACGGGTGAAACTTTCCTAACCATTCAGGAGTCGCGGGAGGCTCTGGGAAGGGTTGGTGGTAGCCTTATGACTAGAGGGGCAGAAGTTCACTCTCAGCTAGGAATGGGAAAAAAGAAAAAAATTATTTCGTGTATTCGACTAACATAAGGAAAGGATTGGGTAAGACGGTCGAACAAAGATGATTACCGAGGGATAGACTCTCCGTAAACAAGGAAATGGGAAGTAATGGAAGGAAAAGTACCATGATACGGTTTCAGAAGGCAGATACTAACTCAATCAAAAATTTCAAATACGAAAAGGCGCTACCACGCTCCAAAATCGGGGGAAAACAAAAAAAGAAGAAGACCTTTAAGAACAATCCAGCATCTTGTCCATCAACTTTGGGGGGAGCCGTAGAAATTCTCGACAAGGGAGCCTAGGTACCACTTTCAGTTGGGTAAGGGGGGGGAAATCGAGGGGTCAGTGTCTGTAACAAAGGGGATCTTATTCATGGGAACGCTGTAGCCCACTTGGGGGTTTCATACCTCCATGAAGGGGAAAACGAAGCTAAAGGTACACCTTCAGAAAGAAAATTGTGATTGAGGGACATGGGGGTGGATTGTTCTTGAAGAAGGGGGGGGGGAAAAAGGGAGATGGTGAAAAAAGAAGGGGCTTACGCAGAAAACTTTATTCGCAGAAGGAAGGGACAACAGCAAAAGCCACAAGGGTTTTAAGTTTTAGGGAGGGGGGAACGACAAGGCGTCAAAAAGAAAGGCAGGATTGAAAGAAGCTCGGCAAGGGGTAAGGTAAAAAATGCAGTGTGGGGGAAAGTTACGCGTGTCCGAAAAAAGAAGGGACCCCAAGGAAAAGAGTTTAGGGGGCCGGGGGGAGAAGGGAGGAAAAAAAAGGATCACCGTATAGGGGTAATGAAACACTTTGGTCTTTATATGTGCTCCGCAAAGAGTCCGGAAAGACAAAATCCAGTTATAAAACGGGGGAGAAGGGACCGGGAATTATCCAACAAAAGGAGAGGGGAAAGGGGAGAGTCCCAGGCACTTGCCCGTTTTGGGGGGGGGGTAAATCAAACGAGGGGGATCTCAGGGACTCTTTGGGAGAAAAAGGCCACAAAAAAGGGCGACTCCAAATTTAGTCGAGAGCAAATCGGGGGTCCGTACGGATAAGAAAAAAGCGAATTAGGATGAAAAAGGTATTTGCGGCCAGGCGAAGTAGGGGAAACAAACTGCACTAAGAAGGGTTTTTCCATAAGCAAAGCTACTAACATAGTCAGCAGGTGGGGGGGGAGAGGGTTGAGGGCAGGGTCGTGCCCTCGTCCTCCACTTCAGGGGGATTGAAAGGCATCTGTTGAGCGAAGGAAGTCTGCGCTGGAACCGGGAAAATCATTAGTGGTGAAACTGCAGAGGAAAAAGGTGTGGTCAATGAAAACACGACCATTTCCATTAAGAACAGGGGGGAAAGGGGCTCGCAGGAGGAAGACGATCTAGCTGGGCGGAAAAAGAAGAGAAAACTTATGGAGAAAGTGAAGAAAAGGATCAATATTATGCTTTCAACCGACAGCCGGAGGAACTCAAACCACTGACACACCTAAAAGGATTGTCCGAAGAGGAAATCAGGCTTTTAGAGTCCTAGGGAGAGGAGGGTAAAGTAGGGACAGTAAAATAATGTCCCAGATGAGGGGGAGGGGATCAGTATAGGGGGGGAAAGGCAAGGGGGGGCGAGGGGGGGGGCTTGCATCGTTCAGGAAAGTGTTCAGGGAACTTCAATCTCGAAACGACCATGTTGCAGATTCCATTCAGCAAGGAAAAGGTGTGGGGACAAAGTAGCAACTGCGTCGAACGAATCCGGGGAGGCCACGAAATCGTCTTTCCAACAGGGGAGGAGGGATCCTATTGAAAGGAACGAAAATTAAGCGGGAACCTTCATAGACGGGAAAAAGGGAAAGGGGACGTAAGCTTCGTCAGCCAGCTACCAACAACCTTAAATTGGGAACGTCGAGGGGAAGAATGGGGAGTCCCTTTGGGAGAAACCAAGCGGGCCTGCTGGAAAAAATCAATGAAAAAGGGGGTTGGGGGCGGCGGGTGGGTCACAAAGCTTTCCTAATACGAAGGGGGGGTAAGAGCAACGCATCCGGGGAATTTAACGAACGAACTGAAGGGAGGTTAAAAAGGGATAAGCCCATCGCATAGGAAGAAAAACGGTGGTGAATCGGCATCTGAGAATCCTTGCGGGGTATCTTTATCAGGGACGGAAGGGGGGCGAGTGAGCAAGGGGGGGGGGAAGAATTTCAGCATCGAATGTGACTACCGACTTGGGAAAAGGGGGGGAGGGTACATCGAATGAGACCAAAACCTTATATTGCTTTGACGACGTGCTTGGGGGAATCTGCAGACGGTCCAGAGCCAAAAAACCTTTGCGGAGTCCCGAAGGAAAAGAAAGGAGACGGGCCTACATTGTCGAATAGAAGAGAGGGATGTGAGGGGTGAAATACGGTCAGAGAATGAGAAAGCAACTAGGAGTTGATCTTCACAACGAGAAATTACCAGGTAGGAACCCGGTTCGACAAGGGGAAAATGGGCAAGGGCGTCCGTAGCCATCCGGCTTATTACACAGGGTGGATCCAGCGTTGAGTAAGGGGGGACGCGAATCGAAAAAAGGAAAAGGGGGAAAGAATGGGAAGTCGTCTCCGCGTAAAATTCAAAAAAAAGGGGAGAAGACAGGGAAAAAGCAAGGGGGGAGGACTTCCCCATCAGGAAATAAGTAGTTAAATGCTTATGCGAGCGGTAGTGCGAGGAAAGAAAACGGTTCAGACTTGTGGACGAAATACAACGCCACTTAAAGTCCAAGAGGGGAGGGTGGAGTATCGTGCTTGTGGACGAGGGTCAAAGGCGAATGAGCCATTTCGCTTCCGCCAGGGATTGGGTAAAGCAAAAACGCAGGGAGAAACAACGAATCGATTCAAAGAAGGGGGAAAAGTTGAACGGTTGGGGGGGGGGGGGGGGGGGAGAGGAATTTGTTTTGCTCGATCGGGAAGGCATGTTTGCTCGCCGGGGCGGAGAGAAGCGCAGGACTGTTGAAAGATAAAAACAAAGGAGTATTATTACAACGAAGGGGGAAAAAACAGGCTCGGATTAATCGTATCCCGGAGAGAAACCATGCCATATTTGTCCTCATATAAAAACAAAAGAAACTCGACCCGGCAAGCGTGGGGTACGAAGAAGCGGTGAAAGCCGCTACGTGGTTTCAGGAAAAAAGTCCTTGTTGGGTGTGAACGAGTAAAAGAGAAGGAGGAAGCTCTCGAACGAACCTGGACCTCGACACGCAAATCCTCCAATATATGGAGAGGGGACTTGGGCTTTGGAGGGGGAGTCCGAAGGGGGTCTACTAGTTCAGAAAGGGGGAGAACGCAACTTACCAACAACCGATCCTCATTAGAAAAGTTACAGGCACTAGAAATTTTGATGTTGCAGAAGTTATTATAGGATGCAGAGACTGACCAAGGAGAGCCAACCTGGGTTTCCTATCATTGGGGGGGGGGGGGGGTGCACGGAGAACCTAATGATACCTTTGGAAGATAAGAAGGGAAGTCCAACGACAATCAACGAAAAGGTAAGCGAAAAAATTGGTACTGGTTGTTAAGACGGCCGAGATAAAAAAGAACGCCAAGCCCAAAGGAAATTGTCGAAACGTCAAGGGGAGAAACCGGGGAGGAAAACACTATGTGGGGAAAAAGGGGGGGACAGGCACAAGGAACTTCAGAGGTTTAGAGGGAACACGATAGTGGTTGCTAAATCCGGAAGAGATGGGGGGGCCATCTCGTACCGAAAAGGGGGGAATGCACTTTGGAAGTTGGGGGAGCCTAAAAACGACAACGGTCGAAAACGGTTGGGGAACGAAAGGCTTTTTTAGGAGGGGAGAATGACCACCTAGAAAGGTCTTGAGCGTGCCGACCCTGCCGTAAAAATTTGGAAAAAGCGGGTGGACCAAACGGGATTCGGAAACCTTGGACAACTGAGTGGACAGCGGGGGAAAAAAGAGGAGGGGTAGTAAAGGGGGGGCTCAGATGCCGGGCACACCAAGGGAAGACTTCCTATGAGACTCGGAAGAATACGGGAAGTACAAATTCAATGGGCTGGAGGGAGGGATTCTTTACGGGGAAGGGGTGCCATCTTACAAAGGGGGGGAGGGGCAAAGCGGGCAAAAGACAACGCAGGGCAATTTCAGTGAGGGGGGGAAAAAACAAGTGTGGCTGTCGACAAACTTTCCGAACCAGAAGGGCTCTCGAGGCGAAGAAAAGAAAAAGGGGTTTGGTTAGATTCCTGTCTGACGCATCGGGGCCATCAAAAAAAAGCGCAGAGGGGTAAATTTGACCCAA
>Ga0179593_1697102_pt1 | contig 18451 bp, 17 predicted proteins | sample CZODoug2_1_08_16_FD_185931 | JGI IMG/M metagenome (GOLD analysis project Ga0179593, IMG submission 185931) | Vadose zone soil fungal communities from Angelo Coast Range Reserve, California, USA - CZODoug2_1_08_16fungal (PacBio error correction) | ecosystem: Environmental > Terrestrial > Soil >...
TAGAACGGCAGCTTAAGATAACGCGGAAAGAAAGAAGGCCTACGAGGAGGTGTGCGAAAGAAGAAAACTGGGACAAGAAAGCTTGGTTCTGAGGAAAGGCACGCAGGACCGTAGGACCGTGAAGGGGCTCACTCTGAAGTCACTTCTAGTTAACGAAGGGGGAGGCCGAGATGATCGCCTGGGAAAGGAGATTATACGGCCTGAAAAAAAGCTTTCACTCCTACTCGTACAGCGAAGATGACGCTAAAAAAACCGCTGGTCTGAGGTGAAAGGAAAAAACCTGCAAAGTTCACGTCACACGGAAGGGAGGGGCGTACTTGGAATTTCTGCTTCGTCGAAGACTCCAGGCGATCGCACGAGAAAGGAAGGTCGAGGCGGCCGCCGGCATAAACTAGAAAGAACCGGGTACACTTTCTCCTGGAAAGAAGGGGGGGGGCACACGGTAAGAAACCTCTCCTGAAGAAGGCAGTCGGGAGAAATCCACCTGGCCAAAAAGCATTAGAGAGAAAAGGCCTTAGCTGGCTTAAAGAAGGGCCTGCGGGGAAAAGGAGACCGGTCTCTAAGAGAGAAAAGGTACATCGTTGGAAGTAAAAAGAGCAGTAAAGGAGGAAAGAGGCCCTACCCTATCGGACTCGGCGCGTTATCTTCCAGAACCCCAGAATCTGAAGCGAAATGACTAAGTAGATTAAGGAAAAATGGGTAATCTTATCGGAAAAGAGGATCTAGGTTGTGGGAAAAACGACTCCCCTATCTTCCTGAGGAAGGAGAGAGAGAGATCTTCCTGTATTACGCGGGAGGGTATGACGATGCCAGTCCTAGCATGGAAAAAAGCTTATCAAAAATGCCCTTTATCTGATCCCGATAAGAAAAAAAGTTCCTAATAAACGTTTCAAAGAAGGGGCTGGCCGCGGGTCTTGGAAGGAAGAAACTACCCGAAGGACCTGTCTTAACCTCTCTCGGCCAGGAAGCAGAGAAAACTACTCAGCCCTTGGACTTGGCTGGGGGGGGCAGAGCCCTACTGTCCTTTGATTCCGCGAAGGGGAAGGGAAATCTTCTTTATTTGCGGAAAGGGAAAAAACTTCTACAAATCTTGTTTTCGTGGGAGGGTCTCAAAGCCAGAAGAGGGCCGCATTAGTAAGAAAAAGAGATTGCTCGAGGGCAGAAAAGGAAGACTGATGGCCTGGTCACTTAGGAGAGATGCCATTAAGAGAAAGCGCAAACGAACCAAGAGGGAACCCACTAGTAGGAAGAGATACTTAGCGGAAAAAGTCTTACCCCTGGCTTACCAAAGAAAGGGTCTCCGTCCGAAAAGACCTTTCTCCGGAAGCCGGAGAGAGTGAAATCATGTGTTTGCTGGGAAGCAACAGAAAAGGTGGTGGGACTGGTGGTCTCTGGGACAGATTCATGGGGGGGAGAGGGGGGGCAACGGGGCTGTTGGGGGTGGGAGGGAGGGGGGGGGGGGTCATCTCTCTCAAACGTATGGAAGTTACCCTCTGCTCCCCGAACAAAAGTCCACAGAAAACAAAGAAAGAAGCTGACCCACAGCCCCACAGAGCAAAGAGAGTGATCAGGGGAACATGTCAACAGAAACCCATGATCACGATTTTGACCGGGAAATGCGGTCATAAATGCTGGGCAAGGGGACTTCTTTCCAAGGGGAAGGAGGGGGGAAGTTACTCGCTCGTGAGAAAAGTGGGTGACGGGAAGGGGGGTGACGTTTAGCTTTTAACCCCTTAGGCATGGCCTCGAAAGGCCCTCCGAAGATAAGGAAGGGGAATCTAGCACTTCTGAAGGGAGGAGGAATAAGGGCGGAAGACAGTAAGATACACCCCCCCCCCTTTGGATCCGGGGTCTGGAAAAAAACCCCGAACCGCAAAAGGTTGGTCCCTTTTCCAGGGAGGGACATAGAGGGACATCGCGACATCGTTCCTGGCAAGAGGGGCCGATGCCATAGGGGGAAAAAAAAAAAGAACAGATGCCGAGTGACGGTTCTAGGCACCATTCTGGAAAACGAGGGACCGCCGCTCCGGTTAGAAGAAGAAAAAAGTTTTCATGGCCTTCAGGGAGGCTTCGGCCAGCGCGAGAAAAAGCAGCGACGGACTGGATGGTTTAAGGGAAACCGAAGCAAAGTTGCCCGGAGAAAAAAAATCGTTTCTTGCTTGAACGCAGGATCGACCCCCCCACGGCCAAAAAGAAAGGCGGGCAGATCTCGATCAGTCCAAACGGGGGGCGGAAAAGAAGGGGCAACCCGTACAAACCCGAAGAAACTCTCCGATACCCAGGGTGAGGACGCCGGACACTTAAAACGTTCATCAGGGGGGAAAGGGGTGCGTGATACAGCTGTAAGGGGACCGTTGCGAGAAAGAAGGGGATGGGCCGCGATGGGAGCTTTCTTACGGCGTCGTAGCTGTAGGCGGGTCACGAACACGATTTGAGAGGAGAGGGGAGTCGCGAGCAGAGGAAAGAAAAGAGTGAAACGCCTTGTTTGGAGAAAGAACATGCTCCTGCCTTTCAGAAAATGGGAACGTTCGACATATGTTTAGGGTAGAAAAAGGGGAAACCATGACGCGCGGCCAGCCTTCGGCGGAGATGCCCAAGGTAAAGGTAAACGGAGAAAGGACGCCGGAAGAGATACCCTCGGTCAGCTGGCGATCGCAGCGAGCTGTTAGACATCAGGCCAAAAAGAGAAAACTCCTTCCACGACGGAAGGGGGAAGAACTCCTCACACGGAAGGTGGGGGTGCAAAGAGAAATTCTACTTGCATCGCGAGCGCTGGGTGGTCGTGAACGCGGCGGGGAAGCCGACACGACGGGGAAGGAGCCTCCTTCACCCATAGAATCTCGAGGTCTGCCGCACTCGAAGATCAGCCTTCACGTCCCACAGGTTAAGTGAATGCGTGCCGTAGACCTCCGGAGAGAGGGTTCGGCTCCGTTTCGAGTACCAGAGGAAAAAAAATCCTCTAGGCCCGGCGCAGGCAATTCCGTTCGCTGGGAAGAGAACAAACAAAAAAAGGGAGAGGAAAGAACGGTACTCTCGACGCGCCTCCCGAGACCGAACCGTGCCTACAGGAGTTGTGCGAGGAACGGCCGAACGAAAAGGAGGGGCACGATGTCCTACGGCACGCAAAGTGGGGGGAGAGGCGGACGGGCGCAAAGAGGGCCGTCTACCGACCGACGAGGCAGGATCTCCTTTGTAAAAGGGAATACCGCAGGGAAGAAAAAAAAAAAAGACACGCAAACTACTCTTACGCAGCACTGGCCGAGGCAAACGGGTCGAGGTTCACCGACAGGAGGATTCCGGGAACAAAGAAGAAAGGGCGTGGCGCACGGGGACGGGGGTAGCCTGATGTAAAGAGACTCCATGCGAGAAAGACTGACCGCGGTCCGGAGAAAGATGCCGGGGAAGAACGGGGATACCTGACACAAACCGCCGATCTTTGCCCCGGGCGCCGAGGGTTGACCTCATGCATGTTCCGCGAAAAACAATCACCTGAGAAGAACAGAGGAGGGGGAGGAAGAGCTAGGCGGGAGCATCTACGTTGGAAGAAAAGAGTTTCACCGAGAGGTGAAGATGTCCTTCCTGTCTGACATCGTGGGAGACCGAGTGCCCTCAAAACGCCAGTAAAAATCAAAAGACCGAGCGGCTCGATCGCCGGAAAAGGGACTAACCACCCGCCGAAGAAAAAGCGTCTTTCAGGGACTAAGGGCCGGCGGCAGTTCACCCTGGGTATCAAAGTGATCGAGGGGTGGGAATAAGAAAATACGACGCCCCGATCGGCGAACACTTGAAGTCGAAAAAGGGGAGAAGAGAGCGGTCTGGAAGAACACGATTCCTCTGCCGCCCGAAAGAAAGGACTCGGCAAGCCGCTCAAGCGGAAAATCCTTACGGGGGGAGAAAAGACTAGGACGCTCTCTTGCCGAATAAAGTTGCAATGGAGCAGTTGGGGAAGCCGAGAGAGGCTAACCAAAGGCGACCTCTCGCCGCCGGCCAAGAAAGCGACCCGTCACTCTTCAGAAGGGGAGGGGCCCCTCTGACACGAAGGAAAGGGGTACCTGGACATGCCGGGCCAGGAAGGGAGGATGGGCCCTCAAGGGAAGTCTATACTACTCGGGAGGAGGGGGGAAGGGAGTTCCGCCGGGAAGGAGAAAAGGAGGTACCTTGCTGGAAAAAACAGGAAAATCTAATTGGGGAATCGTTCCGGGGAAAAGACGCTTGCCATAAAAAGGAGAAGGGGGAAACGGATCAACTCACCCACTAGGTCCGAAGGAAGAGAAAGACGATCGCGGGACCTCCTGACCCCGGCGAGCGTCGTCCAGGCACCGTCCTAGACAAGCCTTTCTCCGTTACAAAGGAAAAAAAACAGTCTGATCAGGTTTTGGGGGAAAAGCAAACCCATTACAAGACATTTGGGGGGGGGGATCTTGGGGCTAGTGGAGGGAGGGACCTTCCTGATTGTGGGAAGAGGGGAGGATGGGCTGTTTTCGGGTCCATTTTCGTAAGAGGGGAAAAAAAAAAAAGAGATCTTACCCCCCCGAACCAGCAAAAACAAAACCAACAGCCCACCGGCCAACCAGCCAAGAAAAAAAAAAAAGAAGGACCCCACTACCCAAAGACCACCAGCAGGGTCGTGAATCATGGGTTTCAGTGTGCCAACATGGGGGAATTAGGAAGTGGGAAGGCTGTCCCTTGCCGGAGACCCGGAGGGGGAGGAAAGCCGGGTCAGGCGTTTGAGGGGGAAAAGAAAGAAGATGAAAACAAGGGAAAAAAATCGTGGTGTCTGAACTGAAAAGTTGAACCCCTTCGCAGGAACGATCCTCTCCGTGACCAGCCCAAAGGCCCGATCAAGTGACTGGAAGGAAAGTCTACTGACAGGGAGAGGGCTTCCTCCTTCGGAAAAGAAAGGAGGGATTACGGGCTTCGACACCCGACCGCACCGCGAGCCAGGAAAACAGTAGTAGAATTGAAAAGGGGAAGGGGTCGGGCCCATCTCCCTGAACAGAAGGAAAGGGACATGGAAAAGGTCCTGTCCGTGACGGGCAGCCTCCACCACGAAAAAGAGGCGCTGCGGACAACTACGGTTTGTCGTCCAGCAGGGGAAGAAAAAGAGGGGGCTTCCGGAGTCAGCTCGGATGGAAGCAACGTTCTTCGTCCAAGGAAACTCAACGGAAAGGGGGGAATTGATCGGCTTGCCGCCGGCCAGGAAGAGGGAGAGTGGGGTTTCTGGAAAACCGCTCGCTTCCGCCAGACGAGGCAAGCTCGATCACTGAAGGAAGGGGGGCGTCGTAGGGAAAAAAAAAAGGCCACCCTCTATCAACATTTCTCCGATGGGGGGGAGGACCGCCAAGAGGGTCATCGCGGTGAGCGGGTGCGGAGTACAGCTGGAAAAAAAGGAAAACGGTCTTGGCGCGATGAAGAAAAGGGGAGAGGACGTCGTAGCTGTAGGATATCAAGGGGGCCAACTGCCGGAAGAACGTCTCTTTGAACCGCCGGAGGGGGGATATGAATCCCATACGCAATTGCAAGAGGCCAGCCCAGCCGATCAGGGAGAGAAAAGGGAAGGTTGGAGGGTAGCGCCGCCAGGCGAGAATCAAAGGACCTTTGGAAGAAACCGTTTCCCCTTCGACCGTTTCAACCAGTGGGGGGTGGGGGCCCCGAGAAAAGGGGGGGAAAAAGGAGAGTGTCCCTTCCCCGCGTCCAGGTGAAAGGGAGCGGGCATGGGGAAGCTAGTCTGGAAACTAATCCCTCCACGGTTCAAAAACACCACTGCCACGACGGACGTGAGAGGGCCGGTTGGGAGTTGCCCCTCGAAAGGCGAGTGGAGCATGGCGACGCATCGCGCAACTGAAGTTAGTGGGAGGAGAAAAAAGAAGGGTATCCGAGGGGGAATACTTCACCCAGGAGATCATCTAGCATCGGCGTAGTTGTTGAAGGGAAAGGTCTCCCCTCAAGCCGGAAAAGAGCCATGTCGGCGAACTTCTGCGTGCCGGGAGACATAGCTCAAAGGGGGGGGAAAGAGCACGATTAAAGATGAAAAGGCTAATCAGTTCCTCGAGGCGCGTCGAAGGGAAAGGGCGATCTCTCTCACAACAACAAATAGATACGAAAGGGGAAAGGGAAGCGCCCTCCTATTACCTCTAGCAGGAAGGGGGTGAGAAAGTAATAGTGCTCACGGGAGAAATGTTTTTCGCGTGAGCCGGAGAGTCACCAGACGTTCGACGACCGGGGGGGAGGGCCGAAGGAATGACTGGGCGCACTCGTAGCGCCACAGGAAGGGAGAGGAGCGCCTGTGGTGGGGGAAAGCTTCTACCGCTGGTCCTAAAAAGCCGCTTTCACGAAAATGGCTCTCGCATAGAACGCTGGTCGGGGAAATTCCCAAGATTAGTGTAGGGGGATTCGTGCGGAACGGGACCGGGGGAGGGCTTAGGGGAAAAAAAGGGAAAAAGCTCGGCGCTCAAAAAGAAAAAGGCGGGCCTCGGTCTAGGCTGAAGCGGGTCAAACAAAGATGAAGGAGGACAAAAGGTCTCCGTGTACACGGTCTAAGGAAAGTATACGCCTAAGGCTGGCCCCGGGAGAAAGAGGATCAGTACAGGAGAGGAGAAAAAGAAACCTGATCCGAACTTCATTCGGTTGAGCCAAGGGGAAGGGATTCTTATCGGAAGGTCCTTCGGTTAACAGAGAAGGTGGACCTAGATCAGATTGCATGAAAGAGGCGTGCCGCTATGCCTACAGAAGAAAGGGGGAAGAGAGAAAAAGACCGAGAACGAATGTCTCTCCATGCTGTACAGAAAAAAAGAGCTAACAGGAACCTGGAATACAGTTTAAAAAATCACCCTGGGTATCGTAAGGCGGCCGAAGGGGGGGGGGGGGGGAACTGGTGAACCCTATTCTGCAGAACCAGCTAGATAGGGAAGAAAGAGACGCGAGCTCAGTTACAGGGGATGAAAGACGAGAGGGAAAGGGAAGATCCACCATCCGTCCCCGGAGAGGATCCCGATCAAGAAAGGAAACGTTGGCCCCCAGGAGGGGAAGGAAGATCTTAGGAAAGAATTTTCCTGCCGCCTTGGCCAAGGGAGAGAAGAAGTAAAGAAAGGGAAAGGAAAAAGGTGTACGTGGTGGAGGCTGCAAAGCACATAAGCCATACTGTCCTCCAAATTTGCCAAAAATCGCTGGATGGCAAAAACGGAAAAGGGCCAAGAAAGAGGGCGGTGTCGGTTCGGGTTCGGTGATTGAGCCCTGGAGGAAAAGGAAGGGGGGGAGCCGCCGAAAGAAAGAGGGCACTTCCCTGATCTTGCAGGGAAGTGGTCACGGGCGGAGAAGAGGGGTGACCAAGATCAACTTAAGCTGCAGGCACCCAGATATCTGGACTTCAGTGAAAAGGGCCTAAAATCTCCCCTCCCGGTCCTCAAAACTACAGGAAAGACTTTCTCCGCAGGACTCCGACGGAAAAAGGAAGGAGGGGTTTGCTGTTCCAGGCAGAAAAAGGAACAAAAGGTTTTGGAGAGGGAGAAGTTTGTTCCAGAGGCTGGTGTAAGGGTGGGAAGGGGAGGGTTTAGGGTTCGGGAGGCAAGGGAGGGGTAACTCTCAAGAAACACAGATTACAATAGAGAAGATTCCCTACCCCAGGAAAACGGCCCAAAGCCCGAAGAAAGACCCCACCACCAAAAGAAAAACAAAAGATTACCGAAAAAAAAACAATCTCCACACAAAGGTCGTGATCATGGGGGGGGGGGGAAATGCAACACAACCCATGAAAGAAAAGCCGGCTGCGGAATAAAAAAAGAGGGGAAAGGAGGCCGAGACCTGTGTGGGCTCGGAGGGTAGTGAAGGACGCGCTAGAGGCCTCTTTTTGCCGGCCAGCGGGGGGGAGAGAGGGGGGGCCACAAGGAGACCGCTCAGGAAAAAGGGGCCCGATCAGGGTTACGTACTAGCATGAAAAAACAGGGGAGGAAGGACCCGCCATTTACAGTCTGGATAAGGGGAGATCCCCGAAAAGAAAAGAAGTTGTGAAAGGGGAACACATCCAGCCGATTAACATCGACAGGGGGAAAGGAAAAGACACGTAAGGAAAAAGCCACCCCGTCCAAAGGGCCGAGTCTAAGGGAGGGAACGCATGGGGGCGAGAGGTTGAAAAACCGTCTCCGGGTGAAAAAGAAAAAACTGCCTCCCTCTGCCAGCTCGGTGGACCAGGGATGCTTGGCAGGCAGTAGAAGAGGGCTATCAGGATCGGATCCGCTCAGAGAGAAGGGATGGGGGATCAAAGAAACTTTGCCCTGCTAGGGAGGGGTCGGTAGTGATCCCTGGGTAAAAAAAGAAGTAGATCTCTAAAGAAAATAAGGTTCGTCCTATCGATAGGTATGCCACCACGAAGAGACGGGTCCTTGCTCTCCTATACACGACAGAAAAAGGTAGGAAAATGCCCAACAAAGTTTGATCGCAGTGGAGGGAGTAAAGAGGGAAGATACAGGGGGATCTGCTCGGATTGGAAGAGAGCCCGCCTTGCTGCGTAACTAATACGGAAAGGAAAAAAATATTTCAAAAAAAAATCTGTATCTTCGAGCTCTTCAAAGGGTTGAACAGCAGAGTTGATATCCCGATCCGAAGGTTCGCGAGAAAAAGAAGGCTCATTTTATGTTTATGGAAGGGAGGGCCTGAGTCAACCATCAAAACTTATGAGAGAACGGGGGTCCCCGGAGACGTTCAACGAAGGAAGGTGTCCTAAAGTCCTTCTTCTCCTCGACCGCGGTAGGGAGAGAGTTGATCGCATATATGGTCCTAAGTAAAGCCAACGGTCCAAAACACGATTCCACTAATCTTTCAAAGACAAAAGGGGGGGGGAAGGGGTTCCCTCTCGAAAGAAGTCATCTCGAAGACGAAAGGTGCGGGGAAGAGGAGTTTGGTTCCTCTCTGACTCCGCCTAATGAAAAAAAGAAGATCGGCCTGAGTTCGGAAAAGGGAAAAAAAAATTCTGCAAACGGAGAAAAACAGGCTTCGACGTCTTCTTGCCTTAGACAGGCGCCCTCGCCCCAGCTGGGAGAGGTGGACACGAGTACCTGACGTAAAAAGATCCCTAGGAAGGCAACGGCGCAGCATTTCATCTCATAGGAGAAGAAGAGAAAAAAAACAACAACGGGAGGAGGGGAAAGGGAAGGCCCTGGACTCTCTAACTCGCCTCCTAGGACCGAGAGCCGCGAAAGAGGGTTTGGAGAGTTGAAAGGCCCGAACCAAGAACAGACTGGGGGAACATGTCTACGGCACTCATTTTGATAAAAGCAAAAAAGATGAATCTGCAAAAAGAGACGATTCGAGATGATCGCAAGGGGGGCGGCCTGTCGCGCGGAAGTCAACCCCGCCGCGGAGAGCAACGACTCTATACACTTAAAGAGTGAGAATCACAAAAGGAAGAACGAGGTGGCAAATGAAAAAGGAACGGCGTTATGAGTTCCTTCCCAAGCAGATGGGCAGCTTGTAAAGGTCCTGGCTTAGGGAAAGGAAGAAATAGAGCGACCATTCTAATGCTGACTTACAGTCAGGAAGGGAAGTCCGGCAGAAAAAACTTTCTCCTGTGACACGGGAAAGGGAAAAAGAGGTATCCCGAAGGGCGGCCTGGCTGGGTTAAAGGAAGATCCTCTAACACGGCAGGGAGGGGGGGAGGGAGAGAGAAATTCCAGAAGAGATCTCTCACTACGCCGGGAGGGAGACCGAGAAGTTGACCGAAGGGGGGCCGTCTGAACCATCGTGTTCGGGGCACGAATTGTGACAAAAAAAACAAAAGGAAAAGGGGGGACTTCATAAAAGAAGCGTCTCGATATCGAGGAGATTCCAGCTGTACTCCCGAACCCGAGGAAAACAGGAGGAGGGCAGGGAATACGTTTCCTTCCAAATTCACAAACGAGGGGGGAAAAATCTTTGGGGGGAAACTCCAAGAGGAAAAAGTTTTGAAGGGCTACGCTAGCAGATGGAAAGTAAAGGGAAGCACTACCGACTTGCTCATCAGAAAGAAAAATCCTTCGGAAAGTCCCGTCCGTAAGACACGATCATGAGGATATTTCGAAAAAAGACGGCAGGGGAAGGTTCTGGAAGAAGAATGATACCCTTAGAATGGGAGAAGAAGGAATTTGTGTCCTCCTGCCAAGGGCCAATGAGGAAGAGAGACCCGTGTTACTTTTTGGGCTGCTAACCGTCCCTTACGTTTCCTGAAGGGAACTGACCTTCCTGTGAAAAGAACGTCTGCTTTATGGCCCCCGGGTGCCCACAACTTCTACAATACTCTAGAAATTCAGGGGGAGCCTCACTGATCCGGGGAAGAGGGCCCCCCCCAAAAGGGGAAAAAGCAAGCAGAAATGGGTCCCCCTAGATTTCATACTCCCGTGAAGGGACTTTTCACGTTAGATTCGGCTTGCAAAAAACTTTCACAAAACCCACTATGAAAAGGCGAAAGAGCGCGGAAAAAAAAGACCCTATTAAACAGAGGGAAGGACCAAACGGGGGGAAGTTGCCCACAAAGAAGCTCCCACTCCTAAGCCCAAGGGAGGTTTTTTGCTGTTGACAAAAAAAAAAAAATAAAACCCATGATCACCGGTTTGATGGGGGGGAGATTTGTAAAAATGCTTTTCTTTTTTTCCGGGAAGGGGGTTGGGAGGGGGGGGGGTCAGGGGAAAGAATCTTTTGGACAGCTCAACAAAACGGAATGAGGATAAAGATAGGGAACGTCAAAAAAAAAAGCCCTCACCTAAAGAGAAAAAATCCCCTCATTCCAGCATCGGGGAAACCACGAAGACCTCACCAGCTCCAATGGAGCATTTGGTTAGTTGCAAAAAAAGAAGGGGGTGCCGGGTCCTGCTGCTGGGGGGGGGACCGGATGCCGGAGAAAGTCCGCCGTGTGAGAGGGGAAGGACGCAGAGAGTACCGGACCCGAAAGAGTTGAAAGGGGAAAGGGGGGGGCTTTGTCACGTTCCTTATAAAAGGGAAAAACAAACCCCTCCTCCCTATAGAAGGCAATTCTCCTTGTCCAGGGAAAATATCTTTGCTTCCTTAGCGTTCCGGAGACAAAGAAAACGAAACAAAAAAAAAAAAAACGTTTTGTGCCCTTGTCCAAGAAAATCCCGCCGAAGGTACAGCGCGGGAAAGGTCCCCGACACGGAGGAAGAGGAAAGCTCCCAATAAACTGGCCGAGCGTCGAGCGGGGAAAAAAGAGCGAGAAAAAGGAGAACTTCTCCTGGAAGCCTGTCCATCTCGGCTTCCAGAGGTAGGAGGGAAAGGAGCGGCAGAAGGACGGATGTTGAAAGTGAGCGGCTTGCAGACCGGAAAAAGCGAGGGGGCTTCAAAAGAAAAAGACTCTCTCTCTCCAGACCTTGAGGGAAAGAGTCGGGGGGCTGGCCTATCGGGGCTTCAGTTATCACAAAAAAAATCGATCACAGCTGGGACCTGCAAAAAAAAGAAAGGAAGGAAGACCCTCCTCGGTAGGGGGAAGATACAGCTTGAAGAAATCCTTGAGAGAGAGCCGCTCGTTAAAGGGGAAGTTACGGCGTAGTAGATGGAGGGAACGACACTATTCCCTAAGACGTGAAAAACCTTCTCGGGGAGGGATATGGCTCAAAAGAAGGATAAGGCCTTTCGCGCGGGCAAGGGCTGCTCAAATGTAGGAAGTAGCTTCCTCCGGCCAAGACAGAGAAAGCTTCTGCGGAAAAAAGAAAAGGAACGTATACCTTTTCCCCTGATACCGAAAGGAAAAAGGGTTTCAGCACCGGCCCGCCTAGACCGCGGAAGAGGAGAGCGCACTGGAGATTCGAGCAGGTTGGGAGAGCAAAGAGAAAACCTCCCTGCCACAAGAAGGGGGGACTCAACTCCTTTCCGGGTTGAAAGACAGACAGCCGGAGCTTTTGGAAAAAAGTATTTGCTTTGAAGCTTGAGGGGGGTGAAGTATCCCGCGCGAGAATTCACCCCGTCTATGAAGGAAAGGGAGTAGGTCTGCCGGAACCAGACAGCTTGCGCCCCGTCAGCCGGACTAAGGGCGGAGAAAAAACTTCTTCGGGCTGGACAGAAAAAAAAAACTCGAAGGAAAAAGAGGGGGGACCGTTAGAACAAGAGGAAAGAAAAAACCTCCAACTCTATGCCCGTCGAAGCAGTCCTCGAAGACAAAAGAGAAAGGGCCTTTAGAGCTAGGTATTAAATATAGTGATCGAACTGCCCCTGGACAAGAAAGAAGAGGACCCTGCTGCGCCTGGCCTCTATGTAATTAAAAGGGACAAGAAAAACTCCCATAGGAAACAAGAGAACTCAGACTTTCTCTACCTGGTGGCAAGAAAAAAAGCCGATAATACCTACTACGATGCCCGAGAAGGGGGTGGACAGTAGTCTCCGCTCGAGCCGGGAGAAAAAAAAAGGCCCTCCCTACTATTCAGAAAAACATGCTCAGCTCTCCTCTGTCGAAAAACCCGCCGTCGTGGGAGGTCCGTAGATTTTCAGGACTTAAAGGAGGGGGACTGAATGTCCTAAAAAGAGCTCTCCATTCGATAGCCGATCTGGGGGGCAGGGGACGGCAGAAGGCATTAACACCTAGGGAATGCTTACACGGGGCCACACTGCTGTGAGGACCTGTAGACAAAAAAAAAGCCTTCTGATGGGGAATAGGGGGAAAAAGTAAAATCACCTGAGCCGAATCGGCATTCGCAGGAAGAGAGAATTCCTTATCAGCATATGGAAAAGGAGGCGCCGCAACGATACGTTTACCTGACATCCTACACCGGGCTTGACATCGTGTTCGGGACACTAGGAAGAAGCTCAAAAAATGAGAGGGAGAAAGAAAGGGGAGCTCACGAGAAAGGGATCTTCCGCTTACTCACTACGCACAAAGAACGCGTCTTGACTTTACTAAGTGTCCGCAGGGTTAACCATGGGGATAGAGTCCGTCAAAAAAAAAAAGAAAAAAAACAACCCACGCACGAAGAAAAACTACGACGCCCCGATGGAAAGAAAACAGGGAAGAAAAGAGGGAAAGGAAATTCTGTCTACTCCGAGGGCGGCTGGATTAAAGGACTATTCCTGCTTGAAACATGACGTCAGAGAAAAGGACAAAGAACCCTACGAGACCCGATCCTTATCTCCGCCTCAAAGAGAGAACGTTGCTTGAGAAGGGCCGAGTCTGGCACGAGAGAAGGGAAATTCGGAAGAAAGTGCTTACCGCTCTACGAAAGGGAAAGGAAGAGAAACCGTCACGAGAAGGGCCCTATGGCATCGGAATGAAGTGTCAGGAAAGGCCCGGCATTCGGCTTGGGGGGGATGGAAGGAACCGTTACAAGTGCCCCAACTTTCTAAAGGGAGAAGAGGGGGGGAGTTCGGGGGGGAGCCCTTATCCGTAAAACAGTAGGAGGGAAGCAAAGGGTACCCTGAAAACCCAAAATGTCACTGAAAGGAAGGGGGGGGGACGGAGGGACTTTTCAGGAAGGAATTAAGTAGTGCCGGACACACTCTTCCTGACAAAAGAAGAACACGAGCGGAGGCGATCGCTTCACTTGACAACGAGCCTTACCCCGGCGGAGGACCCTCCCTGGTCCTCCGGGGACCTTTCCAAGATCTGTCATAACCGACGAAGAAATACCCCATTCGGATGAGAAGAAATGTCAACAGCAACCCATTATCACAACATGGGGGGAGAGAGTGGGATCTGTTGGGAGGGAGGCCTGTTGGTCCGGAGGGGGGCAAGTTTGGTTGGATTTGGGTTTGAGGGGGAGGGGGATTTCATCGGGACTCGGACACCAAAAGGAGGGAGGACCTCTCCTCCCCTAACCATCACCCACCAGAACAAATCCAAGGACCACAAAAGGGGAAAAAATCTTACCAAAAAAAGATGAAAAAAACCCACAAAAAGAAAATTTTTTCTGTTTTGACCATGGCCACAGCAAGAGAGGGAAGAAGGGGGCCGGCGATTTGTTCAGAAGGCTGAAAAGAGAAAAAAGGTAGGGACCGTTTTCAGTCTGGGGGAAGAGGGAAGAGAAGATATGAAAAATTTTGTGCCGCCCAGCTTGGGGGAAGGAAGCGTGTCACCCAGCAGGAATTGGAAGCTTTGACCAACTCCTAATCATTGACCGTGGAAAGAAGGGCAATTCCGACGAAACTCCTTGCAGGAAGTACTCGCCGTGGAAAAGGGGAAACGCGAGCTCGGAAAGGTTGGCCCTGGGGACGAAAACCTCGCCGGCCATCGGCGTTACAGGTCCAGGTAAAGGCCTGGCCGAGGGAAAATCAAACGAAAAAAAAGGGGACTGGGCGAAAAAAAGAAAAAGGTTCCGTCCCATTCGGCTGCCAAAAGGGAGAAAGAAATAGATAACCAACCACAAAAAAAAAAAAAAAAAACCAGCACAAAAAACCAAACCCAAAAAGAAAAAAAACAAAAAACAAAACCAAAGAAGAAAAAAAAAAACCCAACCCAAAAAAAAATCCCTCAAAATTGCCATGTCAACTTGCGGAGGAGAGAGGTATCCGCCTAACGACGGATGGTAGGGGAAAAAGGGGCTTGCCTACCCGGTGCAGTCAAATTTCAGAAATCGGGAAAACGCTTACGAAGAAAGAAAGAAAGACTTGCTTCATATCTCGGAGGAAGTGCGGAAATCGGGGAGAGGCCTTTCCACCCCTCGATCAAACCTGAGGGAACGAAAAGAAAAGGGGTGACCTTCAGCTCCATCGGCAGCGAAAAGAAAGAAGCGCGGGGGAGGAAGATTCAGATAAAGAAAAATCTCTTTCCTTGTCCGAAACAAGCGGGAGGGACTGCGTCGACTCACTACACTATGTCCAGGACTTATCGTAGTAGCGATCGATTCCGGGCCGCAGGAGGGGTATTCAAAGAATAAGAAAGGTTCTAAAGGGTAAAAGGCCAATCCTAATGCCGTTAGGCTGTTGTAGAGGAGGGGAGAGGGGCAGCTCTCAAGGGGCAGAAGAAGGACGTATACCGGTCAAAAGGGGGGAAGGGGAAAAGGTACCTTTTCCCCCTTCACAAAAGGGGGAAAAAGCAAGGTTTCCTGCCGTCTACCGGCTGAACGAGAGAGACTGTAGCTCTAGCTGTATTAACGAAAAAACCGCCAAAAGAAAAGGAAAAAAAAGACTTGTGAAGGGAGAAAAGAAGGGTCCCGTTTTTTTTTCATTTTCAAAAGAAGAAGAGGTGCGCATGCGGCGCATCGAAAAAGGGCGCGTTGGTTGGGAGGCCAGCTTTGAGAGCCGCCTCCCGAACAGTCAGAAGAATCAGTAAAAAAAGAAGAAAAGCGTGCGCCAGGGAAAAAAAACCAGTCGTCGAACGTCTGCAGGAAAGAAGGAGAACTCTCGACCCCAGAAAAAAAGGCCGTGAGACGAGTACCTGCTAAGGAAACACCGACTAGAGGACCCAACTCAAAGCAGAGGAAAGGGCCGGTCGAGAGAGAGAAAAAAAAGCGAGGAAAGAGAGAGATTCCGGAACGGGGAACGAGTGACCTGCTGCAGAAGGGACGGGGGAGGAAGGGTGAAGCAGTACCGGTTAGAACCGAAAAACGCAAAAAGGAAGGGAAGACTGCCAACGCAAAGGGAAAAGGGGATACTTTCCGTCTTACTGGAAAGGATAGGAACTTCGAGGGGTAGGATACCGACGACGAGGACGAGAGGAAGGAAAGAAGGAGGCGCGTCGTATGGGATACAGGGGCCTCAATAGGGACACTCACTACTCTGAAGAAACTGCTTCTGCCATTCGCAAGAAGGGGAGAGGGCAACATTACGGCAACAAAGAAATGTCACACGTCCGATGGAAGGCGGGCCACTGAACGCGGAAGGGAAAAAATCTCTCTCTCCCAAAAATTACCTCGGTCGATTAGAAGGGAAAGGAGAAAAGAGGCCGCTGACAGAGAAACGTCCCCTCAAAAAGGGATCAGGGAAAAACGTCTACACTAAAAAAAGTCGAAAGGAAATCAGGCAGGAAAACTCAACCATCACCTAGCCTAAAGGAGACTTGGGGGATGCAAAGGGAGAAAAAAAAAGGACGGAGCATTCGTATCTGTGCATATCAAAGAGGGTTCACCGAACTGGAAAGTCGAAAAGGGGGAGAAGTTTCTTTCCTAGGCAGAAAACTCCGGAAAAAAAGTCTTCCAAGACGGAGCGGCATGAGCCCGACAGGATCGTCCAAAAAAAAGACACAGGCAGAGGGAGCCCTGTACTACTTGTAAGATTGCAAAGGAAAAAAATTTGGTATCCGGAAGTATCTATTTTTTGAAAGGGGTGAAGAAAAGACACATTCTATGAGGTTGTGATGAAAAAGAATTTCTTTCTTAAGAGGCTGGAGTACTCAAAGGATTCCTGCTGCCTCCAGAACAGTTTGATCTTCATGAAATCCGGAAGCACCAGAAAGGAAGGATCTTAATCCCTAGAAAAGAAAGAGGGCCTAGAACGGGAACTTGCAGAAAGAAAAGGATGTCGCCGGGACTGACTAAACGCAGGAAAAGGCTCTCCGCCGGCCAAAAAAAAACCCTTCACTCTTCCTTTTACGTGGGAAAAAGGAAAAAGGAAAAAACGGACGTGGCGGACTGTCCCTCGATGTTAAAAGGGATCGCGGTATGTTCGAAATTCTTGACGGGGAAAAAGGAGAAGACTACTAAAAGTCTTTATGTCTCCTCCCGGATCCAGGCGAGTTCGGGAGCAAGGATAACCTCCAAGGCCCTGCCCCTGGACTAGAAGATAGGGGCCTTATGGAACTGGGGAGCTCTCTTCCATGGGTAAACGGGGAAAAACTCAACGTCACCGGAGGAAGGAAAAAGACACAGGAGCGGGTCCTTCTCTAAGGAAGTACCGCCACGAACCCCGGCGGAAAGGCTCCCTCCCGTTTCCTAAAGAAAAAAGAGGTCTCCATCCTGAAAAGTCTTGTCATGGTGGAGACAAAGCAAACCCATGACACGAACCTTTTTTTGGCATGGAGGGGGGATGGGTAGAAAGGAAAGCTGTGTGGGCCTGTGGGGTGGGTGGGAGGGGGGTTTCAGGGGGGCCCTGCGGTGTCATAGAGAGACAAGGAGTAGGACAAAAGAAAGAAGACGGAAGACAAAAAAGATAAAAAAAAAACCTCCCACCGGACAAAAAAAAACCAAAAAAACCGAGTACACAGATCCCACCAGCTCCACACAAAGGTTCGAGGGTTTGCGGTGCCAAAATGGAAAAAAAAAAAAAGGGGGCCCGGGATTCGTGGGGAAAGAAAGGCCCGTGATTCCTGATACAAGGGAGAAAAAAATGGTACAGGAGGGGAAGTTGGACCGGATCGAGGGGAAGGAAGAAGGGTTCCGGCAAAGGCGTTTCTCGGAAACCAAGAAGATAAGGGGTACGGGAAAAAGAACCGAGGAAAGGCCTATCATGAAAAAAAAAGAGCATGCTGACTGGGACGCATGGCAGAGAAAGAAGGGACAGGCCCCGACAGGGAACCCTTGCGGCGACCTCCCCGCAACCAACAGGGGGGGAGGAAAGATATATGATTTTAAAGGAATTTGCGGAAGAGGAAAAAAGGGGGGAACATCGTCCGGCGGGAAAAAACTTCGTTCCTGAGTAAGGGGAGAAGACCACCACGCCAACGGAAGGCGTGGCCTGGCCGTCGCGAGCGTTTGACCAAGAAGGGACGGCCGCCTTATCTGTATAGAGGACTGGGGAGGAGAAATCGTCTTCCAGGGGAAGGAAGCGTTCTATCATATTTTTGGGAAGGGGGACGCCCAATGAAACAGCTGATCTCTGGGAAGAGCAGGTCGGGCGGCTAATTAATCGGGCCCAAAAAAGAAGTCTCCAGACCAGGAGCGTATCACGTCCCTGGGAAAGGGGGCAGGGGGTCGAGTAGTCCGCCACGTGCCAACGATCCCTCGGACTACACTCGAAAGGGTAGAAAAGAAAATAGTCCCAGACAAGGAAAAGAAAGCTTTTAGCGCGGGGACGGGAGGATATTCCCGGAGGCGATCGAGAACGCTAGGATGCATATGAAAAAAACTGGAAAAAGGGAATGTCTCCTCGAAAAAAACCGTTCCTTCTCGTAGTCGGCAAGAGGGAAAAGGATCGGTAAAAATATTCATCCCGATACGCATGTGAAGGGAGAGAGGGAAGCCAAGCCATTCCGTTCGAGGGGATGGGCCTAGAAACCATCAATCCTTCTAAAGGAAAAGGAGGTCGGGGAAAAGGACCCTTGTCCCGAGACCGTGTCCAAAGGTGGACCGCCGGATAGTTGGAAAAAGAGAAAACTCGGAAAAGGGGGGGGCGATCTCCTGGATCTCTAAGAAGAGCAAGGAAGAAGAACAAAAAATCCCACGCCGAAACAGACAAGGAACAGGAACTCCTCACGCCGTACCGGGTGGGGGGGAAAGAAGGGGTCGCATGAAAAAGGAGTGCGTTAACTCGTCGTGTTTATGGGAGAAAGAAAAAACGGCCGCACTCCTGAAAAAATCGTCGTCGGTCGCCGGACCAGAAGGAAGATGCC
>Ga0179593_1168624_pt1 | contig 18448 bp, 24 predicted proteins | sample CZODoug2_1_08_16_FD_185931 | JGI IMG/M metagenome (GOLD analysis project Ga0179593, IMG submission 185931) | Vadose zone soil fungal communities from Angelo Coast Range Reserve, California, USA - CZODoug2_1_08_16fungal (PacBio error correction) | ecosystem: Environmental > Terrestrial > Soil >...
GCGTAAACAAAGCAATGGTAAAAAGCAGGCGAGGGGAAGTCGGAAAACATGCCTCATGACATTACCGAAATGGCAGAAACACGAAAAAGTCAAACCTGCCTAGGGGAGGGGGGAGCCAAGAGCTTTCGAGAAACAACAGGGGTGGAGAAAAAGAACACACATCAACCGGGGAGTAGCGGGCTCTCTCTGAGAAAAAAGGATGGGAGAGTCAACAGGGGAGATGACAACTTTCGAAAAAGATTGACTTTCTCAACACTACGAGGGAAACCCGTACACGAAAGATACCAGGGAAAGGTCGTGGGGGGAAAAAAAGGGGGGACGTCAGCAAAGCTGGGCTCCGGGAGAACAAGGGTGGCGCATACCCAAAAAAAAGGGCGGCCCAACCGGACTCAGGAGGGAGAGGCATAAAGAAGAGCTAGAAAACATGTCGCGCAAATAGTGGGAAACGTCCATCGACAACTCGTTCTTCGTGAGACGGATGAGCTAGAAAATCGGTCCGTCCGGAAAGGGGGGCGGGGAGCTACTCGAAGCGGCCACGCAAAAGAAGGGTGCGGTCCCCGTGGGAGGGATTACCTAGCTGAAGAAAAAGGAGGGGATAGCTGATGTGGGGTTACAAGGAAGGAAGCGGGTGACCGAAAAAAACTAGAGACATGGGAAAGCAAAAGCGAGCTGATTACTCAGACTACGACCACAAAACACGCAAACACCGAAAGGATAAAGAAAGAGACTTCGCGCATGTGAAAACTGGGGAGGGAGGGAAAATCGAAGAGGGTCGATTGCGTTGGTCGACGGGCAGAGATAGGGAACGGCGACTTCCTGAAAGCAACATAAAACTTCCTGAAGTGCAAGGGAGGAAAGAATCGCACAGAGAAGACCTGACTATCAAAGGAAAACAAAAGGAAGCTAAGGGCAATCACACCACCAAAAAAGGAGGGTAGAAATGTGGTACCTAATAAGAAAAAAAAACAAAAAGGAGGAAGGAGAAAAAGGGAGAGATACCCATGAGGAAAAGAGGGCGTGGGGAGTTTCTCCGTGGGCTGGAGGGGGGAGAAGGGATTTGCAGGACTGTGAGAGGGATACACTCTTAAAACGAAGAAGTTTCTGTGTCGGAAAAAAGGAGGGATGGGCGTTACGCACGATAAAAAGGAAACAGACCCACCGACCACTGACAGGGAGAAGAAGTCCGAATGCAAGAGCATACCGCCCGACTCGCAGAGGGGGGAAAAGAACGGTGTGGGAGAGGTGAGGACAAAGGTGGTTAAAACGTTAGCGTGTGAGATAGTTCCGGGACGGGGAAAGGGGGGGGTGACGGAAACACTAACGGGTGTAAAGAGAAATTAACATTCAAAACGGAGAAAAGAGCGATAGCAGAGGGAAGGAAATTCAGACAGGGCAATGGGAATAGAGGAAAAGAAAGAACTCGCCGCTCCGAAAAACAGGGGGAAAGGAAGAAAAAGCTAAAGTCGACAGAGGTGAGCGTGCGCGTCGAGTTAGAAGGCGGGGGGGGACAACGATCAAGGGGTGGACGTCCAGGAACGCTCTTGCAGGGAGGACAACGTTGGTGTGTTAAAACTAGGCCGTAGAAAGAAGAAGCCTGTTGGGGGGTGCCGGTTGTAAGAAACAGCCACACTGCCGACAAGGTCACTGGAGGTAAAGGGGGACGCCGGGTGTTGAAGCGGTAGGCTAGCATCAGGAAAAGTTGAGAACACCGATTCAGTCGCACGACGCTATGTGAAGAAGATCTCTATCCAGAAATATGAAAGGAGAGGGGGAGATGGCCGGGGTGTTTGGGAGAAGAGAGACGTTAAGTTTGGGCGCCCTGCAATAGAATGGGGGCGGTCTTGGGGGGAGAGGTGGGAGGAAGGGTCAGGTTCGGAGTCCCAGATACGAAGGGAAGTGGGGGGGGGGAATTGCGGGTTACGCCGTTAGCAGCAGAGGTACGTTGGTAAAGGGAAAATGGTGACGGCTGCTAAAAGCAAAAGGAAAGTCCACGGGAGCATCAGCATCCGAGGGGGACGCGGGAAAGTCGTCTCTACATGAAAGAAAGCCAGTGAGAGCGTCCTCGTTGAGACGGAAGAGAGAAAAGAAGTGAGACAAGACTCCGCGAGATGAAAAGCGTGACCGATACGGTGCAGAAAAGTGGGGCAACGTACGGAAATGGAAAGAGACCGTCTAGGATGGTGAAAATACATGTACAAATCTCAAAATGTGATGGTCCCTCGAAAAAAGGTCAGTAGTGGGGAAAGAAACCTCGGAAGAGCAGGCAGTCAATGGGTAACACAACGAACCACATACGGAAGCAAGGGGAAAAGGGAAGGGATACCAATGAAGACCACCAGATGAAAAATCGAGAGCAGAAAACGAGAAAGGGAGACAAAAGAGGTAGCGGGAAATGGAGACGCTTTGCAAATATGGGGTGGATAGCCTGATCGAAAAAAAAGGGGGGTCAAGAAAAAAACACGTGCAGAAATTAATAGAATCACGTCACACACCAATGGGGAGACTGCATGAAAGGAAAGGAGGGGGAAGGTACACAATCATGATAAGAAAGATGTGGTGGGAGGGCGGTCATACAAAGAGCGTCTCTGAAATATAGCTACGGAGGGGTAGGGACAACACCCTACTGGAAAAGGTTCAAAGCAAAGAGAGAAAAGGAGACGCAACCGCATGGCACTAAAAGAAAAAGAAAGGGCTGAATAAGGGGTCAGGGGGAGGGAAAAGGAGGATAAATTAAGGTCGCGGGTTGAGTGGGTAAGACCTATTTGAGGAAAAAAGACAAAAAGGAAAAACCTACTATGGGTATCGTCCTCAAGAAGCATTTTGAATGGAAGGGGAGGGGGAAAGGGGAGACCTTTTGGAATTTGGGTATTTAGAAAAACAGGTCGCTATAGACTCAACAAAACAACAGTAGGAGAAAAGAAGGTCTACGAGAGTTAAAAAATGAAAAATTGAGGGAAAAAATGTTTCGAAAAATTTCCGAAAGAAAAGGGGAAAAGAAAAAAAGAGCACGACAATTTCGGGGATTGGGTGGGGAACGACAGAGGGCCTTGAAAGAAAAAAAGGGACGCCTGATATCGCGGGCCGGAGAAGGGAAGAAATGCGGGTGAAACATTGGAGGAAAAGGGATCATAGTTACTTCCGCCAGATGGGGTAGGAAAAGGTGAGATGTATGGTTCTTCGAAAAGCAGAGGAAATATGTCAAAACGCACAACTTCCAAAAAAAAACCCCAACCTGGTGCTGTCGGGGGACAGTGGGGGATTCCGAAAGAGGCCAGGATGCAAGTCATTTCCCGCAAAGAAGCCGTCCGAAGAAAGGAAAGGGAAAAGCACGTGCTGTTGACAAAAAAGAATAATAAGGAGAACAAAAAATTCGCAAAACAGGAGAAAAAGTCCAGACCAGATTCCAGGACAGGGACGAGAAGGTTCTTTAAAGAATCTGGGATGGACAAAGGGGGGAAGAGACAAAGGTAGAAAAGTGCTACCAGTATGCGGGGAAGGGGTCAGCGGTGTGCCAAGGGTGAAGCTCCTGCTATCGTACGGAAGGGGAGACACGGAAGGAAAGGGGAATGACGTTGGGTATTAAAAGGCGGGGGGAGCACCAATCGCCAAATCGACGGGGAAATAAAAAAAGGAGTGTAATATCCGAAAATACAAGAGACGAGGGAGAATAAAGACCAGGGATCTGTATTCAACAGGAGTGAGAGAAGGAGGAAAATACGCACAAACGCCTCAACCCTCTACAAAACAGCTTACGAGCAAGATGGTACAACCGACTGAATAAGCGAAGTCCCGAGAGTAAGAGGGGGGGAAACCACCAAAATCCTTGGCAGGAGAATCACATTTCAAAAAGGGAGAGAGGGGAGAGATGCGCAAGAGTGAAGAAAAAACAAGGCTGAACAGGACAGGGACTCTGCAACCTCATTCCACGAAAGAAAAGAATCAATTCCCACCGGCTTGGCAGGAAAAAACTAAGATTCATCGAACCGGTGAAGAAGAAAAGGCCAGAGGATTCCTAGTACGCGCTAGACACAGGCGGGGACGGGAGGTAAGTCACAAAATGTGGGGGTGTAAAAGGGAAAAAAAAAAGGAGGCAAATAAGAAAAAAAAAAGGGCCAATTAAGTGTGTGAACGAAAAACCAGGCGCTGGATGGCAGCGCCAGGGTTGAAGAACAACGCGGTTGAAGCAGGCTCTTTCGGGGGGCAAAGGGACACGGAAGGGCGAAAAAAAAAGAAGGGAAATGCCAAGGAACTAACGTCACAACCAGGGAAAGAATATAGCCAACTCAGAAGAGAGGTGATTGGCGGAGAAGGGATCTCCGTTCGTCGAGAAAGAAGGGACCGAGGGTGGGCCAGACGGGATAAAGAACACTCAGCAAGATCCGCCAAACATGAGGGGGGGGAGGGGAAAATCCAGATGCGAACCGAAACACTCAGAGAAAGGTGAAAGGGAAAACAAGACGGGAGATCGCAAATTCACGAATAAAAGAGGGGGGAAAAAAGGGGGGCTAGTATCCACAACCGGCGCTTGCTAGAAAAATTAAACGCGACTGAGGGAGAAACCTAGTTCAAATGTAATTTCAAAGGAGGGGAAAAAAGGCACTCCCACAGGGGGAGCAAAAGGAGAGAGGATACAGAGGGGGAAAGAGGAGACATACGCAATACCTTGACATAACAAAATGCAAAAACCGAGACGAAGAGTCTCAAAACAAAATTCCCGGTCAGATCAAAAAAAAAAACGGAGGAGGAAGAGGGAAAAAAAAAGAGAGAAAGAAGAGGGGGAACCTAAGTGTTGTGTTAGTAGAAGGAGTAACGGCGCCGACGGAGGGGCATTTGTGACAGGGAAAGTATTGCGTTCTGGCGAATAATAACAGAGAGTCCAAGCGCAGGGGGTATTTTACAACACAAAGTTCCGTAGGAAGAGAAAGAAGGAAAAGGTCTAACGCATGCGCGAACATAGAGGGTCCGAACCGATTGGAGGAGGAAAAAAAGAAGGTAAAACGCGCAAAGCTCGGTCTGGGGGGGGGGGGGAAAAGATACCGGTGTTCGGACGTACAGGTTTGGCGTGGAAGTGATGAGAAGGGGTTCCTATGGGTGTTTGAGGGGGCTGGAAAAATTGTTAGACTTTGGGAACTAATAACTGCAGCCCGCCGTAAGAGACACAGGAGACAGTGTGGCCCAATAAAACGTGAAAGTAGGGGATGACTGAAAAGAGGCAGAGTCGCAGAAGGGAAAAAAAGAAAAGATGTTGAGAGGGCATAAACGAGAAGATAAAGGGTGGGTCGCGCGTAAAAGCGCTGCAGCAAAGCATGACGAGACGCATGTACAGAAGCAGGAGTGGTGCCGAACAAGAGAAGCTGTCGGTGACAACTGCACTGGGGTTTAGAAAAATGGGATGGGAGGAGAAGAAAGAAGGGGGGGTTTTCCAATAAAAAAACCATTGAGAGAGAAGGGAAGGCCGTGGGTAAACTAGACTGAACAATCCTTACGCGTAGACAAAAAAAAGAGGAAATCACACACCAGGGGGGGACAGGGAGCTGTACGACCTGCGAATTCGGTTGAACGGTGAGCATTTGTAGAGAGTAGAGATAAAGTAATTTGACGCGCTCGAAAGAGTGAAGGGGAGAAGGTTGATATCGTCGAATGTCAGAGGGACAAGGGAGGCGAAGACGGTGGCATGTTGCTGGCTGTAGGGTTACGCAGGTAGTAGGAAAGAAGGGGTGCGAAAGAAATTTGGTGATTAAAACCGCAAGGAAGAAAAAGCGTGGCATCAAGAAGCTGTAGATCAAGGTCCCAGAAGGCACGTGTGGTAAATTCGCTGGGAGAGTATCGATTCCTCAGGTAAGAGGGGGAAGAAGGCGAGCACGAACACAGATTTCACCCCTCAGCGGGAAAAAAAACACCCGGCCTGGAGAAGCTGTTGCTAGGGCAAAGGAAAAGGTCGCAGACGGGGATTGACCGCACGTTATGGCAAGCAAAGGAAGCAAAGGAGGAAGGGGAAAAAGGTCCAAAAAGCGCATAGACGCACTCCCGCGGAAAGGAAGGGCATACAAGCAAAAGCGAGGAAATTACCAAGAAAAGAGAGGACAACGTGGGTGGACCTGGTTAGAGACCAAAGAGACCCCACCATGGCGAACAAATCCATAGTTCCCAGGGGGGGGGGGGGGGGAAACCGGGCAACGAGCACCGGGAAGCAAAAGTCGGTGCTCGTGTAGCGCTTTGAAAGAGGGGGGGATAAAGCGTAGAAAAGATCGTTTGGGCATCAGCGTGGAAGCGGGATTTTCTCAACCTCGATGGAGTAGGTGGTCTGAATAAAAGGAATTGATTTGGCGTAGGGGGGGGTTGGTTACACCAAAGTCGCAAGTCCGCAAGAGGGGGTGGGACGGGGGCGGCAAAAATATCTTCTTTTGGGAATGGAGTGCAAACCGGCTGGTGTCGTACCATAAAAAGGCGAGGGAAAGGGGGTTTGAACTAGTACCCTGGAGAAACAGAAGGGGATATAGGTGAAAAAGGGGGAAAAAAAAAGCGCACAAGCTTTGGAGGAAATAAATGTCGTACTATATGTCCCAAATGCGGTCGCAAGGTTGGTCTGGGGGGAAAAAAGAGGTCTTCAAAGAAAAATTCCAGACGAAAGGGGGTAGTGAAAAATAGGGAAAGGGGACGGTTAAAAAGGGGGGAGGGAAAGTGGGTCATTGTACACGAATCACGGAGGAGAGAGAGAAAAAAAAAGGGAGGAAAGATATGATACGGGAAAAAAAAAAAGTAAAAGGGCAGCAAGTCACATTTTTAACGACTCCGGAAATATCAAAGGTGGCTCGGAAGGATGGGAAAGAACTGTTCTTTGTGTGTGTCGGGGAAAAAAATGGGGAGGTAAAATTAATAAAATGAAATAAGTGACTTGAGAGCATGCCAGTTCGATTTGTAGTGTAAGAAAAATATGCGGAACGCTTGTGCATGAAATCAAGGAAAGTGGTCGCAGGGAAGGGGTGCGGGGGGGACCATTGTAAGTTGTTAGGTAAGGATAAAATAAAAGAGGACCGAAGCGGCAAATCAGAAGCAGCGTGAACCGCACGAAAAATGCGCTACAAGAAATCAGGAATAACTGTGTGACTGGGGGGGGGTGCCTATAACTCAAGAAGTTGAGAATGGGGGGCCGATGCCTTTGGCACGGCGAACAGCAGAAGCAGGCAAAAGGAGGGGAGAAGAAGGGGCAGCGGCGCGTGAAGAAGAGTCGTGCCTGGGACAGCGAAAATGAAAAGCGCCTACAACGCGGGACGGAACAGGTGGAATGGAAAGCGGCAAAGTGGCGGGCGGGGGAATTTGGTGAGGGGGGTGTTACGCGGGGTGCTGTCCTCGACCTGAAGGAATGGACGGAAGGGGGGCAAGACAGCGGGGGTGCAACCTAAGCTAAAAAGAAAAGGTGGAGAAAAGGGGGAAGAGTGATTTGGGTTGGGGAGGAGGGGGAGGGGAACTCATGGTGTCGTCAAGGAGCGTGGGGAACAACGGATCAAGCGTCGAATAAAAAAAAGAAAACACGGAGTCCAAGTAAAGGGGAGGGTGGGCTCTAAGGAGAGGGGAATTAAGGGAAAAAATTAAACCGAAGAAAAGCGGGCGGCTGAGAGAAGGTACACAGAGGGGTAAGGGCGATTTGTCCGATGCTAAAGGTTGGGGCTAAAATCCTCCTGAGCAGGGGCATGAATCGGAACGGGAAAGGAGGGAGTACGAAAGCGATGTTCTACGGGGGAAATAGACGAAAGCAATGCCGAAAACGGGCCGGGTCTGGTGTCTTAAACAGGGAAAAGCTGACAGGTAGAAGGGAAGGGAATGAAAGGACAGGCACGATTTCGGTCGGAACACTTACGGGAGATGAAGGTCGCACAAAAAATGAGCAAAAACAGGCCACAGTAGGGACAAGGAAGATTCGGATGTTCTACGCGGGAACACATTGAGGGAAGTATTGGGAGGCTGCAACGGGAGAAAAGGAATTGTTCATTGCGGTAAAAAGTAAAACCACGAAAACGGAGGGAATGGCAAGCGGGCGTACACATAAAAACGTGCGGTAGAGGGGCTTACGACCTGGGGGCAAGAGAAACGAAAGGCAGTGGAAAGAAGGGGGAGAAGGCTGTACATGATTTATTGGATAAAAAGGAAAGAAAGACGCGACGTGCGACCGTAGAGGAGAATCGGCGGTGCACTGCAGGAGATAGGAGCGGGAAAAAATTGCGTTTCCGGAGATATCAGTCGAAGCGTGAGCACGCATGAAGGGGTGGGGGGGGGGGTGTACAGCGTGGCTTAACGAGAATGGAGCGAAAAAACGGGGCGGGCTAAATTGAATTGGCAGGATGCTGGGTGGGGGGAGAAACGTGCTCTCGAGGGCCGACAAGGAGAGCTCGACGAAAATGGGAAATCAATCGACACGGGTCGGAGTAAGAAAAAACGAGATGGAGGGGCGCAGTGGTAGGACAAAATGCACGGTCGCCGGGTTCGGCGCGCGAGGGGGCGGGGCTCGAAGGGGCAGTATGCATGTCGTGGAAGAAACCGACGGTGGGACGAAAAGAAAAACAGTCTCGAACGCACTCGCAAAAAGGGGGGGAAAGAAAAGGGGAGGATCATGCAACCCCGGCGCCGTAACAGTCTAATGGTCACACCAAGCCAACTTAGGGGAGGAGAGGGATCGGGCAAACTAGAGGAGTAAAGGAGAGCATTCGAATAGGGGGGGGGGGGGGAGTAGAACTCTTCTAGAGCTGGTCCGGTGGGAAGGGGAAGTAAAGAAGGGGGGGGCCATTCTGGGGCGGAATATGCTGCCTGCAGAATGCGAAAAAAACTTGAGGGGGGACGTGCCACATGGAGTGATCCTGACCGAGCCCAGCCATAATAAGGGGAAATGCGAAGTTAAAAGCCCAGTAAGGAGACACCTCCGCAATCAAGGTGGAACTAGGAACGGGTGGGGGGGGGAGTTGACTGTCCCAAAACCCAACCACAAGGGGAAGGAGCGAGTGTGAAAGTGGTTCGATGTGCGCACACAGGAGAAGTGTGGGAAAGTGAACCCCCCTAAGCAAAAAAAGCGAGGTAATGTGCCAGGGACACGAACAGTAAATTGCGTGAAAAATAGGGATAAATAAAAACGCGTCAAACGAAAACGAGTGTGGTAGGGGGCATACGATTCGAGCGCAGGTGGGGCGACGGCGGGTGGAGGTAAAGGGAGCAGGGTCTAAAGTCTGCAATTCAATTGGGTCGACGAAAAAAAAATGAAGGCGGGGGGACGCCAAGGGCCGGCTGGAGGTAAGCACTTGGGGGTGCTCACCGGGGTGATGGGCCGGGCAGGGGGTCTCGGTGGGGAAAAAAGGGCCCAGGGAAATTTTAAGTCGGGTCAGCAGGGGGGGTGGAAAGAGTGCTGACATCCTGGATATTGGGCAGCCCAGGCAAGACGGGCCGATGTACTTAAAGTGCGGCTTACGCGGAGGGGAGAAGGCATAAAAAGCCAGGCAGACGTGGAAGGGAGGATGAAGGGGTGTGCGAAGCAGGAGAACTCGTAGTGGGTGGCAGAATAAAAGCAGAAAAGGTGATCGAGGGGGGAGGGGCGGTGTAGGGAGGGGTGCAAAGAGAAAGGGTGTCAACATGTGCAAAATGGTGTAGGATTGTACTGGGTGTGTGGAGCGGTTCGAAGAAGCTTGCGGGGAGAAGGGGTATTTTGTATACTTAAATGGGGGTAGGTGCCGCAGGAGCTGGCGACAGACACATATACAGATCGAAGGACGGCTGAAATGCAAAGGAAAAGGGGGGGGAATCGGGCTGCAGAAAAAGCTGACGAGCTGGGGGAGCGGGTGAAGACGTTGGAGCTACTACGGTTTGGGCAATAGGGAAATACAAAACTGAGGTCGGCGTCAGAGGACCTAGGCGGGGTGTAGTTTCAATCTGAGGTGTGATTGTTCCGCGGTATGGGGGAGAATTCGACGCGACGGCGAACAAGATGGGGGGCACTGAAAGTGTAAGGTGTAAGGAATAGAGATACCATTAAGGTAAGTGAGGGAAAATGCGTCGACTGCCCTAGAAATGGGGATGCGGGCGGCACAGGGAAAAAGCGTGGGACGAAACGTCACACATACGGGTAAAAGGGTGGGTACCTTTAAGGACAAGCAGGAGCCAGAAGCAGATGCCACAAACGAGTCGCCGCAAGGTGAGAAAGAATAAGGGGCCACGACAGGGGGGCCGGTGTGCGGGCTGTGGGGGCACGTTGAAACGGCTGGGGGTAATAAAAAGCATGAAAAGGACTCTCCTCGACGGCGATAGTGAAATATAGGAAGAGCCTTAGGGTTCGAATGGTAAAACCAGGCGGCCGTGCCTGGGCTCTGGGGGGGGGTGTTGTAAAACTGAGGGTAGTGGGGGGGGGGGAGTTCGGCGACAAAAGGCATGGGGGAGGAAAGACTGACAGTGGAAACAACAAGAAAAGAAAAAGGGAAACAAAGACGCTATAAGCAGGGGGTGGACAACACACCACCAAAATCTGGGGGGAAATGGACAAAGACTGGCACCAGCCCGAGTAGGAAGGGTCACAATCAAAGGGAGGAGGTGATGTAAAAGGGGCAGGAGAAAAACTAAACTAGAAAAGTGTTATCGACAGCAGAAGTCAGGAAAAGGAAAGGGGGGTATGAGATGGTGGAGAAAAGGGTACTCGCTTGGTAACTCAGGACCGACAGGACCAGGACATAATAAAAAAATACGAGATCGGAAGAAAGACAGTTTGGCGCGCGAGTGCAAGAGAGGAAAAAGGTAAAAACAGTGTCGACATGGGTAAAACGCGAAAGAATGGGAGGGGGAAGGACAATGTCGTATGGCTTGGGCGTGGAAGATATGCTTTAAAAAAAGAAAAATGTGAGGCATGGCTCTTGCCGGGGAATAGACGAGGGGAGGTTGCACAAGAAGAGGACGCTGTGGTTTGGGGAGAAAAAGAAAGAAGAGGGGGCGCTCCCAGGGACTGGGTTGTGCAAGGTGGTGCGATGGGTTTCGTGCGAAAAAGAGGGCGGAATGTAGGTCAAAAGAATAAGAGTGAGCAGGAAGATAAAGCCTAACAGGCCGGGCGGAAGCTGGACTTTTGGGGTGAAAGTTAAGCCGAGGGCGGGTGACAATCAGGGATCAAGAAGCCGCCAGTCGTGTAGGTAAGGCACGGGCAGAAGGGGATGAAAAACTATAAGCTCCGCTCACACACAACGCATGGGAAAAAAAGGGACGAAAGTCAATAGGTCGAATTGGGGCGTGGGCGGATCAGATGCGGGGTTGCGGCGTGGATACTTAGGGCGCATCAGGGTGGGTGAAGGGGTGGGCGTGCGGGTTCCTAAAATCTAAAACCGTGACCAACTGGTAGTGTCGACCGAAGGTCAGCATTTTTTGCACTGGACGGCCGCCACGAAAAAGGGGATTGAAGGGTCACGGTCGAAGGAGGGGCACGTGCACAGGGTAATAGATTCGGTGGTGAGGCACCAATCTAGGGAGCTAGAGACGGGGGGGCAGCCCGCGCTACCGAAGGGAGGTACGAAGTGCCTGATAGAGGTATGACGAGCGGGTCGGAGGGGAATGAGTGGAGCGAGAAGTCGAAAAAACCATCCAATCACCAGCTCAGGAATGGGAGAGAAGATGAAAAGATGTAGCAAAAACATGTGATGCTGGAAAGTGCGGCTTGATGGAACTACTCAAGGACGGGCGGGCAAACAAATAAAGGTCGCACGCAGTGCGGGGCGCTTACGAAAAGAAATGCAAGCAAGGCAAAGGGAGACGCCTCCGTCCAAAGTAAGGTAAAATGGGGAAAGCAACATTGATCATTACCGTTCCGAAGATCGCACAGCGGGGTACGGGAGCGCTGCAAGACACAAGGGAAATCGAATTAGATGTGGAACGCGCTAATAAACAAATGAGGGCTGCGTCGCAGGGGAAGGGGATGAACTTCTTACGATCATGTTTCACTTTCGAAAAGGAGCAAAGAAAAAGGAAAGAGCCTTCAACTCGTTGTGGGACAGGTTAACTGAGGCTGCCGCAGCAATAGGGGGGGCAAAAAAAGAAAGGTATGTGTAAGAAGGTATGCCTCAGCATGAAGAAAAACGGGGAACAAAAAGAAGGTGGCGACGCCGGGTAGCTTGAAAATTGCAAACCGCGGCTGGTATAAAGAGCCGAAAAAGATTTTGTGGGGGAGAAAGTAGGAGCGTAAGTGGGCCGAAAAAAAAGTACGCAATGAAGGGGTAACCAAGTTAGTAACCGTCGCGGGGAGCGCGAGCAAGGGGAAAACTGAAACGTGTGGGAAAGGGCAAAGAGCGGGCGTGGGCAGACCGAAAACGTGAGAAAAGGGAAGTCACCCATCCGCCAACGAATCAAACGAACTGTCATGAAAACCGAAACGGCACCGGGACAGGGGAAAAGCGGCTTACTGCCTTCTTTCACCCTCAATAAGGTGGGGAGCGAATGGGGCAGAGGAAGGGTAACGCAGTGCTAAAAGGAAACGGTGAGTGAGCAGATTGGTTGTCAAGAGAAAAGAGGGAGAAGTTTCGTCAGCAGCACCCAACGCTCCGAAGGCGTGAGACACACACCTAACTTCGGTTGTCTAAGGGCATGCGTGATAGACAAACAACGAGAGGAAGAAAAGAATCGAACGGGGTGGTGAGTAGACGCCGGGATAAAGCAAAGGGGCTTGCAATTGTGATCGGTTGAAAGATTGCCAAATGGTAAGGGAAGATCCCGCGGGAAGGCTTGGGGAGGGGGAGAAAACCAACGTCGGAGTGCAACGCGTTCAAAAAGGGACGAAGGGAGCCTACAATATGACAAATAAGGGCGAAGGGGGGCAACAGCGAAGTCACTGCGGCACCGAAAGACGTCGGGTGGAAGAGAACGGGGGGGAACTTGGGAAGGAAAAGGGCGGGAGCGCGCGGAAGGGCTGGTCGAGAGGGGATGGGGTCAAGCTCCGGCTGTGAAATTACCATGACAAGCAAGCGTAGGAAACTCCGGCGCTCTAGGGCGGGAACCCGGAAAAAGACATCACCTGGGCGTGGAGAGAAAAAGAAAAATAAACGCCGTGTAGGACAGAACAGGAGGTGTGGAGTGGCATACCCGTAAGCAGAGGTAAGGGGGCGAAGCTGAGGACAAGAGTCCGAGGCGATAAGCATTCTGGGGAAAGACTTGAGGGTTCCGAATAAAGTCTGTAGGGGAGGGGAAAGTTGGGGGGTTGTGTATCGATAAATGATGACAGGGAGACAATACCGGCACCAGTATGGTACAAAGGGGTTAAACACAAGTGGAAAGAAAGTGTGGGGGCCACCGTTGGAAAGCGGAAAAAAGTCGGAGAATGGGGTGCACCCAATAACAAGAATAGTCGCACGCAAGGGGAGGAGCTGCGGTACCAAGGATAAGGTCGAGGGGTAGGGAGCACATCAAAGTGGGTCGAGAAGCGCTTCCCGGGGGGTCCGCCTTAGAAGTAAGTGAGATGTGGCTGGGGAGGGTCGGTGTGCGAATGGGGGAAAGGGAAAGCGTGCTGACAGATATGTCAGACAGTGGGGGTGAGGGGGGGAGTGGGGTGTGCCTGTTACGCGCATCCGAGTAAAAAGGGAATAGGCCTGCAGCACGGAAGTGGGCATCGTACTATCCTGAGTATAGGGGAAAAGGTGGGAAATCGGAAAAAAGGAAGACATCTCATCGGGGGGAGGCAGGTTGGTTGGAGGGCAGAGAAATCCTTGGCAACAACACACGCGAATCATGGAGGGGAATAAAAATTGGAAATTGGACACGGACGGGGACAGCAGAGGTCGGTTGATACGGCGACGCAACTCAAAAGGGTACACAATAAGTAAAGAGCAACAGGAAAGGGGGCAAGGGTCTCCACATGTCAAAGAACGACGCGGCTAACAAGTGAAGAACAGGGAAGGAGACGCCAAAGCTTAATGTAACTTGGATAGGGACCCAAAAGGACGACCAGAGGCGACAAGAAGCGGCGAAAAGCTCTACGGAAAGGAGGAGACGGGGGGATTAGAGCTTTGGGGAAAAGGGGGGGGGGTGAGCTGCAAAACTCTTTGTAAAGAAACCGGAAGGACTCGATAGTCGGACGGCGCCGTTAAGGAACTTGAGGAAGAAAAAAAAATGGAAAGGCGAAAAAATGGGGTGAGGAGGCGAACGCTACTTGAGGGTTGGGGGATAAGGTCGGCGAGATCTTTTTCGACGAACCACAAGGATGATCAGGATATCACGGGAACACAGTCCGCCAAGATAGGCAAACCAAAACAAAATAAAGGTTGGGGGAGGAAAGAAAAGAAAAACGGGGCCCCTGTTAAGGGAGGTAGAATGAAGTGGTGTGTGACCATCGTCAAGCCCCTAATGTCGAAACGCCAATAATAAGAGAAAAGGGGGGCGTACGAACTGAAACGAATGTGACTGGATAAAGGGTAAGGTTGAAGGGGGGAAAAAGTTTAATCTCACAAGAGGAAGAGAGATCAAAACTCAACACGAGGAGAGTAAAATGAGAGGAAGAAGGGGAGAGGGAAAAAGAGCAGAAAAATTCAAAGTTAGATTGTCAAATTCCATGCAAATGCGAAGAAGGGAAGACAAGGCGTATGGTGTTGGTTGGGGGGCGAAAGTCGTGAAACAAAAAAAGAGGAATGGGGAAGGGGGAGCCCGGTCAAGTCGTTTCCTCAGTTAAGGGATGGGGGGAAAGGGGGAGGGACCATAAGGCAGGTGCGCACTGTGGGGAAAGAAATATGGTGTGGGACGCTGTACAAGAGGGGATGGTTTCGTCGACAAGCTGTCGCAGGGAGTATCAAAAAAGCTGAAAAAAAAACCCCACCGGCAGGGGCGCCACGGGACGGTAAATGTGGGAGAAATGAAGAAAGAGAGTGGCCTACGCTGGCAGTAGGGAGGAGGATAAAGGCCGTCCACGAGTAGGCATGTCCGGTGCGCGGAAATAGACCAGAACGAGTCTATCACAGAAGTGGCAAAAGGAGCCAAGTCCGTGACCTGGGGAAGGTGACGATCAGGGGACTCGTGCGAGCGCGTTCAGGGCGTCAGAGTGATGGAGATGACGCGCAAGGAAAAAGTAGACGTCTAACGGAAATTTGGGGGAAGGAAAAGTGGCCTGGCGCACTGCTCAGCCGCAAACGAGGCGACGATGCAAGTCCATGGGATATGCCAGTTGAGCTTGGGGGGGGGAGGGGAACAATAATCGAACGTCGGGAGGGGAAGAAAGCCCCCACAAGAAAAGCCAGCGACCGGCGGGAAAAAAGCAAAACGACCGTCCGAGGAGGACACCTATCGGCGGCGTGGTTGCTCCGAAAGGGGTAGTGGAGCGAAGAACGTCGGAAAAAAAAACAATAACCCTCGGCCACAAAAAGTCGCGAAGTTCTTCGATAGAGAAATCGGGAATAAAGGAAGTGAGAGAATGCAGGGTCTTGAGGTCCTGCAAATGGACCGAACGGGCAAGATGCACGTCAAATTTCCTAGCAACGCAAAACGCCTAACGGGGAAGAAAAAGCAGCAAGGAAAAACTCGGAAGATGGGAGTATGGGGGAAACTGTCCTTCGAAATCGAAAGGGGGAAAATCACATAAGCGATCAATTACCTTCCAGTGGGTGGCACACTGAAGGTAGTCTTGGAGAAAAACCGTAGGAGAAGAAAAAGGCAGTGGATTGCGCATGTACGCGTCCCTGGACAAGAGTGGAGTCTTCTGACCTGTGATGGTGAGAAAACAAACTAAGGAGGTTGTCAGAGGGCCAATACGGGAAAAAAACTACGCAGAGGAAAACGGATATTAGGTGGTGTCTCACATGTAGGGAGAACGCAGGGACTCCGGAATATCAAAAGGTGACACACTCCAAAGGCAGTTCACATCGGGCGAAGTCAGGAGGCGATTGCGTCCGAGTCGGGTAAATAAAAAGAGAAATTGAGCTAGGTATTAGATGAAAAAAAGGGCCGCCAGGGTATGGACAATGAGACAACATTAGGAAGGCTGTGGAGTCGCGCGATGCGTCGAGCGCAAAAAGGGGGACTGGGGGGGGTTCAAAGGGGAAAGTCGTTTTGATGCCCGGGGCGGGACCCGGGGCAGGGGGATAGTGAGCGGAGAACAGCGGTGGAACACCTTTGGGAAACCCTAAAATAAGGGGGACGGTTTGAAAGAGCACTCGCGCTCTACAAACGTGTCATGCAAAAGCCAACAAAGGGGTAAAAAAAGAACTGCGGCGTAGGGCCAGTACGGGCTCGGGCAAACTTAAAAATAGTTGAAGGACATTATAGAAGGATGGGGGGCTCGAATGGGACAGGCAGGAAACAAGGGGAACAAAGAGCAACGAACGGCTCTGAAGACAGCATACAAACGCAGGGCAATACCCAGTGGACGATCACCCAAGAACCCCGGGCGGAGCAAAGGGAAAAAAAAAAAAAAAAACAACTAGTAGATCTCTAAAAAAAAAACGGAAGAAGAAAAATAACAAGCCGAAAAAAGATCCGGTGGGGTTCAGAGAAAAACGAGCACGGCAAAGGGGGGCATTCAGGGACTCGGCGCCCGGGAGGGAAGATGAGGAGTGAAAGAAAATTGAAACCTTTGGTGCCCTGCACGAAGGTGGGAGGTGGGCGGGAAAACAAGCTAATGTTCCTGCGGAACAGAATGAATTCTGACAAAGACGCCATAGACGAAAACGATGGTGCGAACTGTTGCACGAGGGCATGAGCAGATACGCAAAGGTTAGAGGTTAGGGGTGGGCAGGGGAATGAGGCCGGAGTGGGGTGTACCAGAGGGGATTGAGTGTGAGGGGGGGTAACGCCTCTTTGGTCCAGGTAATGAACTGCGAGATGTTAAAGAGTCGAGACGTAGCTTCAGTACGGAGGTAAAATGGGGGACAACACTAAGAGGAACCAATTGGTCTTGCGAAATTAAAAAAGACTCCGGGAAAAGAACAAGGGGTGGGGAGCAAAACACGCTATGAGAACGCGGGTGGGGAGACTTAGGGAAGGGAAAAAGCGCGAGTCAAAGTGAGGGGGGGGGGGTACACCGCCGTTGCCTGCCGAAGGCCGCTAGGCGGGTACGTTGTGTTAGGCTGAACACCTGGTGCGTGCCGGAGACAGACAGCCGGGAAGCGTGTGTAAACACTACTGGGAAATGGGGGGGGAAAGATGGTCGCGGAGGGTGCCGGGCAGGGTGGAAGAGCTGATAAGAAGGGCGTCGAAAGTTGCAAGAAAATGCCGTGTCGATAGATAGCGGTGGCAAGCAGCGAAAGCGTATGACTCAAGAGAAGGGGGGATTAACCGAAGGAAAAGTGTGGGGAGGGGGGGAGAAAAAAGGAATGGGCCGTGTCTCTTGAAGGGGGGGGGTAGCGCGTGTGGGATGTAAAGTTCGGGTGTCAGAGGCGTGATCCAGAAATAATGAAAATGGCTGGGGGAAGCCGGGAACATAGAAGAGGTGCGTGGCGATGGGAAGTTTGAGGTTTCTAAGTCGGCTCGACGGGAGGGGGAAAGAAAGGTAAAACCGGCAAAAGTGACAGGCATCTGTTGTAGGAACGTAAGCGGGGGCAGCGAGTAGATGGTGCTGGGGGGGGGGAAGGACGTGAGGACTGGGAAGACGTGTGGAAGAAAACGACCCGCTGGAATTCGGAGGATCGATAAAAGGATACGTGGGGACCGATGTAAAAAAAAAGGGCACGAACATCGAGAATAGCTACGGGACGGGGGTGCATCGACAAGGAGTCCCACGGAAACGGGGGGGAAAGATCTCAGAATGTACCCCCGGTCAAGTGGGAACCACGCGACCGGCAGGAGAGGACACAAGTGAAAAAGAGAGGGACAGACGACACAATCATGGAAAAAATACAGGAAAGGTTGGAAGGGAATGGTCCCGAGCCCGAACCAGAGGAATGAAAAGAAGAAAACGAAGATCGTGATAAGGGGAGGTGGGCAGGCGGGCCGTAGGGGGGTATGCGGTAGCATGTAATTTTGACAAAGCAGAAGGGCTGGGGAACCTTGAAAAGAGACATCTGATGCAATGTGGAGAGTTGGGGAACGAAAGGCTCGTAGGGAGTTTCTAGGTAAATACACCAAGATATAGGGGAGGGGCCGCAAGGATCTGGTGTGAGGTGTGCTCTAAAATGCTTGTTGGTGGGAAAAGGGAGGGCAAGAAAGTGGGGGAAACAAAAAAAATGAAAAAGGAAGTGCAGGTCCAAGAACAAGCAAAAGGGCGACATGGCAAGGTAAAGAGGCCGTCAATCATCTCAAAAGGGGAAATGCAACAAAAAAGCAATAAGGAGGTAAGGGGCAGTCGGTACGGGCATAGAAAAGTCAAGGAGATCAATTGTGGGTGGGGAAAGCCTAGCAACGACAAACAGGGACAGACGAAGGGGGTATCGTCTGCAAGCAGGACATGTGATCCTGTATGGGTAAGTCATGAGACTTTGTGTAAATTGGGTTCAGACTAGTGTGGAAGACGTCAACGGTAGGT
>Ga0179593_1306578_pt1 | contig 18448 bp, 20 predicted proteins | sample CZODoug2_1_08_16_FD_185931 | JGI IMG/M metagenome (GOLD analysis project Ga0179593, IMG submission 185931) | Vadose zone soil fungal communities from Angelo Coast Range Reserve, California, USA - CZODoug2_1_08_16fungal (PacBio error correction) | ecosystem: Environmental > Terrestrial > Soil >...
AAAGGGGAGTGCGACGCGGTAAAAAGGGGGACTAGAGAGAATCGTCTCTTAGAGAGCTGGGGGAAAAGTACATCAACGAGAGAATGCAGGAAAGAATATACTCACGTGGTGGAAAGAAATCGAAAAAAAGAGCGCTCCATAAGCAAGGAGGGATGCTCGGGAGCAAGGAAAGGTCTTGCAGAAGAAAAAGTCTGGAGAGCGAGGGAACGATGATAAAATGAGAAAAGCAGGAACTTTTTCACCATCGAGTTACGACATGGGGGACAAGGAAGCTCACCAAAATCGGATCTCTAACGGGGGAAAACCCGAAGAAGGAACAAGGGAAAAAATACTGGGCGTCACTACAAAACCGACAACCGGGGGTAACCCTATCGGATTGGAAAAGCATAAACAAATATACGGGAAATCACAACCGGTCTGAAGGAAGAACATTAGGAACCGGGAAAACCGCAGGGGGACAACGGAACAACTACTATGGGGAAAAAAGCCATTCGGCAAAATAAGACGAGAAAAATCAGAGAGGAGCAAAAAAAAAAACAAAAGGTCTAGGCTAGGAAAAAAAGGGGGGATCCAAAGGAGTCGCCAAGGGGGAACGATAACGTCCTAGAGTTAAACCCCAAATATCGTACAGAAAACAAAATCGGCAAGTAAAAAAATTTTCGTAGGCGACCGTTGGGGGGACCAGTACGAAAGTGGTCAACTTGGGACAAACTTAAACGGCGGCCTGTCCAAAAAAAAAACGCCACTACGATCAGAGCGATGAAGATACCAAGACCCTTAGAGATAGGTCAGCAAGATCATCCTACAATGAAAATAAATAGGGGGGGGGGGAGGGGGGTTGACCGGTGGTGGGGGGCATGACTCTCAGAATTATCAGCAACCTCAAATAGTAGAATTAGGTGACAATCATAACTCTCGACGAACAGAGCATAGTGGGGTGGTTGAGGGAGCCTGCTATCAAGTGATGGCGAAAACCCTACACCTGGGTGGGATCGTGTTCTAGATTAGCTGGTGGAATGGGCAAAGTGAGGGGGGATGGAGAAAGAGAGGAAGTACAAGCGAAAGGGGCTACTCTAGGAAAGGCTGTCAACCACGCGAATCTGCGTAACAAACTCGGACGACTCTCCGCATGGATCGCAAAACTAAATCGAGGAAGGGGGGGCAGGGGAATGTTGTCGTTCCAAAAATCCCCCTCTAGAGAGGGAAAGTCATTAATGACTGCGGGATTCCAAGGGGGGTGAAAGGGATGGTTGACTCCTCTACTAGAGGGTACAGGGAGAGCGGGGACCACCCCTCTTCTAGAAAAGCCGATGAAGAAGAATCATCAAGTTAATTGCCGCGAAAAAAAGGGAAAGTCCATTGGGATAGAAAAGGAAGGGAGGGTCTGAGGGCAAAAAGTATATCTATAAAATCTTAAGCTTCCTTGGAAAAAAAATGCGCGCCGTGTAATGCAAAGTACCCAGCGTCCACCTTGGTGGCTCGCTCGGGGTCCTCAGGAGGAGGGGGGGCGGAGGGGTCTGCGAGGACAATTTTAAATTTGGCCTGTCGGGACCGTATTGCTACAGCAGTTCCATGTAAGAGAGGGCATCAGAGTAAATCCAGAAATTCTCAGATAGTGGACGATCGTGAGCGACCAGCGAAACGAGGAATGATCATTGAATCAAAAAGAAGGTGCCATGTGGTGACTCCGGTTAATAAAAAGATGTAGGAGGTTCACGGGAATACAGGAAAGCACACGGAGGTAGTACAGTTGCTGGGGGGACAAATAAAAAAAAAAAAGAGAGGGAAGGATGAGAATGAGACACGCATCTCAGGTATCTGGCGCGGATTACTATTAATAATAAAAGGGTCATAGCTAGATGACCAAACAATCGCGACAAAAAGATGGAGACTAATATGGACATTTTTCACAAAAAAGAAAGGTCGTACCGGAATTGGGCCATCCTAACGAGGCAGAAGGAAAAAGCTGGGGCGTGCTATCAAAAAAACGCGAATCAACATAGATGAGGAAGAATCAACGGGGAGCAAATTGGAAAGACGCAGAGAAAGACCGGGTTCTCGGAGCTCTCATAAAAAAGAAATCGCGGAGAGCCGGGGCGAACCAAGAAAAACGAGAAGTCACAAGCGAGGGGTGTTCGGAAAATGCGGGGAAAACCATCTCTGGAATGAGGACCAGAAACCGGGAGGGGGACTGAGAGGGAAAGAGAAATTCACTAAAAAAAAGGGGCAAGGGAGGAAAAAAAAGGGGTTCGATGGGCGTCAAAATGAGAAACTCAAGAAAAAAAAACTGCATAACTCAAGGGGAGGGTGTAGGAATCTACCTGCGCGTAAGTGCGGTCAACGTTAAAAGGAGGGGGAAAATGGAGTGGGGTCGGTTAGTAGGGGAGCAACCCGGGGGGAATACCAAGGGACTACGTAAATAGTAACTCGCAACCTTAATAGAAGACCCTGGAAAGAAAGTAGGGGTGGCTAAACGGAAGGAGAAGGGCACAAACGGTAGAGACGAAAAAAGGACCGACCCGAGACTCTAACCTGAGCTTTCGCCAGGGGAAAACACTGGTGCTATAGGGGGAAACTACGAAACAAAGGGGAAAAAAAAGGAGGATCAATGAATCTTCAAAAAGAGGGTAGAAAAGGGGGTTGAACGGCCTTGTCAAATAGAAATGCAAAAGCAGTCGCTTGGGAAGAAAGCTACGCTGTTGGACAGAGGGCGTCCAAAAAGGAGTTGCGAAACTGGAGCCGGAAGGAGCAGAGAAAAGAAGACAAGGTTCGCGGTATACAAAATGGGAGAAACAAAAAGAAGGGAGGCGACGAGGCAAACGAAAAATAAATCCGCAGGGGGGAAGGATACCACGGGGATAGTTGGCTTTCCTCAAGAGAGGAAGGGCGTGGAGAGCCGGGCTGTCATGGGCGCTATTCCCTCGCTGGAGGGGGACGTTGAGGAAAAGGGAGGCGTGTCTAGGGCGGGGGGGGGGCTGAGAGATCCCTTAAAAAGGCTATCTCGGCGGGGAGGAGGCCGGAGGGGCGAATGCATGTATGGGTCCTTGAAGGAGGGGATCCGGAGAAGGTCCGGGGGGGTCTGCGGGGTTGATTCTGTTAAAGTCTAACCTCTTGAGAATCAGAAGTAGGGGTGGGAGGTGTAGAAAGGCGTCTCCGGCGGCGTGCGCGATCTGAGGAGGGACATAGCGGCGAGGGGGAGTCCTGTAAAGGGAAATCCTCTCTCTAACGGATGGGGGGGGGCCCAGAATCCTGGATATACATACTCTCGAGATCGAAGGGACACGAAAGGGTAGGATCTTCCGTGTAAAAGAATATTCATAGGGCCGTTTTCAGAGAGGAAGGAGATCCACGAAACGTAAAAGAAGGAAGTGCAGGGGACAGACAAGGGGAAAAGGCCAAAATGTGGGAGAAAGGAACCAGCGACAAACAAATTTAGCCGGAACTTGCGAGCAAGTCTTCTAACCCGACACAACTCTTGTTAGTAGGAAAAAAAAGAAAAAACGAATCATCGAGCACTCAAGATGGGAAGGTCGTCCTGCTGGTAAACAGGAAGCTTTGGTGTAGGAAAAAGGAGGCAAAGAAGGGATGGCTCGATAATCATCATGAACGAATCGTGACCGCTGGCGACTTGGGGAATTCTGCGAGTGGAAAGAGAATTCTCAACCTCAGTAAAAAAGCGGCCGGAGGTACACGGCGACGCGAAACCGCAATCATGAAGGGGGCTTTCTGGGGGAATAAAGGCCATGAGGCATGGAGGGGCGAGAACGAAAGGGAAGAGATGGGAGACAGAGGGAGGTGAGGAAGACTGGGGGTAGGGCGTGGAGGGAGGGGAGAAGGGGGGGGTGGGGGCAGCCATAAAGAGAGGTAGGAGTACGAGAGGCGGTGGAGGGGGAGTGGGGGAAAAGAGAACTAGAAAAGGGAAAGCGTGAGAGTAGTAGTTGGGCAGAGAAAAATAAGGAGGGGGGGAGGTGGTGGATAAGAAGGCGGAGTGGTAGGAACCGCGTGCGTGGGGAAGGGGGGTGGGACGAAGGAGTAAGCAAAGAAGAAGAGGAGAGGAGTACAGGCTTCTGACAGGAAGGAAGGTTAAAGGCCAAGTTACTCGAGATCATGACAGTCCTTCATAGTGGGAGGGTTGCACGAAGCTTGTCTCTACGAGGGGGGGAAAAAGACGGTGGAAGAGGGGTAAGGGAAAATAAAAAAGGATAGCTCGCAGCTAAAACGCGAGGCTTTCGGCATCCTAGATCTTCTCTAAGAGTTGCGCGCGGCCCCAGGCAATGAAAAAAAAAGAGGCGAAGGGGGAGAGGTTGACTGGAAAGAACTCGTCTGAACCAGAAGACTCTAGTCCGCACCTCTCCGAAGACTTCAGAGAAAAGAAAAAAATTAGCTCTGGATTTTCTGCAGCTAGATCGAGCTTCAGAAATCACTACCAAGAGAGGGGAGGGGAAACGTCGGCCGGGGGGCAGCAGAGAACAAAAGAAAGGAAAGAATAGGCTGCAGAAAGGGAGGTTGGATCCCTTAGGACTCAGGGAATTCAAAAGAGGAGGCGAAAATAATCACATGAGGGTGAGGTCCGAGTGTCTATAGTAGAGGAGAAAACGAGGTGCGCCATCATGAGAAAAATCACCTTCTTTACTGTCATGTGAAAACACATACCCTCAAAGGAGCAGCACCCGGACAAAAAGCGTCCACTAAAAAAACCGTTCTAGAAGACAGGTCGGAAGCAGCCTCTACGCCCACAGCAACTATAACACAAAAAAAAAAAAAAACAAAAAAACCTGGCGCTCGCGAATAAGTTCATCCACTTTGCACTACGCTCATCACCTCAACTGGGGGAAGGAAAGGGAAACGGTCGAGAAAAGAAAACAGGTATAAAATTTACCGAGAAAAGGAGAACAAACGCTGCCGAATGAAAAAAAAGTTGGTGCGCGATAACACCCCCCAGGGAAGAGTCAACTTCAAGGCCTTCTCTCCTTGAGGAATTGGAAAAAAAAGCAAAACAGATTATAGGAAAAATGCAGCTGCCGCCAGAAGGGGGGGAAGGGAAACTAAAAATAGCTACGGAAAGGTTTGAAAGGGAAGAGGATAAAGGATCGCGCCTGGGGAGAGTCAAGGGGTTGGTTGGTGGGGAAAAGGGAGCTGGTTAGAGAAAAAAAAGGAAGGTTGCTGGCTAGAATGGAACGGCCTAAGCATTGCTCTGCGGGAAAAAGAGAAAAAGGATCAACACCCGGCAGTCTGGGGCTATGAACTCGATCATGGATAAAAATGATCCTGGTCGCTCGGAGTCAAACACAAAAGAAAAAACCCTAGAGGAGTATCTCTTCAGGGAGGAGGAGCAAAATCGGGGATGACCTACGCCTGAAAGAAGAAGAGGACCAGATGTGGGGGCGCTGAGGGAGGAAAAAAGGTAGAGGAAAAACGACCCTTCTTTCCTGAGCTAAGAGCCAAGCCAACGTCCTTGGTACCGAGTGGAGTTAACTTTCTGCTTTTTGGGGAGAGCAAATCGCAGAAAAGGGAAAACTTACAAGGAACTCAAGCCAGATCCCATAGAGGGAGAAGAGGGGAGGGAGAGAAAGGAGGAGCCTGAGATCGTCTCAACAACAACGGGGTGGTGAGGATCGCGCCCCGTTGGATCACTAAATCGAGGAAAATCGGTTCTACCAGAGAGGAAGTGGCGGGAGATCAGTTTCACGCCAAAAAATGGGGGCGGAGAAAAACCGCAGCCATTGAACGCCACTGCAAGAAAGGGTGGGGACGTCGAGTACGTTCAGAAATGGAGGGTCGGGGAAGAGAAGCGCGAACGGAATTAACTATTCTTTGAGAAGACCAGCGAGTACGAGGAAGAAGGGGACAGGACGAAGCCGAAGAGAAAAAAACTCCTCAAGGAAACCGTCGGAGAAACTATAGGCGTAATGAAAGAAAGGAGGTGGTTACGGCCCGAGCAAAATATCAATCCGATAAACAGGCGCCAACGCTAATTTTCAAAAGAGCTGGGGCCGGGAAGGGAGGACCCGCGGTCGGGCCGGAAGGATCAAACTGCAAGTGGTCCAATTAAAAAGCCCTTGGGACCCAAAACCATTAGCGGCTCAAAAATGCGGAGAAAAAGAAACAGGACATCAAACTCGGAACTTCAGGCATATAAAATCGGAGAATGGACACCGGCTTGGCCCCGGAGGGGGGAGAAAGCTAACGGAGATTGGGGGGGGAGTGGTGACTCCATCATGAGGAAGAAAGCCTTGCCAGCGGCCGGTGGTGGGTTTCGAAGGAAAACCCTATGGGAGGAGGGAGTTGTGGGTGAACTAGATTCGCTTTCAAAAAGGAGGGAGGACTGGCCGAGAAAGGTGGAGTGCTGTTCGGTGGTAGACCGTCGGCACTTTTCTGACCCTTCTGCTCTATTTCGGGGGGCCCAGTTGTCTCCGGGGGGATGTGGAGTCAGAAAAAACTCTGGAATAGACTCGTCTCTAGAGAAAAGAAGGGGGTTGTACGCTGTGGGCATATTGCGGAAAGGGTTTAAAAAAAGATACCCGTCCTGCACTTGGTCTGGGGAGCCTTAGAACCCAGATTGGGGGGGACGGGTACTCGCGGCGACTTCCGAAAAAAACCGAGGGGGAAGGTACGGAAGCCGTTATGTTGGAAGAGCAATATTTCATGGAGGGCGGAAAAAAACTATTCTTTTTATGAACGATCTTTCACTTTTTGGAGGGAAAATGAGTAAGAAAGGAGGAAAAGGAAATTTTCGAGTGGAGGTCGATGAATCGGCCGAGCGAACGAGAATCAATTCTATCTGACGTCCTCCGAGAGGGTATTCAGGATCTTATAAGAGAGATCTTGCAAACGACTGTGGAAAAAAGAGTCGTGAAAAACCCTATCACGGTACAACTCCTGCAACTCGGCAACAGAAGAGGAGAGAGCCTGGGAAGACAAGAAAAATCTCTATACAGAGGGGAGATTCAATCAGGCTAATGGGGGGCAGAGGATACTGTTGGGGAGGTAGGATAACCGCTACCGGACAGGAATCCTACTCCTCCAAAACGGAGAAAAGCACCAGAATTCTATAACATCAAAGATCTCTTGCAAACCTGAAACTACTCCTGGAAGGGAAGTGAAGAGAGAGCCTGATCAATCTAATGGAAAAATTATCACTACCTAGGAGTAGTTAAGAGAAAGAGAAACAACGCCCACCTGGCGCAAGGGCCGAGAGGGAAGTTGGGGAGATTCTACTTTTTATTCGAAGAACTCTCCTCGAAGGAGATCGGATGGCTCGAGGGTCGAAAGTCAACGTAGTACGGGGGAGAAAGAAGTCGTAGTAAAGAGACTTGGGGGAAAATCTTGAGTCACATGGGGGACTATCGGAGGAGCAGACAGTAAAAAATCACAAAAAGAGGACTGACGCGTGCAGGCAGCTGTCCTTACTAGCTAGAAATTATTCTTTTTTAAAGTACTCCACGAAAGACGGAGGGTACGGGAGGGGGTGGAGCACGGTAAAGGAGAAATGGGGGGGGGGAAGCTGGTAGGAAGCGATAAAGTTTAAAGCAAGGGAAGAGGGGGGGGTGCCCCGGAACATGGACTTATGAAAACGTCCGGGGAAAGGTGAAGGGTTCAAAAAGGGATATGAAGAGACCCGGACGAGAACGAAAAAGTGCTTGCTCTTTGCGGGGAAAATTTATAGATAGGAAGAAGACGTATGAAATACGGCGGAGCTGCGCGCCGGATCGGATCAAAATTCAAGGAGAAAAAGACTCTAGCTCTGCAACAGCGAGGGGGGGGATGTAAAAGCCTCCTGATACGCAAGAGGAAACTCTTTCAACCCGCCTTGGAATCCTATTTCCGCCGCCCGCCGCACCCCAGCCCAAACTGGACTATAAGAGAAAAGGAAACGGAGAAAGAACGACAAGAAGGCTAGAAAAGCAGAGAACTCATAACGAAGGATATCTCAACAAAGAAGTAATCAGCAAACTCAACGCAAAAGAGAAAGCCAGAAGTAAAAGAAAAAAGATCGACGTACACACAGCAAAAGTATCACTCTGCCTACTACGAAAGTCGGAGGGAAACTGGCCTTAGAGAGAAGAAGCCACGGACGTGGTTATCCTTCAGAGATGATCGTGGCAGGACTCGGGAAGACCCTCTGGGGGGTTTTTTTTTTGGGGGGGAAAGGCGGACCGAAGAAGCGTGGCGTCGAAGTAAAAATAAAATCCCTACGCTCCAGTGCGCTACATCATCAAAAAAGGTGGGTTGACGTAAGCCGCCCAAAGGTGGAACCATCTACTGCGTTATAGAGTGGGGGGGCCAAGTCAAGGGGGAAAACCAGTGAGAAAATTCTTGGGGGGAGGAAGATTCGGATGACTAACCTTGGGGGATAGGAGTGGACAGTCGCTGAGAGAGTCAAAGAAAAAGGGTGTCGGCGCAAGGGGGGACTCGCGTCAGCGCAGTTCCTTGCTTTCTTTAGAGACTATCCGGGGAACTTCCTTGGAAGCGCGAAGCTCGAACAGCCCCTAGTATTAGGGAAAGGGAGACGGCTAGTAAAAAATTTGTAAATATTACGGTTTAACCTATGCCTATGAGGTTAGTTTCCCTACAGACGACCTACTAAAGATGAGAGAGCCACAGAATGGTAGAGACATGCAAGTAAGACTAATAGATAAGAAAAAAGACGGGGAGTTTGCGGGCAAGTTCGTTTTCGGGAGGGAAGAATGCAAGGGGAAAGGGGGGGAATGCCGAAAAAAGGCGGGGTCCCTAAAATGGCCCGTTGAGGGGCCAGTGTGCTATGAAAAAATATTCAAACCAACTTGTCGTCTAGAGAGGACGATATTGGAAACAGTCGAAAAAAACGCAGAAAAGCTTATTTTTTCAATTCCTGCGTGGAAGGGGTATAATAAATCTAGACTCTAGATTCGGACGCGAGAGGAAAGGAATCACCACGTCTGACGGGGGAGAGGGAGAAAAAAAAGGGAGAGACTCCGTTGAGGGACTCCCAACTTTCGAGGGAAAAATCGAGATGGGGATTTATGGCGGTGCAGCACAAAGAGGGTAATAGGAGAGGCAGATGAAAAAGGAAAGGTGAAGACAGGGTTTATTTTGTCAACCTCAGGGTAGTATTCACTCTTGAGAGAAGAGAGGGGTCAGGTACGTTGGGGGGGGGGGAAAGGAGATGACTTCAGGAGGATAGGAAAGATCGAGAGACTTATGGGGGGAAAGTATCTACAAACGGCTTGGGGGGGAAGGGCGGGAAAACAAGGGAAACCGGGGGAACAGACAACCAAAAGTCCGAGTGCGGGCCTTCTGTCAACATCAATTCCCTCAGCTGAAAGAGAGAGTAAGCCAATAGTTGAGAAAAAAGGAGAAAAGCTTGCCGGACGTGGAAGAGAAATATGAAGAGCGAAAAAGCTAGCCAGAGAAGGCGTTGGGTAGAAGGCTTAACCTAGGTCGGGGGGGGGGAAAGGGGGAAAGGAGGGCAATACCAAAAGGAGGAAAGGCTCGCCGCCATCTCCAAGACCGAGGAAAGAAGGGGAGCTGGAAGAAAGAGAAGTTTCGGCAGAAGGAGTTACACTCTTGGCAAAAAAGCGTAAGAGATAGATCGCGGAGGGGAAAAACGATCAGACGCGTTGCTAAAAGTAAAAAGAAGGGAGCTCGTGCTTTTTCGAGACATTCCATGTGGAGGAAAAATCGGATTGCATCTTAAAGGGAGGGAAGACGGGGTGAGCTGACATCGCCGAGGCAGGACCATTGCAGCCAGTCAAAAGCAAGTCCCCCCCCCCCCCCCATCTCAAACCGGAAGGGAGCATCAAACCATCAAGGGAAGACCGGATTGGTGGAAGCAAAAAACTCACCCTACGACGAAGGGTATGTGCGAGAAAGGGACTGGAGCGACGAAAGGCGGTTGTAGTGACTCGTCAGGGAGGATGGAGAAGGGACTTCGACAAACGTCTTACTGGTCACCGAGGAGATGGTGGAGAAACTTATAAACAGCCTTCAAGGGCAATGACATCATCAAAGAAGAAGTCCAGACACAACAGTGGGAAGGGGGGGAGTCCAACGAAAGATCAAGAAAAACAACGAATGCGGAGGGAGTGATCGCTTCTTCTTTGGAGAAATAGAGGGAACAGGGGGAAGCAGCAGTGGCAGAATATGGTTTGAGGTCTCGAAATGGAGGAGACAATCAAACAAAGGGCAAAAACCTAAAACCATTTGAGGGAGGAAAGAGAGCGGATTAGTACGTGGGGCTGACGTCTAAAACGAGAGCGCCCGTAGTTGGCGAGAAATCCAAATAAAAAAAGCATTCGGAGAACTCTGGGGGCCTGGCCTCCGCCTTGGTCCAGGAGGCCAATAACATCGTGATTGCTCAAGGGTCAAATCACACACCAGTGAGCCGAGCCGACCAGTACTCAATCACGAAGAGATGTGCACAGAGGGGGGTAAACGCCTCTTGTCAAGTTCGCCGGTACTGGCTCTACTTATAGGGGGGGTTTCGATCCTGGGTTCATAAAATAAAGAAGGGTGGGGGTTTTTTGGTTTCGGGAGAAATCAGGAGGGAGTGTTCTTTGGTATTCATACATATAGGGAGGAGGGGGAACATCCAAAGGAGGGTTGGAAAGTGGGCACGCGTTAAGGTGCAGTTCAATTTAAGGAACGACAAAGGTTGTGGGTCCAGTTAGGGGGTAGGGAAGGTAGGAAAAGAAAAGTTAAAAGGATTAGCGGCACCGAAAATGAGGGGTCAATTGGGAATTCTTATGAGGGGTGGGGGATGGGCAAACATAGGATGGAATTGCGAAGAGGAGGGGAACCTCGTCGGATCAGCTGGGGGGTAGAAAAAAGGGGTCGATTAGACTACGGCTACGGGAGGAAGGCGTTTGGGGTAGAGCCAGACGTTCGGAAGGGGCACCTTTACCAGAAAGCGTGCGGGGGCTCAGGTGCATACCAAAGACGGCTGACGTGGATCTCTCCCCTTGGGGTTCAAAAAGTGCTTTCACCGTGCCAAAGGTTCTTCAAGCCAGTTTCCCTCAGTACTCAGAGGGAATGTAAATCACAAGCGATGATCCCGCGCTAGGGATGGGAAATCCGCGGACCCATGGAAATATCAAATTACGAAACCAGGGACTCGTGATCAGATCAAACAACAACAACGTAGGGAAAGGAGGAGAAATGACCCTTTTAGGGGATGGAGCGGACATGGGTCAGCGAAACAACATCGCGGATGATCGCTTTTGAGCATCCATAGAGAAAGAAAAGAGGGAAGGCTTTATAAGTTGTCCAAGGGGGTAAGCACATCGCGACCACAATCTAACGAGAGCCCTACGCCGGATGTATCATCGTCTACTAAGAAAGGAAGTGAAGCAGCAAGTCATCAGGTGGGGGGAACGGACGTAACGCAAAGACTACTCATCGAACATGTGGGGGATGACAACCGAGTGGAGAAAGAGGGGTCCCTCAGCACCTAGCAAGAAGGAAGAGATTACGCTAATGAAGGACAAAAAAAATAGGAAACATGCCCAAGCCTGGGAAGGTGGTCAATCCCACCCTACAACGGAAAACCTATCTTCGTTGACTAAAATCCAGGCCTAACCTGGAATAAAGAGGGGGAGTCGTCATCCCTTGACGGAACCGAAAACGCAAGTTAAAAACACAAAAAGAGACAAGATGGGGAGTCACGCACTTTCGAAAAACAAAGGAAATAAAGAGGAACTGCAGAAAAAAAAAAGGAAGACTGAGGCAAAATGACAGACGAGAAAAAAAGAAATAACTTCGAGGAAAGAAGTGAAAAAAAGGACATGTGGGAAAAAAAAAGAGCGTACGCGAGGAGACATGGGGGGGGTGGGGGGGTGGGGTTGGTGGGGGGGGGGGGGTGGGGAATTTGCAGGTGGAACTTTGTGACAAAGTCGGGGAGCAAAGCGTGTTCTTGTAAAACAGTAAAACCGAGAATTAATACCAAGAAGACAAAGATCCGATCGGGGGGAGGGAAGAGATAAATGGTCTTCCTCTGGGGAGGAAGCACCATCAGAGCCTAAAAATCGAAGACCCAATTGGTCGAGGGGTTGACCGGTTTTGTGTCATGGGGGGGGGAAAGTAAGGAAGGGAAGGAACAGGCCATACTCATACAGTCGAGGGGACCAGGGGAAATTATAATAGAATCAAGCCGATACAGCCTAAGTTTTGTTGGGACTTGGAGCAGTAATTTCGGGGGAGACGGGGGGGAGAACCCGAAAAAAATTTTTATGACTATATTCGGCGTGATGAAAAAACGGGCGTTCAGAGGAAGAAGAGGGCCAAGCAGGGGTGGACAAGACGGCTTGTAACGCGGAGAAGGTTCGACTAAGAGCTACTCGAAGTAAGATCCAAAAAGGAGGGAGCGCGCTACGTCCTCCCCTCGACGTGGGCAGGAGGGGGAGAGGAACGTTTGCAGGGGCCAAAATCCGAACGGAAATCAGGAAATAGCACTCCAGGGAGTGATTCCGTAAAGGGGTTATTGGGGGAGCAATGGGGCAGAGGAGTCAAGGCGACAAGGAACCCGCTAAAGAAGTGCAAAGAGGAAGAAGAGCCAATGGAATGGCGCGAAAAATCATAGAGGGAAAGCGAAGGGATTCTCAAGGAGGGTAGGATGCCGGAACCTACTTCGATCTAGGGCTTTAAAGAAGGAAACCTGATCGCCGGTTTGCACCCTGAAGGAGGGCAAACCTGACGAAAAGGTGAGCTCTCTCCCGAGTTGAAGTAATATGAGGGGGCAGGCGGACTCTGGAAGGGGAACATTTTTTCCGGAGGTGAATGGGTAAAAAAACGTTCCGGGAAGAAGGAAAAGTTCAAGCTGCAAAAAAAAGATCGGAGGAGCTGGGGGACGAGTCAGCGATCATAACAACTTTGGGGGGGGTCAGCAAGCTATGAGTTGATAAAGGGTAGAACAAGAAATCTGGGGTTGAATACGGACTTATTTCCAGAGAGGGTCAGTATCCTGTAAGCCATTGAAACAACTAGGACAGTTTTATAAATTCCCTTGGCCACAGAAAAAAAAGAGGGAGGGGGGGGGACCCCCCCCGGGCGGAGTCATATACAAAGAAAGAGAGGGAGAGGAAATTCAGACCGAAGCATCTCATATACCAAAAAATAGACTACCGGGAAGCCGCGCGTCTAAATTCTCGACAGGGCTGGGGACCACAATCAAAACAGAGAGGATTTCATAGCAAGGGACAAGATGAACATCCTCGGAGGAGATCCCAAACTCCGGAAATCTCATATGAAAAGGCAAATAAAAAAAACGGAGGACCCAAATAAGGGGGAACGACGCAGAAGAAAAAACGTTTGCGGGAGCAAGAGGAAGATCGGAGAGGGAGAAAGGGTCGCTACCTCAAGAAAACCGCCAGGAAAATTCCATGTCTAAAAGATGAGGGGGTTTGCGGAGAACTAGAAATATCGAGAGAGGAGAACCAACTTCTTGTCCAATGGGAAAGAAGAGAAAATGCAACGGCAAAGGTTCAGAGAAAGGCGCTCCAGCTACAGGGGGGGAGTGACCGTGTCCCGGGGGGGGTCAAATGAAAGGACGAAGAAAAAGCCAGGAAAGCTCCGTTAACTTTTGTAGAGAAAGGGGGGGGGAGCTTAATGAAACAGGGGGCGGGAGAAGGGCAAAATAAAATATTAGTGTGTTCCCTGATAGTAGGGACAATAAATGGGGATAAAGACGACCGTAAAAGAAAAGCAAAAGGAGATCCGGAAGCCCGTCCATAATAATATGTTGCGATATCGGGGGGAGGAAGGGACGGAAGTGAAAACGCACGACGCAATAAAAATACGAAGAACTTAGCGGGCAACAACCGGGGAGGGGCGATCGCATTAAAGAAGTTAACAACCAATTGCAAATGGTCTTCTTAAGTGATATTCACTCCAGAAAGAAACCTGGGGGATCAAGCTTGGTGGAAGAAAAAATGGGCAACGGAGATAAGAAGTCGGGGATAATCTCGCATGGCGGCGGATAAAAAAAAGGGGATTAGTGGGAGAAAATCTGAGGTCATAGAAAGGAGGCCGGCGCGCACACGGCGGATCTGTGCAAAAACCCTAACGCGGGAAGAGCAAAGATCCGCCGGGAAGGATACACGAGAGTGGAGAAAATGAGCTCGCCGTTCGTTACAGCCGAGATGAGACGGGAAAAGAGCTCGAGGGGAGTTTTAATTCTAAGTTTGGAGGAGGGGGAAATGGACTGGCAATGTAGGGGGGATGATGAAGAGCATCAAACTGAGCGCTGAGGGGAGGATCCTCGGGCGACGAGCAAATGTATTAGGAGAGACCTTGATCAGCGTAGCTATAAGGGGGGGGGGGTTTGGTTTGTAAGACGGGGGTCGCAGTTTTCAAGAACCTCGGCGAGAAAAGAAACGGCGGACAATTATATGTGCTGAGACGGAAGGACCTCGATAGCGTGAGCAGACGGGAGGAAAAAGGGAAATGACAGGAAGCCGCAGAAGGTGCTCAGTGGACGTGGAAACATAGAGGCGGAAGATCGAACGGGAACAACCAAAAAACTCCCCACATGAGAGAAGGAGGGGAGACGTGGGTTCCGAGCTATGCGGGCACGATTAATTAGCACCGGCATCCCGAAAGGCAAAATCAATTATCACTGGAACGCATTCTTTAGAGGTCAACGAGACCGGTTTCTCTCCACACAAAGGGGTAAGAGCTTACGATAAGCGCTGCGAAACATAAAAAAGCTGAGTAAAAAAAACTTAAAAAGGCCGACGAGCACACGACTAAGACACAGATGTAAGTGCTTTAAAAAGGAACGATGAACCTTAATAGGTTGGGAAAAAGAAACGTAGGTTCAAAAGACGATAGAGGGAACGGGCGCAGGGCGCCAAAGTTCCAGACGCCGGCTTGGAGACTGAGGAGTTTACTACGGAGGAAGACCCTCGCTAAAGACAAAAGGCGATCGAGAAGGGAAGTGAGGGATACGACGTAGGGAACTCTAACCGAGCAGGGATCTTCAATGAGAGGTTGCTGTCTGTGAAAGCTCGCCTGGAAAGATCCGTACGCGCTTGAGATAATTCTCAGATGGTAGATTACCGGGGGGGGGGGGGTGGGGGGGGGGGGGGGGGGGGGGGGGGGGGGGGGGGGGGGGGGGGGGGGGGGGGGGTGGGGGGGGGGGGGGGGGGTGGTGTGGGGGGGAGTAGAGAGCTCAGCTTCAACAGAGCGCGAATTTGGAAAGAGCTCGGGGGGTATAATCTGTTAAGGGGGAATGGAGGGTGACTTAGAAAAAAAAAGTCGCGCAAAAAAAGGATCTCTAGAGAAACGAGTAGGAGTGGCTGGCCTCCTCGGAAAGACTAGTATGTTTCAGAGAGGACCCGAGCGAGTACTCTCTAAGGGCGGCGCCGCTAAAACGTGTAATCTTGTCGCTTATGGGAGAAGAAGGAGGAAGAGAAAAGCGTCAAGCAGAACAGTTCTAGAAAAAAAACACAACCCCCCCCCCCAACCAAACCCGCTCCTCTTCGCTAAGTCTCCTCTGGAAGAGGCGAGATAGAGAAAATAAAGGATTAGTTATTCCTTATCGGTCAGAGGGTCAAAGAAGAGCCAAAGAAACACGTGCCCTAGCCTTCAAGAATCGGCGAAAATAAGAGGAAAAGGTGCAACAATAACGGCGGCTACTGGCCGGGGGCAAAATTCGATAACAGTTTCTTGGTGCTCCGAGGGGGTACAATCAGACGCGAGTACAGCAATAACTCCAAAAGCTACCCGCAGCAGGGAAGGGAAGGCGGAACAGCAACGAGCGCCCGAGACACAAAATGAACCCGCAGAAAAAAACTGGAAGCCGAACAGGTCGCCGAAGAAAGGACTCCCAACATCCACAAGAACCGGTCAGGAGACGAGCAAGCCGTGCAGCAAGGGAAACCGAGTCAAAAAGAACTAACGGAAAGGAAGTATGAAAATCCCATGGTAACGTGAAGGAGAATCATGCGTCAAACATAAGGACTTCCCCATAGGGGAAGTATATAACCCCCACGGGCCCGGTCCTCCTTCGGAGCATAATGATGGGATCAAAAAACAAACAGTCCGGAGGGAAAGGCCCCTTGCAGCGGCAGCAGGCAGAAGGTTGGTCAAGTTTACTCGCGAAAAGAGACTACGGAGAAGTGGTGGAAGGAAGGTTTGTCTACTCAGAGACTTGACTTTAAGATCAACGGTTTCTTATTATCGTTTATTAAACCTTAAGGTGAAGAGAGGGATTGCCAGCAGACAAGGGAAAAAATCAATCTCGAAAAATCAGAAGGTCAGAACCCCGCCTTCAGGGGGGTGGGCGATTTTCTCGTCATGAGAAGCTTTGATCCTGGGAGCTCAGGGAAGGAAAACAGAATTCGTCCTCACCAGATCTGGCGGGGAAAGAGAGGGGGGAAGGGGAAGGAGATGATTGAAACTCGACAAAGGAAAGACGCCGAACCAGGTAGGGACCGTACGTACAAGTGGAATTCTCCACTCCTCATGTGCGTGAGATGCTTCTCAGAAACGAAATAGGAGATAATACTAACCTACTAACCCCTAGGGAGTAAAGGGGGAGGAGGGGGTTTTGCAGCCAGTTTTCTAAAAGGTAAGAACCGGGAAAAGTCAGAAGTCCTCGCGAGGTCGACAATCTTCGAACTCTTTTAGTTTCACCTCATTGACTGCAGGGTAGAGACTCTCAAAAAAAATATTATAAGGAAAATAGAGAAACCGAGGGGTGAATAAAGGACCGGCTGGAGCAAAAGAGAGACTGCTTGGAGGCAGGAGTTAGTCCCTGTTCGAAAAAGGGAGGCTGATAAACCCCCGCAGAAATTTTTTTGGGGTTTTTTGTTTGTGGACAAAAAAGATAAGGAAGGGGGGAGTGAGACTAGGGAAGGAGGAGGGCTTTTCCTAGCAGAGGGCGGGAAGAAGCGAGGCGTGGGAGACAGAAAAGTAGAAATGAGTTTCGTCGGCCTTTTTGCAGAAAACTAAGTCTCAATCACTCAACCCGGCCTCGAGAAAAGCAGATCTCGAGGGAGAGACCGTGGGGTCTTCAAAAAGATCAAAAGGAGAAGGAGAACGTCTCCCACATGGAAATGTCGCGAGGAGATGCAAGGAGAAGAAAGGGGAGGCCAAGGCTTGTCTGACGGTTTCATCGAATCCAAACCTCAATTTTGAGACCAGCGCCAGTGGGAAACAAAAAAAAAATCTAGAGGGAAAAAAAAAAGACCAATCTAACGGATGGAGTATCCTTGGTAAATGAATAAATGGGACCAGGAGGGGGTCCGTGCGCCCGAGCTTTTAAGGGGCCATCTACGAAGGGTTTGAAAATTTGGTTACAAAGGAAAAAGAGGGAAAAAGACGAAGGCGGCAAGGTGCATCGTACCAAGTTGGGTTGGTGAAGCACAACATTTTTTGGGGGTCTTCATCCTTTGGGTGACCTCGATTAGATAAAAGTTCACCCGTCTTCAATGGAGGGGGGAATCGACGGGGGAAGGAGGATTGGGGGATGGGCGTGATAGTCGTCGAAAGGGAGGGGGTAACGTCAGGGAGCACTCAAAATGTTCTCAAAGGGGGGATGTGGGGCAGAGAGTTGAGGGATGACCGGCTCGACTGGAAAGGGGAGCTTGTGTTCTCGTTGGCGCTCGGAGGAGGGGAAAAATAGGAAGGACCCTGCCGGTGCGGGAGGGGACCGAGTTCTGCTCTTTTCGCGGGAGCCTCTTTCTATTACCTCAGGAAGCAAACAAAAAGGAGATCCAGAGGTGAGAGAAAAGTTATTTTTCCGACAGATTCAGGCGCACCAAAAGAACGGAAGAAGGCTCTTGCACTTTTTGTGTCTATACCGAATTGGCAAACATTCTTATCAGGGAAATAAGCTCATACTTGTAGGCCTGGGGAAAACCTTGGAGTCTCGAAGAGAGGGGAAAAGCTCAGAGCAGGAGGCAGCCAGCGCCAAAACGAGAGGATCAGGTATTCGGATAGGAGATCTGATCTGCCGACTGTCGGAGCAAACTTAAAAAAACTAACTTCAAATCCTTCTCCCTCAGAAGAGACTGTCTTCGAGAAGGGGGGAAAAGAAAAAGAAGCAAATATTTAGTAATGGAAAAAAAAGAAAGGTCTGTGTAGTGATACGGTTTATGACGAAAGCATAAAAAGCCTACGCTCCACTAAACTCCTTGAACCCCTATTAACATCCCGAGAGAAGTGCAACCGCAAAAGGAGGGAAGGCAATAAGATCGAAGAGAAAAGGGGGCGACCCTCATTTTCGAAAAGGGTGAAGAAAGGACAAGCGCCGCGTATCGATCGTGAGGAGTATACTCAAGAAAGAACCAACTGGCATTCAACGCCTTCTCTTCCTTTAAGTAGACGTTGTGGGAGTGAATGCCCTCCCTCTATAGAAGGGAAAAGAACTGCGGGCTCTCGGTCGAACGCAAAAGTGAAGAAAAAGGGGAAAGCCGGATGCGCGAGCTCTCTTAAGCTATATTCTTATCAAAATTAAAGGGGGGTCCAA
>Ga0179593_1419005_pt1 | contig 18448 bp, 24 predicted proteins | sample CZODoug2_1_08_16_FD_185931 | JGI IMG/M metagenome (GOLD analysis project Ga0179593, IMG submission 185931) | Vadose zone soil fungal communities from Angelo Coast Range Reserve, California, USA - CZODoug2_1_08_16fungal (PacBio error correction) | ecosystem: Environmental > Terrestrial > Soil >...
AAATAAAAAAATCCAACAGGGGGAAGGAACTAAGAAAACAACGCGAAGCCGCATGGGGTCTCATCTTGTCGTGCTGTGAATCTTACCATGGGGACCCAAACAGCGACGGAGGGAGGGCAAGCAGGGTAGACTAGCCTTAGCCCGGGTGACTCTGGGAAAAGAGGTTAGGCATGCAACTAGGGGTAACAGCGGCGGAAACGAAACATAGCAGCCCGATGAAGCAATAAGGGGAGAGAACGGTAAAAAGAGTGGCCAAGGCAGGAACATGGAGGACGACCGCGGGGTCCCCCGGTAAACGAAACAAAGAAAAAGGAGGAACCAAAAATCGGTACCGGGAAGGGTAACTGCCAGAGGGTGATCAAGAAAAAGCGCGCCGATAGGGCGTGCTAAGAAGCTTAAAAACGATACCGAACCAAGTCAGAAAAAAAAAGATCCGGTGTTCCCGCTCTGCAATACAGGGGGAAGGGGGTCGGAAAAAGCAGGCAATCGGGGGGTGGGTTACTGGACGCGGGACTAGGTTAATTATGGACAATGACGAAAGCGTCATGCAACCACGACAAGACGTTGCGCAGCTGGGGGCTAAGGAACTTTACAATAATAAGGAAGCACAAGAGGGCGATCCGATAAGCTAAAAAACAAAGAAAAATTCTGAGGATGCCAAACGGGGAGAGAGGAGCAGTCGAAAGGCAAAAAGAGCAGGACATGCAGAAGGGGACGACCACGAAAAGGGCTTAGGGAAGAGGGAGGGGGGGGAAAGTGAAAAGAAGCTAGGGAAGAGTGGAAAGACTAAAAATGGGACGTGGGGTGGAAAAGGACGGAATCAGCGGGACCGATACCGAGCCCGGACTGACAGGTGATGGAGACAAAAAAGACGTTCAGAAGGAAGCCAGTGCTAGGAAAAATCATAAAAAGGAGAGGGCTCTCCAGTCGAAAAGCATGAGGGGTATACCAAGGGGTGGGGCAATCACGGGAGAACGTCTACGAAGAATGAAAGATCAAATGGACAGGGGACTTCAGGGAGGAGAGGAAAATCTACGACTAGATCACCAAAACGCGTCGAAGCTTTCCTAAACCCTGAGCCGGGATACTGGGAGGAAGGGGGGGGAGAGTAAAATCTGCAAAAAAGTAAGAACTGACGGGGAAGGAGGTTGAAAAGGGGACGAACGAAGAGGCTCTGAGAAAAGGCCAGAAAATTCCAAAGAGAACACCGGGGAAAGCCTATTCTTCCGAGGACCCGTCGATAAGAGATCTGAAAGACGGGATTAGCGCATCCGAAAATGAGAGGACCAAGGGGTAAACAAGGACTCGCGGAAGCTGGGATTGGAAATAAAACGCACCGGAGAGGCTGAGGCGAGAGGCTGCACAGAAATAACGGGACACAAGGTTTGGGGGAGAGTGTTACCTAAAAATCGGGACAGGACGCAGATAAATGGTATCACTAGGTTTTAGCAACGGCAAGGGGGGGGAGGGTAAAGGAAAATCAAACCAAAAAAAAAAAAAAAGGAAAAAAAAGTACAAAAAAAAAAAAAAAAAAAAAAATCGACTGAGAAGTAAGGCGCACTCCAGACTGGAAAAAGGCCAGAAAAGGTGACACGTAAACTGCGACTAGGACTGGGAAGGGGAGGCGGATCTCGCAGGGGGGAGTGCTGTGGAAAAGGCGATCAGAACTTGTTCCCTCAGCAGGAAAAAGGTCGCAGCCAGGCAGAAGCGCCGAAAACGACTTCAAGGGGTGGGGGGGGGTGGGCAAAAAAGAGTGTGGAAAAAGCGAAAACGACAGAGTATGATGGCTACGAAGACTTTGATCCGCCGGGAAAATACATGAGGGTCTTCGCGAACGTCGACGGGGGTGACAAAGTAAGAAGTCCGGATTAACAAGCCCAGGGCTTCAAGACGTAAGAAAAAAAGACCAACAGAACAGCGCAGTCCGGGTAAAGCTGCTAGGGGGGAGTCCAAGAGGAGAGGTGACTATGCGGGGTAAAGGGGAGAACGAAGACACTCATGTCACTGTCTGGAGGAAAGTTGGCGCAAGATCTAGGTAAGGGAAAGTCTAAAGGGTTGGATCGAGACTGGGGTAATGAGGATGAAAGCGGGAGTCGCAATTTCAGGACAATCTAGGGGGACATATGACTGTGGTGCACAGGGCACAAAACAACAAAAGAACCATCTCGAGGAAGAAACACAGCGCTAAAAACGAAGGTCGTCTGGGGGGAAGGGAATATTCCGTCTCAGTGTTAAGGGAGAGGGATATGTAAGATATGTCCAAAGGATAAAGAAAAAAAAAAAAGACTTAGAGGGTCGAGTTGGGAATCAAGTCCTGGTCCCACAGGTTCTGTAAAACCTTTAGAGCTGGAAACTTAGCCCGGGGAAGAGGGTGGACAGTCTTCGAGATGAGGAGGAGAAGAAGGCAGTGTGGGGGTGGCCTTTTGGGGGCATGTGAGCCATCAAGGCAATGATTGAGAACGGGAAATGACTCTTCCTTGCGAAAGGAAACACTCTCTGTCTGGGGGGGTGGGGACGACCAGGGGGGAGACGGGAAGGAGTTGAGGCGGGGGGTCAGACTGATAGATAGCCGGAATCCCAAGGGGGGGTTAAATCGTTCCGAAGGGCAGGCATCTTGCTAGGGGAGGAAAAGATGAAAAAGCCGGCCCGGCGGCACAGGGGAACAGAAGGAACCCCTTACGAAAGGGGGGGGGATTTCGGGCTTGACATTGACAATGGTCGGTCATCTGTAGAATCGCTACGGGAAAAGTGCTTAAAAGAAGGCAGAAAGGATGGGACGACTGGCGACTAAGCAGCGGGGATCGAAAATGAGAAAAGAGAAGCGTAGGGCAGACTAGGATTAATATCACGCATCAGTGATGAAACAGACCAGGAACGACACGCAAAGGAGTCAGATCGATTCGCGGGTCCAAGGGGAGATGCAAAAGCACGATAGTGAGCTAAAGCCCTGCTGCGGAGGGGCAAGAAGGCACTAGAGTTCAAAGGAAAGGAGGATAGGGTAATAAAGTAGAGAGATGCAATCGGGCTCAACTAGGATAAAGGCTGGGGGAGAGTGAGTTGAATACAGAAAATCGGGTTCGCTAAGGGGAAGTGTATAGAGGTAAAATGTCAGAACATAAGAAGGGGGAAAACAGATCACGTCGAATCCAGCCCGGAATTCTATCAGGGCAGTCGGGAGACGGGGACGGGAGCTTCACTGGTTGAGGAAAAAGCGCTAACCGCTGTCGATGAGGAGACTCAAGTAGAGAAGAGGCGGTGCTTGACCCGTAAAGAAAGACGTAAGCATGAAGGGGCAGTTGCCTGAATGCCCTTATGGCTGAATCTGGGAGGACACTACGGGCAGACGGCTTCAAGTGAAAGAAAACGTCCAAAACAAACAAGGGCTATCGAAATCGGTCTAAACTTCCTCTGGACTGGGGGGAGATCTATTAAGGTGTAAGAGAAGAAAAAAGTCGAGATACGTTCGAAAAAGGGGGGGGGGGGGGGGGGGGGGGGGGCAAAGGGGTGGGGCCTGGGGGGGGGGGGGGGGGAGGGGGGGGGGGGGGGGGGGGGGGGTGGGCTTCAATTACTAAAACTGGAAGCAAACAGAAAGCCTTGCGGCAGACTGGACTCTGTCGGAAGGAAAAGAAGGAACGGGGGGATCACTGGCGCAGCAAGTGGCCACTATTACAGGGAGGAAAAGGGGGTTTTTCACAAAACGGTGGATGAACACTCAAACAAAGAACTAAAGGGCTTGCGTTAGAGAAGTCAAGACAAGCTACAAAGACTCATAGAAAGGGGAGGGGGAAGGAAGGCCGCTGTAAAAAAAACACAAAATAAATTTGGCAGGCGCGAGGCGCTGGGTCTCGCAGACTCAAGAGATTCATTGAGAAGGGTGGGTTCGGAAAAAGCAAGGGAAGAACAGTCACGACGCTCAGTGAAGCGGGTTTACACAGAGAAATCTGAGGGAACATCAAACGAGAAAAACCACTGCTGTCTTAATGGACGCGACTCTAGGGGCCCTGCAAGCAACTCTTCTCCAGACTGGATCCCTTCAAAAACTGAAAAAGAAAAGGAAAAAAAGCTTCCGACGGGAAGAATGGACGCATAGCTTTTTCTCGGAAGGGAGGGAAACATACCTTAAAGGCACAGGCTTTCCACAGCAAACTGCGGAATTGCGGAGCGAAAGGTGATCCTGTCCGGATTCTGAATGGGAACAAAAAAGGCGAGTCGAGGTGTGAAAAAACCTTGTCCTAGGGGGGGGAAAACGGGTCCGGTAAGCACCCGGCAGTCGCCAGGGACCAAGACAGATGCCAAGGGAAGAGAGTTTCTTACTGTGCGTCAATCTCATAAAGGGGTATCAAAAGTTGAGGCCAGGGACACATGAAAGTCAAAAGCACCCACAGGACGGGAGCGCAAAATTCAGGGTGATAGGAAGTCATAATGGACCGGAGGGGGAACCTGAGAATAAGAATCTGCAAAGAAAACCGGGCAGGCTCAAATCGAAAGTCAAGGGTGCAGGAGCAAGGGGTACAGGGAAAGGTAGCTCCGAACAAATTGTGTCAGGGGAAAAAAAGGCAACCCTCGCGGGGGAGGGGAAAAAGTGTTCAGGGTTGGCTAAAACGGCAAATATCTTTGCTCTTGGGAAGGGCAATGAAGAAAAATCGCTCGGTACACAGCGAAAAGCAAAATCATGCGGCGCAAACCAACTAAAAAAATGGTTCGGGAAACAACTAAATGGCGCGCTGGGCAGGAAAGGGCAATTGGCGGCAATTCGGCAATAAAAGGCTTCAGCAGGAGAGATATAATCGGCTTCTAGGCACCAGTTCCTTTTGAGATGAGGGAAAAAAGGTGAAAAAGGCCGGGGATCGGAACACAGAAGCTATAAGAGGCAAAGATGCGACAGGGGGTAACCAAGGCCTTGCTGACGTAAGGGGAGGAATAGCGAGCTCCTTACACCGTTGCCAAAGGCCCCTGCCTAGAGGGGCTCGAATGAGGCTCGTGCAAAGGTCACTGCAAGGGGCAAAGGGTGGGGGAAGGAGGCTGGAGAAGGGCACATATCAAGGAACTTTCCAGTTGGGGGATTCTAGGGCAGAAGAAGGAAGGGAAAGAACCAGGAGGGAAAGTGTTAACGAGGACTAGCGAAGGAAATGCCCACCGCAAAAAAGGTGGCTAGCCAATTCCAAGGGGGAGGAGGGACGGTGCGCTTCTATGTACGCGGTGTGCTTCATATGGGGACAGGGCGAAGAGAAAGGCTAAAAACGGAGAAAAAAACAAGCGAAAAAACACGACACTCGTCTCAGATGGGATCTTCGAGCGTGAGAAGGGGGAAAGGGCAGGGCAGAGAAGCAAGCCGAGCGGGATCTTCAAAACGTTGGGGGGCTTGGTAAGAAAGAACGGGACGTAACAGCAAGAGTAGATTCCGAACCCTAATGGGAATCCGCATCCCGAACGCTCGCGGAGGAAGGGAGGAGGGACCCGTCCTTTATTATAGCCGAAAGGGTAATAAAGATTGTCAGAGGACGCATCAAGGCTAAACAATGTCGAAATGCGAACCGAGAAAAAACAGGAAGGTAAAGACGCAGAAGATAGGGTGTTGGACAGAAAAAAAGGGGGGACGTCTGCGGGAATGCCCTAGCGCGGGTCTCCTAGCTGAAAAAAAAGATGTGTAGAAAGGAAACGCACGCTGGCCTGAAGGGAATGAACAAAAAGGAGCACTGGATAAAAAAAAACACATAAAAAAACAGAAAAAAAAAAAAAAAGAAAAAAACGGAACTTAGGGAAAAAAAAGGCTCACATAGGGCGAAAAGGGGCAGATAGGGAAAGGGGACTAGTCGAAAAAAGGTGCGTTACTGGATCCATCTACGTACAGGACAAAATTGAACAGGCAATTAGCTTGGCGGTCAATCAGCAATCATTCCTCGAAAGGCCCGCAAGCAAAGGAACGGAGTGTCTCTTTGCCAGATCAATCTTAGGATCAAGGCCAATATCAGAACGCTCAAACAAGAAGTGCAGTAGGGGGGCAAAAATGGAGATAAGGGAGACTGATGTAAACAATGGAGGTGCAGTCGAAAAAGGCGGGAACAAAGGGGGGGGGGGGGAGAAAACCTTCAGAGAGGGACCTGCCGGGCACTACCGGGACCAGGGGGGAGACCCCAGAAAACTGTCGACCGCGGCGACATTGGAAAGCTGCAATGCAGAAAAAATTGAAAGAAGCGTGTCGAATCGCGAAAGGCAAAGGAGGGCAAACGCGGCGCATGGTTGGGAACAAAGGAAAGCCGACGAGTATCTCGGGCGGAGGGATCGGGAGACCACTCGGCAGGAACAAACACAGAAGTCCAAATAGAAAATGGGAGGACTCAAAACTGAAATAAAAACTTGGAAAAAAAAATAAATCAACCACCTTAAAAAAAAAATAAAACAAAAAAAAAAAAAAAACCACTGCTCTACTAAAAAAAAAAAACGAAAAAAAAAAAAAAAAAATTACCAAAACCCAGAGAAAATCACGAGATTCCAACGGTGGTCAGCGAACTATCATCTAAAATGTGGGAAAGGAAGCTTCAGAAGAGAGACGCAAAAGTCTCAAGCTCAAGAGGCACAAAGAACGGAGACAAACGGCTCCGAGGAACGGGGACAAGGATCTCGAAGGGAGCAATTACTTGGAACACGGAGTCTCAAAGGGCCGGAGAAAGGCCCTTCTCTCGCGGAGGAAAAAAACCTGCATGCTCCAGGAGAGAGGAATCTGAGGAAGTGGAAGACTATTATAGCGGCAAAAGATATTACAACCAAATGCCAAGAAGGTCAAGGGGGGCATGCAGGTGGATACGATGGAGCACAGCAGGGGGTCTGGCGATAGGCGAATATCTCGAACACAATTGACAAAGCTGGAAGTACAGGTAAGGCCAGCAGAAGGGGGAAAAGGGGGAGCAGGGGAGGAGATTATTCTCAGTGACGGAAAACGTGGGAAAGGGGCTTTTACATCCTGGAGATCGGGGGATGTCACAAAGCGTGCATTCCATGAACGACTTCATCCCGATCACGACGGAAACGACTCACCAAGGGAAGAAGGGCAAGGAGGCGAGAAGATTGGAGACGACTGTGGTAAGATGGGGTGGTACGGAATAACTTTACATGGGTTGGGGACTCTCATGGGAAAAGATGAAAGAGGTCGGTACGCGCTGCTGGCAGGAGGGTGGTGAAAAACGAGCGGAAACAGCCGTTTCAAGCAAAGCGTTGAAGTTCCTCATGGGACGGGGGTAGACGGTCAGAGACACGCACCTATCTCATCCATGGGTAAGGTCACAAAGCGCTCTGATTACCAAGAGGATCACCCACACGTCAACGCTAAGGAGGTAGGGAAAGGAAGGGCTAAAATAAAGGAGACGACTCACTCAAAAAAGGTGGCGAAGAGAAACGATATGCAGGGAGAGAAAAAGAGCCTGTAGGAAAAAAAAAGAAAAAGAAAAATCTACGAGCAGGAGGACGAATCAGGAGACAAGCAAAAATCGACGGAAGGAAAGGACGGAAGCAAGCACACTAAACTCTGAAAGGGGGGCGAACGCATCACACTTAGCGACCAGAAACCAGGAGTGACCGTGATTGGGCAGGGGACTTAACAAAGAGGAGAGAGCGAAATAGCAATCAACTTAATTAAACATCAGAGGGCAGCGTCAACCCTCAAGAAACAGACAATAAGAATAGTAAAAAGAAAGTCAACGCAGACTTAAGGACCTCCGTGACAGATACTCGGCAGGCGAGGGGTACAGGGTACCCTGTGAGGGATCGAGGATTGAGGGATTTTTCGCAAACGAAGAAAAGATCCCAAGACTGGAACCCACGGATTACAAGGGAATAGGGCAGACCTGAGATACACGGAAGACAGACAAAGCATCTGGCTCAGGTTGAGGACGTCGGCATGTTCAAAAAAAAAAGGAGTTTCACAACAGAACAGACAAAATACACGAATCAAACAAAAAAAAATAAAAAAAAAAAACAATTTTACTGGGGGGGGTGGGGCCCACACAGAATATGGGGACAACGCATGCTTTTCGCTGGGCTTACTCGGTCAAACACAATCGGGTCTCGAACACCGCTCGGGAGGGGGCTAATTGGTTTCCCACCGCTTCCGGGATGGGTGCATCCCGTAAGGTGGTCGGGTCGGTCCAGCCATGTCGCCAATCATTCAAAGAAGTTGAACCATTCAAATACCAGGCTGTGGGGGGGTCTGGGGGGACACTAGTAAACTCTCTTACGGCTGCTTGATGCCCCTTCAGAACACAAATGGTTGGCTCCCTAAAAATGCCAAAAACTGTAACCCGCAAGCGAACGTAGGGCACATGAAACGATCATCTGGAACGGAGCACCAGATCCCCCGCTAGAAACAAGCAAATACATAGCTGCCCAGAAAAAAGCACCGCCAGCTCGGTCGACCAGAAGGGGGAGAAAGCGGGAAAAAGGGCAGATGGAGTCGTGAGGGAAAGGAAACGGGAGTGCCCTCGGAAGAAGAAGCAGTGCATGGGAAGATCGGACGGAAGATGTAGAGCAAAATGAAGTTCAACTAAACGAAACGGTAAGACAAGCTAGGAACAAGAAGACCTCCAGCCTAGAAACGTGTCTGAGCACAATTGCCCCTGAAACGAAAAACTCTTGAGCTAAAAGGTGAACGAGGTGGGATAAGAACAGAGACTGGAGTCCAGGGGTTGAGTCCCCTGACGAACCTACCACAAAGCCTATCGGGTAGCGTGCGCGTAGATTAAGGCGAACAAAACGAAAGTCTTCCAACCTTCCTGGAGGAGGATGTAGTAAGTTTTGTTTTGTTTATTTCGGGCTTGTACCTGAAAATCTGCGCAGGACCACGCAATGTGTGGGGTCAACGACGTACCACTAGGCTGTCCGTGTGTCTGTAATGGAAATTCTATTCAACTGGCCCCCACCGGTAATTGACGTCCAGTTCACGGCCGATTCCTAGGGGGTAAACACAGAAGACCAAAGGTTTCAGTCTCTGAGCTGCGGGACGGGACCGGACCTCCCTTCAGTGATAATAAGTCTGATGAAGGGATGAAGCAGGTAGGGGGTGACCCCGGTGGTCTCGAGTGAAAAGGGGAAACCTTCGAAGAAGCAGGGCCAGCGAGGGAAGAGTGCGATTCCGAAAGGCGTCTCATAGAAGGCAGGGGTCCCGGGCAATGGACTGACTTGCCAGATCGACGGACGACCTCGACCGTAAGGGGCGTACGTCTGCAAGAAAGAGGGAAACCAGAGGCGAGCAAAAAACGAAGACAAACGAGGAGAGGAAAAGAGAGGAGGCGGCAGCGAAATGGTCGAGGGGCGCGTCCTCACTGAAAAAAGGGGTAGATAAAAGGCGGGGGAGCCAGTGACCGTGGCCAACGGAGGAGAGCCGTGAGGAGTAACCTCACTTCCCTCCTCGTTCTTGCCGCGGGCACTCCGAGAGGGAGAGGAAGGTTCAGACGCGGCAAAATCCGGACGACAGGGCACCGAAACAAAGGCGGAACAAGGTTGGGGATACCGGCGGGAAGATTCCCCGTCCGCACCGCCGGAGACAGAAAAGGGGGGTGGCCTTGGCAACGAAGAGAGAGGACTGGCGTCCAGTAACCAAGTGATGGACCTGAAGGAGGCAAACTGGAAAAAAGGGCATACCCGCGTCGCGCTGTACACGCCAATCAGAAAACAAGCCCCAGGTCGCACTCCGGTAACCAGGCACGGTTTGAGGAACCGGTGTTCCAAGGACCAAAGGGCGAGGTGATCCGGGACAATCATTTTTAACTGGGAAATCAGCGATGACCACCGCTGGTGGAGGGGAACGGAGGGATGCTGTTAAGGGGAAAGATGGTAGGGAGACGGGAACATTTGGTCAAGTATGCACTGGGGAGCACTCAAGTAAGGGGAAACAGGCAAGGGGGCAGAAAAACTCGCTCCAACGAGAAAGCGGGGGATCCCCTGGAGGAACGTAGGTGGGGGGAAAAAGACGGGGCAAATAGACTATAACGGGGGAAAGGGGTCCGCGGATCATCTAGACCTGAAAACACTAAAGGGAAAGAAATCGGAAAAAATTGTCTTCCCAGGAAAAAAAAGAGATCGGGGGCCTGTATCCGCTGCGCCGCCGTCTTCCGCGTTGCCGGAAAAATAAGCAGGGTGATACACTGGCGGGAGGGGGTTGACCCTTAAACACGACCACTAAAATCAAAAAAAATACAAAGTAGAGATACATCGGGTTCATCAACAGGGTCTAGAAAGGAACTCGGGAAATTAGAGCACGCTGGAACTGTGCTTTATCAAAAAAGAGGGGGGAAGGAATACCGGCGGAAGTAAAAGTTTACATAAACTGCGGGCAAGATGGCCCGTGGGGGTAGTGAGGGATCACCGGCCGTAAGGCTGGGGATAAGGTTTTCCACACCATTGTGGGGGAAGCGGATCTCACGCAACGGAGGAGGACCATGGCAAAGAAAGACTTTTACTAGGAATGGGTCCGAGAAAAATAGAGGGAGAAACTTACGCTGAGTGCGAAGGAAGACGGCTCGTTCCTCCGGGGGAAAACCAGTGTACGGACCCGGGAAAAAAATCACAGCGCAGACAAAAACACACCAAAAAAAAAACGACCTCCGACAAACGCTATGGGTCTAGCTGACTTTGCACTTATTAACAAACCTCCACAGGGCTTGATGGCAAGATGCGGATGAATAACAACTCCCTTTTGCTTCAAATGCGTGGCTTAGATAGGACGGAAGTCTTGTCACCAAAAGGGACTGGACGAAGAAAGGGAGCCGAAACTTAATTCAGCCCTCCGGACTCAAGTACACGACCTGGAGGCTCATTCGCCTCACCGGAGGCGGGTCGCCCACCCGAAGGGGACGGCACGGGGGAGAAGCACCAGCTATCATAACAGCAAGAAGTGAAACCGGCGCCCGGTTAAAAGCTAGGACCAACGGGAAATCAGCCGAAGAGCAAAAGAGGCGGAGTGAGGGACTCGGCTTGGCAAAATGCACAGCTGAACTAGACCATTGTGGAAAACACTTTCGTTAATTGCCAGGTTGACTCATAAAGATGCTCCAAGCTAAACAAAAAAAACGTAGAAGTTAGGTAAAAGAGGGACGGAAAAAAGGACCCAGTACAGCATAACGGCCTGTCTAAAAAAAAAAACCCTTTAGTAGTGTAATCGGCGAAGGGGAAACTAACAAGGAGCGCGGCTCTCTCCGGGGGGGTCCGGGCGAAGGGATCTTGGAACCAATTAGGTAACCTCAAAGGTACACGGAGAAGGCAAGTGAACCCGGTGGAGGGGACTGGGGGCACGGGGGCCGCGCCACTTCCGAAGGTTAGCACCCGACAGGTCCGGACTGGAGAGGAGACATTCCGTAAAAGAGCGGGGAGAAAGGGGACGTCTGAATGGCAGCGTGGCGGACAGTGAAAAACTTGTGGGAAAAAAAAATCCGGCTCGGGAAGCCAAACGGGCAGCAAACGAAGGTCGGACGGAAGGGGGGTCGGCGAAATCTGAGAGAGGTAAGTGGGGGACGTGAGGCTCTCACCTACCGTGTTCCTAGCAGGAAAACAGTCGGGGGTGGGGACGTTGGGAAGGCGGCCTAGGGACGAGGAGCAAAGGGCCGATATCAGCCTGTGGGCAGAGGAAACGGGCGAAAGACAATTCGTCCCATCATACCAAATCATGTACTTCTTCAAGTAAGGAGATGCCCAAAAAAAGGCGTCGGAACAGAAGAAAACTGAGCAAAACCGGCACTATCCAGCTGCGCAAGGGGGTTCAACAACTTATCCCAGCGGGCCGGCCGGGCGGCGGCGGAGGACCACTAAAGGCAACGAAGACAAGGACAAAGGAAAAAGGACAAAGTACTAGTCCACTTCCAGAAGCCGAGTCCAACCACTGGCGGCCAAAAATGTCGGAAAATACATGCAATCCCGCCAGGAACCTCGTGAACGCCCCGTCCCAGGCACGAGAATCGGCGTTGTGTGAAAAAGGGTAAATGGTGGTCAACCGAAAAACAGATACCGGAGGCAGTGCCGTCCAGGGCACCACGCACAGTTCAAGACTAGAAACGGCCAGCGAGCTGATTCGGAAGATGGACAAAGTCGCACCAAAAAGGGGAGCGACTTCCCGAGAAAGGTAAGGAGAAAAGAACAGAGGCCCCGAACATAAATTCAAATCGTTGCCCCTGTCTTCAACCGGAAAGCGGCAGGCAGCTTGAGGAGGTCGTGGCGGCAAAAGACTTATGAAAAAGAAAGGACATTAATTTTATCACGAAAACGACAGAACCAGGTTCCGCCAGCGGCCCCTTAAAAAATCCAGCCGTTCAGGTCGCACAACGGGAAAGCGCCGCGACCTGACAGGGAAAAATACGGTGAATACTGAGGGGGGAAAAATACACAAAAGCATACAAAACTCCCAAAGAATGGACCCCAAAGCACACCTGGGCCGGTAACCGAGGAAGGTCTACCGTTTCGGGTTGGCGGGGAAAAAACAGCGCCGCGTCTAAAAGTGGTTGGAAAGTACGTGACTCAAAAGGGAGTCAAGGGGCAGAAATGGAAAAACCCCGTTCCCAAGGTCCAGAATCCAAACAAACGTTGAGGGTCAAAATCCTGTCGTTTCAACGGACCAGGAAACCCAGCTCGGTATCCCAGCAGCAGGAGTGCTCAGCGAAAATTAGGTGAAAGTCACCAATTCTATGCTGGCGTTCATCAGAGGATTCAATCAAGCGGAACAGCGCGAAGAACGGGAAACACTTGAGCTTTACAAACAAAAGAAAAAAGGGGGAAATAAAACAGTGGGGAAAGAGAACGGCAGGGCCAAAAAAAGGGAAGATCGGAAAAAAGGAGACAAACTTGGGTCATATGTTCTATCGAACATCGAAAGCAGGTCGCATCAACTCAAAACAAAAACAATGAGGAGGATAATTGCGGAAGAATCACCCCGTATTGTCGAGTCGAGGGCAGGAGGAGCCCACTGCCAAACCGTGGAAAAAGGTAAAGAAAAAGAACACGTCTGCCCGGGGACAAGGAAATCCGCGTGGGAGTCAAGAGAAAGGGGCCCCCAGGGCTTTCAAAGGGAAAGTCGAGTCGCTGAGGGAGCCAGGACGGAAAAGACAGAAAAGGCCGACACCTGACTCGAAGACTTATAATAGCCTAGGAGGTGGATCCGAGAGGGGCGATGAAAATTGGCCGCCATCACTTTACCTCAAACCTGGCCCGAAAGTTCCGGAAATCTCAAAAGCAAACAGGGAGAACAGGATCCCTTAAAAAAACAATAATGAACGTTCACGCTGTCCAACAAAGGGACATCTCGAGAGGTTCTACACTAACCATCAAAAAAAAGACGCAATCCTCAAAATGAAAGGTTGTGTTAAACCAAGGGGGGGCCAAATCTCCGGCGGGGAGTGAAGTCCCATGGGAGGCAGCAGCTATAAACTAAAATTTTGTTAAGGGGGGAGAGACAGCAAGAAGGTGAAGAACTGCTGGAGAAGCCTGGAGAAAAGGGGGGTGTAGCAAGGTCATGATCACCGAAAAGACTGGCCAGGAAATTGTCAAAGAAATGAGAAATAAGGCAGCAACGAAACGAATAGGTCTGGCGGCAAGGCGGGCGGTACTGGTCAACTGATTAAGTGGCGGTGAGGGGAAGAGGGCGAGCGTTACCAGAAAACGTGCGATTCGTGAGGGAAAACAGGGAACTGAGCCCGCACAAGACATCAGGGGGGTATCGGGGATGGGGGGAAATGAGTCCGCCTGGGCTGGCCTGGAGCGGGGCAATGGACGAGGGGGCGCGGTTGAAAAACACAAAGGCCGCGTGGGGTTCAGGAAAGGGGCTGACCGAGGCCGACATAATCAGAAAGAAAAAGGTGCAGACCGGGCGCGAAAAGATGGAAGGCTGGCGGGGGGGGAGAAAAAAAAACAGACAGGACTGTCGGCTCCGCTTGGCGGGGGAGCACGGCGAGGGAAGTGGACGGCGCCCATTCTTAAAGGGCCTGACGCAGTGGGTCCTGGAGGTACGACCAGAAATACCCAAGGAAAAAAAAGACGGTGGAAGAAAACTAAAAAAGGAGGGGTGTCTCGCCGGGTTAAAGCGGCGGGGCCTTCATTTTCCGTCCGGGCCCATGTGGCGCGAAGATCGGGGCAGAGGGGGAAAACAGTAAGGAGGAAGGGGAGACGGAGAAAAGTTTCGCAGGTTAACTGAATTGACCAAAAGGAGTCGACCGGTGAAAAGCTCCCGAAGAAAGAAAGAAACAACCGCCCGGAAGGGAACAACGCGCTGGAGGGCGCGCAGCGCTGAACCGCAACGGCGGGTGCGTCAAGTAACCCGGTTCTTTGAGGAGGGGCAGCGTAGTCAGGGTAAACACGGACCTGACACAAAAGGGGACGACTCCCCATTGGCTGCGCGTTTCGGGTTCACCACCTGGATCCTTCAGAGAGTCGCCGCGTAAAACGACAGCCCGCACGCTCCAACTATCAAAGAAGAAGAGAAACCCTCCGGACAAGCAAGACAAGCAAGAGACCGTTAGAGTCGAGGGGGGAAACCCAGAAGCCAGGAAGTGAAATGTCGCACCTGAAGGAAACAGGTGGCCCCAAAAATCCGGAAAGAACCGGGGAAACCCCACGCGAAACATAAAAAAAAATGGAAGGGGCGTAACTGAAACTCGAACACACGAACCGGGCAAGTGCCTGGAGGCCGTGAACCTGGAGAAAAGAAACAACAAAGATAAAAAAAGATATCTCTGGACTGTGCGACAAGGCCGCGGACGTAACTGGTCAAAAAAAAGTAAAAGGTTCGACGGTCGAAGGCTAGGGGCGAAACCGCCAAAAATTTTCTCGCCAGGGTGGCCAAAAGCGCGTGAAAGTGACTAAGGAAGAGGCCGTTCACGGGAAAAAGTAGTAATCCGAAGGGTTCAAAACGCCTAAAAGGCTTTATGGGCCGAACTGTAGCTGGCGGCGGAGACGACCCGTCCGGCTAAGGCGGCGGACCAGCGTCTGCAGTTAAGGGACAACGGGGAGAGCGAGTGGGGAAGAGACAGTTGGGGGACCCGAATCAAGGAATCGAGCAGCACCTGGTGCGAACCCGGCGCTTGGTCATACAGGTCGACTGGGAACAAACGGACTCGTGCGGGAGCACAAAAGGGGCTGGATGAAAAGACGCAAACGAAAGTTCATCGCGCACCCCAGCACGCGGTAAGGCGGCGTTGGGCTCCTCGGCGGGAAGGGTTAACGAAAGGAGTCTCCAGGTTCCCTGAACACAGAAGCACGGAAAGAAAAGTCGCAAAAAAAGATCAGTACTGCTGCCGACATGGAGGCGCCCATGACGAGCAGGTAACAGTCGCACCTCCATCAACCCAAAATAAGGGGCGGGCACTACATAAAAGAAAACCTCCAAAAGCCTTCCGGGAAGGGGAAGGAAGGAGGATTCCCCACACCGGACAAAGACGAAGGAACCCTGCTTCAAACAATGGGAACGACTCCACTTCCAACGCCGGCCTAAAACCCCGACAAAGGGATGAGAAATAAAAGAACGCTTTCGGGGGGAGAAAGAAATAGACCGAAGGAACTCGGGACAGAAACAACTGGGCACCTAACAAGTCTGGGACATCGAGGTCTAGAGCTTCCAATGTGATACCCCCGCGCCGAAATGGGGTCCAAAGAAGGGGGAACGTCCAGGGCAAAAAACTCTCAGAAAAAACGTCGGCTCAGCGGATCCACCACGATCAAAGGCGAATATGTCCGGCGCAGAAAAGGTTGAAAAAAAAAGTGGGAAAAGCCTTAAAAACGCAAGAAAAAGAGGAACAAAAGCGCGGCCGACCAAAAGGCCCCAGTCACGGGACATAGCCGGCCCATTAGACAAAAAACATCGTGAACCCGGTGCCAGAAGGTAGTCAGAGTTGGCGGGAAGAACTGGGGCGGGAAAAAAATGCGGGTGGGAGAGTCCTGGTATCACCAGAACCCGTGCCAAACTCTCGAGCCCCTTCCTCCAGCAGTAAACTTAAAAAAAATGCCCAGGAAAAAGGACCAGGGCGTCCTCGAAAAGTAAAAATACCGGGACAGGCAGGAGGGCCATGTACAAACATGGAAAGGTCACTCGCCCAGAAGCGCACTCCCTGACAAAACACCCGCAAACAACTTTTCAATGACTGGGAGAGCAGGGGGCTTGGGAAAAGGGTGGGAGGGGGAGACCATCTGCGTGATCGAGGATGAAAGTGGGGAAAATGCCTCAGGCCAGGTCTCCTGGAGAAAACGCACCCAGAAACTGGATCCATTGCACGGCGCTTCGAAGAACCCACGGGAGCTCCAAAAGGGTTGTGAGGATGGACCATCACACTTATACACCCGAGATTCCGAGGTGACGGAGTTTAGTAGTGAAAAAGAACCCGGACATCTATGGTTGCTGGTCAAGCGTAGTCACCTGAGACTCGACAGAAAAAACGGTGGGAACGTTGAGAGTGAAGACACGGGTCCTAAGGGAAGGAAAATCAGCCAGCCGCGAGACAGGGTCACACTTGACCTCTAAAAGGTGGTCAGATGGGGAGGAGCACGTACTCCGACCAGACGGCGGAGATCAGAAAAGAGAGAGCACAAAAGAGGGAGGGGGAAAGAAGAGATTCGGAACTAAAGAAAAGCCTTGTAGGTTTCGCTGCGAAAGTCCCAAGACACAAGAGGGGCGAAGTGAAAGAGATCAAGGAGCATTACCGGCAAGAGGATATTCCAAGAGGTAGCATCTCACTGGGAACCAATTCTCTTCTGGCCAGAGAGCAAGAATGAAAAAGACTGAACGAACACATAAAGAGCCGTACGGAAAAGGGGAACGACCACTTGAGAAAGCGCATCGCGGTGATCAATATCAGGGGAGGAGGGGGTCACCACAAAAACTCACGAGGAGACCAAAAAGGGGGGATTGCCAAGATCTTCGGGAAGCGTCCGACCACAGGTACAGTGAGCCGCAGGAGCCGTTTCAAGCCTGGGTACAAAAAAACGGGGCAGAAATAATCGCTTGGCGACCAAGCCCATCAAAAACAAACAGTCAGGCCATCAGAGGAAGGCACGGGAAAAAAAAACTCCGGGGGTCCAAACAGGCGAAAATTATAGCGGTCCCCCATTGGGGACAGACCTAAGCTATAACCGCCGCTGGGGGGACTTGTCGTTGGCAATCGGGGTACCACTAATGGGCCTTGGAAGTAAGGTCCTACGAGGCGAACGGTGCGGTAGCACGGGTCTTTCCACCTAAATTACTGACAGCCATTGTGACATAAAACGGAAAATGACCCTACCAAGAAGAGAAAGGAGGAGGCCCCAAAAAAAAAAACAACCAGGTACCGGGGCGGAAATGCAAGAAACGGGGCACTTGAAATTGCGTTACGGGGCCTAGTTTACAAAAACACCGCCCTGACCGAAGAGGAAGCGGTGGCCAAGGTGGTCACAATGGAACTGCACCCGATCCGAATAGTCTGTCCTGGGATCAGCAGGACCTGGTCGGCCGGAGCGGGGGGCCATTTACGGCACCCGGGACGGGGGCCGGACGCGGGGGTGAGGGACACGCGACCCTACAAGAAAGAGATACACAAAGGGTGCAGTCCAAACGGGGCGATCAAACCGAGGGTCCTTGGGAATGTTTCGATATGAAAAGAAGAAACGCGTGAAAATCTGCTAACCATTGCGGGGCGGGAAGGCGTCCGAAGGTGGGAAAACCCCAAGGCGGGAACGGGTTTCCCTGGGCCTGACGGGTAAGGAGGGGAAAAAAAGAAAGCGCCCGGAACGGATCGAGGGGATAACGGGGGGGACAAGGGGAGCAGCGATCGGGTCTCTCTTCCACTAAATGCTGTGTGAGGGAAATGCTGAGGGAAAAGGTCCGTGTTCTCGGCAAGGAAGAAAGAAGAAGAGGCATACGTAACATAGCTTGGTCAAAGGGTCTACTGGGGTAGACCTATACCGTTGGGAAAACTCCTGGGGGAAAAACAGAGAAGATACAGGAAATGGGCCTCACCTGCCGGAAGACGGACCCCGCCTTCACCACACAAACGCTAGGAATTTGAAAATCGGGAACCTCCCATGGAGGGAGTGATCCCAAACGAGGGGGGAGATGAAAGAAATGTACAAAAGCTGAACCTGAGACAGAGCGGACCGAAAAACCAGGTGATGCACTCCGTCTGGGTCACCGAAACCGGACAGGGAAAAAGAGCGAAGAACAATGGAAAGGCAAGCACGCCGGCTAAAAGCCAATAGCAGAAATTCCTGCTACGGCAGAAGAGCAGACAAGTCTTGGTCTAACAGACAGTACACCGGTACTCGTTTACCTAAGGATCACCAGAAAGGGATGACCGGCGCCAAACAGGGAGCGAAGTTCAAAAATCCGAAAGAAAGGCAAGAAAGGACAACCCCTCGGCACGGCGGTGGGGCGGCATAGAACAATGGGAAAAGCGTAAAAGTAAAAGGTGCCGAAAACGGAAGTCCAGGGGAAAAAAACAGGAGGAGCAGG